>OLPT01002209.1_pt1 | contig 10584 bp, 8 predicted proteins | sample 1673051 | NCBI WGS metagenome assembly OLPT01 (sample SAMEA3136750, study PRJEB25190) | human gut metagenome | biome: human gut; feature: human-associated habitat; material: faeces | place: Austria | collected 2013
TGGCGCAGGGTAGGGCGGATTTTTTATTTTACTAAATTTTTAGCGTATAGCTTAGCCGCCCTGGACCCTATCGCCACCTTAAAAATAGAGGACCTGATGGAAGACCTGAAAAAAGAACTCACCATTGTCATCGTCACCCATAACATGCAGCAGGCCACACGCATCGCGGACCGGACCGCCTTCATGTACATGGGCCGCCTGGTGGAATACGGGGAAACGTCCTAAATCTTCACCAATCCTACGGAAAAAGAAACGGAAGCCTACATTACGGGCCGTTTCAGCTAAAAGCCCATTCCAAACCATTCTCCTCATGACATCCCCCGGCAATCACATCCTCCCCCACTACGACGCGGCCCTGAACGCTATCCGCCTCCGCGTCAATGCCATCTGCGGCAGCCTGCTGAAATACATGGACATTCTGGAACGGGTCATTTCCGGCCCGGACAGCGACGGGGCCAACAGCATCATTGCGGACAACGACCCGCTGCAGGAAGAAACCCGGCAGGTTCTCTCCCTCTGCTCCTCCGTACTCACCCAGTTCCATCCGCTGGGACGCGACCTGAGGCTCGTCATCACTTTCTCCCGATGCGGGGACAAGCTCCAGGAATGCATGGAGGAAGTAACGGGTATCGCCAAGCATGCCAAGTCCTCCATCAGGCATCAGGAATCCCTCTCCCCGGATATTGTGCTCCCTCTGCTGGAAATGGCCGTATCCGAATTCAGAGACGCCGCCAGGTGTCTGGAAACGCAGGATGTGGACGCCGCCAGGGAAATACGCCTGCGCGACAAAAAACTGGACAAAGCCCATCGCAAAGCGCTGGCCCTTCTGGTCTCCCCCGAACGGGAGGACTCCCCTTCCCTCAACGTCAACCTTCTCTTCATTATCCGTTCTCTGGAACGGATAGGAGACATTGCCAAAACCATCGCCGCCACCGTCGTCTTCCTGAAGGAAGCCACGGATATCCGCCACGGAAAAGAAAGATAAAACCATTCCTGCCCGCACGGCGATTCCCTGTTTCCCGTACCGAAAAAATATCCGGAGTAATCATCATAGCCGAGGGAGAAGATGAAACCGTCATGCAGGACAAAGAGAGGTCATGATAAACAACATGATCCGATTTTCGTGTGTCAGAGGCTTCCCCATAAGGCTTATGCGGATCAGCATCTCAGCAGTTGTGTTTTTTGCACATTATCCTCCAAATAATCACAACTAACAGATTATCAGCATATAGAAAACAAACATTCTAAGGATATGCGATAAAGGATGGAATTGGACAAAACAGACAGTTTTCCAAACGCCACAATCCCTCTCCGGGAAAAGGAAAATTCATAACGTCAACCGGAGAGTACCAATACAACTGCATGCTCTAGGAAGGCAAGGGAACAAGACATCTGTCCCTCACACGCATCCTTCCTTCTTCCCTATCAATAGCTTGAAAACAGAGGGAAGCGGTTTTTACTCTCAACCTCTGACATTTTGCGACTGTTCATTCAATGCTCTTCTATCATTTTTATTTACATAAAAAAACAAATAAAAAAATAATATCTCATATTCATTAATTCACATTGACACTTCCAGAATATAAGAGTAACTAATCCCTATTATTCCTATCGGAATACAAAAGAAATCTAAATCCATCCCTGTAAAGTACGACACGATGAACATTTACACCTCCATATCGGAACTGGTCGGGAAAACACCTCTTCTGGAGCCAAGGAATTATGCTCAGGCACATCGTCTGAATGCCCGGCTCCTGCTCAAGCTGGACCACTTGAACCCGGCAGGCAGCATGAAAGACCGTATCGCACTCGCCATGATCAACGAGGCAGAAGCATCGGGCCAACTCAAATCGGGATCTGTCATCATTGAACCAACCAGCGGCAACACGGGCATTGGCCTGGCGGCTATTGCTGCTTCCCGGGGATACCGCATCATTCTTACCATGCCGGAAAGCATGAGCGTTGAACGACGAAATATTCTAAAAGCCTACGGAGCCGATATTGTCCTTACAGAAGACAGCCAAGGAATGAAAGGAGCCATCGCCAAAGCCCAGGATCTGGCGGCCACAACTCCGGGCTCCTTCATTCCCAGTCAATTCACCAACCCAACCAATCCCAGAGCCCACTATGAAACAACAGGGGTTGAAATATGGGAAGATACGGACGGAGAAGTAGATATCGTCGTAGCCGGAGTAGGCACCGGGGGAACAATAACCGGCATAGGCAGACTGCTCAAGGAACGCAAACCCGGAGGAATCACCGTCATTGCCGTGGAACCGGCAGATTCCCCCGTATTATCCGCCGGCCAGGCCGGAAGCCATCAAATTCAAGGAATAGGAGCTGGCTTTATCCCAGAAACCCTGGATACGGATATCTATGATGAAGTCATCACAGTTTCCAACGAAGATGCCTTTTCCACAGCTAAAGAATTGGGCGTCAAAGAAGGCATTCTAACTGGGATTTCCAGCGGAGCTGCCCTATGGGCTGCCGTCCAGGTTGCTAAAAGAAAAGAGAACACAGGGAAAAATGTAGTAGTGATCCTCCCCGATTCAGCGGATCGGTACTACTCAACTCCTCTGTTCATCTGACATCCCGTTCTTTTCTACCGGATACGGCTATCCACCTTCAACCAGCGCCAACATTCATGAACGCTCATTCCCCAACCGCTACAGACACGTTGCGACAAGCCGCAGCGCAATACGAAGGAAACCTTGTTTTTGCCACATCATTCGGGGCAGAAGACCAAGTGCTTACCCATATGATCTCCCATCTTGGCCTGAATATTCCTCTGGCGACTCTGGACACGGGGCGATTATTTCCGGAAACCTATGAACTCTGGACAAGAACGGAGGAAATATACGGCATTCGCATTATTCCTTATTTTCCGGCAGCGGAAGAAGTGGAAAGCATGATTCTGGACAAAGGTGTCAATCTGTTCCGCAACAGTGTGGAATACCGTCACGAATGCTGCAATATCCGTAAACTGCGCCCTCTGGAAAGACTCCTTGCCGGGAAAAAAGCGTGGATCTGCGGATTACGCTCCACTCAGTCCATCACCCGGAAAGGGCTTCATATCACAGAAAACGATGAGGCGAACGGCATCATCAAAATCAGCCCACTGGCCAACTGGTCAGAAGAGGATGTCTGGAACTATATCCGCGCCTACGGCGTTCCCTACAATCCCCTTCACGATGCAGGATTCCCCAGTATCGGGTGCGCCTGCTGCACAAGAGCTGTCAAGAGGACAGAAGATGTACGCGACGGACGATGGTGGTGGGAAGAGAAAGAACACAAGGAGTGCGGTCTACACCGCAAACCAAGACATTGATAACCAAAAATATACAAAATGAACAGCATTTACAGACTCAGCCAGCTAAAACAGTTGGAGGCAGAAAGCATTCACATTTTCCGGGATGCCATCAGCCAGTTTGAAAATCCCGTACTTCTTTATTCCATCGGGAAAGATTCCTCTGTACTGGTCCACTTAGCCAAAAAGGCATTCTATCCAGGCAGACTCCCATTCAAGCTTCTTCATATAGACTCCACATTCAAATTTCGCGAGATGATAGAATTCCGGGACAGATTCGTTCAGGAAAATGATCTGGATCTGATTGTCCACAGTAACCAGGAAGGCATTTCCGCCGGCGTCAATCCTTTTACTTACGGCAGCCGCAAATACACGGATATTATGAAAACACAGGCATTGATTCAGGCGTTGACCGCAGGAAAATATGATGCCGTATTCGGAGGCGCCCGCCGCGACGAAGAAAAATCACGGGCCAAAGAACGAATTTTCTCTTTCCGGGATAAATTCAACCAATGGGATCCCAAAAATCAACGGCCGGAATTATGGAACATTTATAACGGCCGTATCAATCCGGGAGAAAGCGTCCGTATTTTTCCTCTGTCCAATTGGACGGAACTGGATATCTGGCAATACATCCGCCTGGAAAAAATACAGGTTGTAGACCTGTATTTTGCTAAACCCCGTCCCATTGTGGAACGTGACGGCTCCCTTATTATGGCGGACGACGACCGCCTGCCTTTGAAACCGGGGGAAACACCGCAGATGAGAACCGTCCGTTTCCGTACACTGGGCTGTTACCCTCTAACTGGAGCCATAGAATCTACAGCTCGCACTGTAGAAGAGATTGTAGCGGAAATGCTGGAAACCAGGCTGAGCGAGCGTTCTTCCCGTATAATTGACCACGACGGTGATGCCTCCATGGAACAGAAAAAACGAGAAGGATATTTTTAACCCCTATTATGAACCATTCTGACGATACCTCTTATTTTTACCATTATGGACATCGACTCATACCTGAACGAACACGAAAATAAAAGCCTGCTACGCGTACTTACCTGCGGTTCCGTGGACGACGGGAAATCTACACTCATCGGACGCCTCCTTTATGACAGCAAACTGATTTTTGACGACCAGCTGGCAGAGCTGCGCAAAGCCAGTGAAAAAAATGGAACTGCTGGAGCAGGTAAAATTGATTACGCCCTGTTGCTGGACGGCCTTAGAGCGGAACGGGAACAGGGAATAACCATTGATGTAGCCTACCGGTACTTCACCACCCCACGCCGCAAATTCATCATTGCCGACTGCCCCGGACATGAACAATACACCCGGAACATGGCCACCGGAGCTTCCACGGCAGATGCCGCCATCATCCTGATTGATGCTCGCCATGGAGTACTCACACAAACGAAACGGCATGCGTTCATCGTCTCTCTTCTGAAAATACGGCACCTCATCGTAGCCGTCAACAAGATGGATCTTTTGAAATACTCTGAAGAAAAATTCCGGAAAATTGAAGAAGAATTCGGAAGCTTCACGCAACAGTTGAATATCCCGGATGTTCGTTTCGTTCCCATTTCCGCCATTGAAGGGGAAAATGTGACGCAAACAACAGGAAAAACGCCTTGGTACCAGGGCGATCATCTGCTTTCCATTCTGGAAACGCTGGATGCCAGCGACAGCAGGAATCTCCGGGATTTCCGCTTTCCGGTACAGACAGTCATACGGCCCAATCTCGATTTCCGGGGGTTCGCCGGCTCCATTACCTCCGGCTCCATCCGCAGGGGTGATCCTATCGTGACGTTGCCTTCGTTTCAAAACAGCCGGATCAAAAGAATCGTTACTCCGGACGGAGAACTGGAAGAAGCATTCTCTCCCCAAGCCGTCGTATTGGAACTTGAGGATGAAATAGATATCAGCAGCGGTGACATGATTGTCAAAAAAGGGAATCTCCCCCATATAGAGGATCGGCTGGAAGCCCGTGTCATCTGGATGTCTGAAAAACCCCTTCTTCCCAGAAGCAAATACATTATGCGCCATGCGGGCAGAAATATCCAGGGGAGGATAGTAGAACTCCAATACGACATAGACGTCAATACACTGGAAAGCCGCCATGCAACGCAGCTTCCTCTGAATCATGTCGGCCGTATCGTCCTGGAAACCAGTTCCCCCTTGTTCTATGATTATTACCGGGATAACCGTTCCGGAGGAGCTTTCATCCTGATTGACCCGCTGAATAACGTCACAGCGGGAGCTGGTATGCTCCGCCCCCCTCACAGAGATAAGGTTCCCGAAAAAGAAAAGGAACAACTCCAAACATTCGTTTCAAGCGATGAACGCGCTGAAACCTTCGGGCATGGTGGAAAACAAATTTACGTAGCGGGAGAAGACAGCGAACTGGCACGCAGCTTCGCCAAACAGCTGGAACGGGAACTCCATCGGCTCAAGGCTCATACCTACGGTCTGGATTTCAAGGCAGAAGGCGTATGGGGCAGATCCGCTAGAGAAATCGTCAATGCCTCAGGCCTGCTGGCCGAAGCGGGGCTCATGAGCATTGCAGTGCTGCCGGGCCTTCCCATCCTGCCCAGAAAAGCAAAGGGAACCTACTGCATCTGGCTTGGGAATGTCGTCTCCGCGCCAGAAACGGCAGACCGCATCCTCCCCCCTGCGAAAGCAAACGAAAATACTGCGTTTCTTCTGGCGCGCACTCTCTATGTGGAATTTTAATTTTATCCCATTTAAATACCTGTTCTACCATTTTATGAAAACTCTGCCTCTTGCATTAGATGCTCTTCTTTGTATTGGCGCTCTCCTGGTTCCAGCATTTCTGGCATCCTGTCGGGAAGCATCCGAACGGCAGGATCAAATACGCTTTGGCCTTTTTCCCAACGTAACCCATGTCCAGGGGTTGGTTGCCAGGCATTTCAGCCGCACGGGGGAGGGATGGTTTGAAAAACGCATCTTTGAACGGACGGGGAAAAACATCTCCATCCTATGGTATGCCTACAACGCCGGCCCCAGTGCCATGGAAGCCATGTTCGCCAATTCCCTGGATTTTACCTACGTTGGTCCGAGCCCTGCCATTAATGCGTATTCCAAATCCAATGGAACTCTCCTGCAAATAGTAGCAGGAGCCGTACAGGGAGGGTCCGGACTGGTCGTCCCCACCCATTCCGAAGCACGAACACAAAAAGACTTTCAAGGGAAAATCATCGCTACCCCCCAATTGGGCAATACTCAGGATATAGCCTGCCGGACATGGTTGGCCCTGGGAGGCGTAGCAGTCACTCAATCCAAAGGAGACGCAAGCATACTTCCTACCCCCAATCCAGAACAGATATCTCTCTTTCGTCAAGGAAAACTAGACGGATCCTGGACTGTAGAACCATGGATTAGCCGCCTGGAAAAGGAAGCCGGAGGCAAGCTCCTGTTTCTTGAAACGGATGCCGTAACTACTGTTCTGACAGCCCAAAAGAGAATTCTGGAAAAACAGCCGGACGTGGCACAGGCCATTATTGAAGCTCACAGAGAACTCACTTTCTGGATTATCGAACATCCCCAGGAAGCTCAAAAAATCGTCGTAGAAGAACTGAGGGAACTCACCCGTTCCAGCATTGATCCCTCTTTAATTCTCCATGCATGGCCCAGGTTAGTTCCCACTAATAAAATATCCGAAGAAAAGCTCCAAGCATTTGCCAAGGATACGGTACGGACTGGATTTTACAAGGAACTTCCCCGTGTCGAAGGCATCATCCGGAATGATAAAAATAATCCCAGCCATGAGTAGATTATCCATACGAAACGTTTCCAAAAGTTATTTTTCCAGAAAAAAATCGCTTCTGGCGCTTTCTTCTGCCAATCTGGACATAGGGGAAGGAGAATTCATCTGCCTGGTAGGTCCAAGCGGTTGTGGCAAAACAACTCTGCTGAATATGATCGCCGGTCTGATCAAATCGGATACGGGAAGCATTTCCTATGATGGAGAAATAATCTCAGGTCCTGGACCGGACAGGACAGTCGTTTTTCAGGATTTCGCCCTGTTCCCGTGGTTAAACGTGCTGCACAATGTAGAATTCGGTCTCCGATTTACCGGAATTCCCCGCAGAAAACGTTGCCAAATAGCTTTGAAAAACCTGAAATCAGTAGGCTTGGACAACTTCACGCAAGCTCGTATCCATGAACTCTCCGGAGGAATGAAACAACGCGTAGCCATAGCCCGGGCTCTTGCATTGCGCCCCAGGGTTCTTCTGATGGATGAGCCCTTCGCGGCATTGGATGCCATGACCAGGGAACAACTTTATGCGGATATCCAGGCCATTTGTGCCGGACATGGGATTACCGTCGTCTTTGTTACTCATAATGTACGGGAAGCCGTATGTCTGGGAGACAGAGTCATTTTATTTTCCTCCCACCCTGGACGTATTTGCGGAGAATTCTGCATTCGTTTGCCGCGACCGCGCCAAATCAATGATCCGGGAGTAGCCCGGCTATCCTCAAACATCACACGTGCATTAAAATTGGTTTCCAGAACCGCAGAAGAAAAACAAGACACACAGACATCATGCATTCTTCCATAAAAAGCATCATCCAATCCTCAGTATTCATCTTTCTAGCTATAGCTATATGGGAATACGGGTCTCTGTCCGGCTGGTGGAGGCCTTTCCTATTCCCGGCACCTTCCACCATAAGCGGCTATCTTGAAGAAGCAATCAGGGACAACTCTCTCTGGTCCGCTACGTTCGGTACCATTAGGAGACTGTTCCTGGGGTACCTGGCAGGAATCTCCATCGGGATTCCAGCAGGACTTTTATCTGCCCGTTTCCAAATAATAAGAAACACCATCGGAGTTCTGGCACTGGGATTTCAAGGGCTTCCCAGCGTTTGCTGGGTCCCTCTGGCCATCCTATGGTTCGGGCAGGAAGAAGCGGCCATCTTGTTCGTTGTCATCATGGGTACTGTCTGGTCAGTCATACTGGCCACAGAAAATGGACTTGCCAACATCCCTCCAATTTATGCTCGCGCAGCTCGGACAATGGGAGCCGGTTCTGCCTACACGCTGCTCTTCGTCACGCTTCCGGCCTCTGCACCATTCATCGTCAGCGGCATGAAGCAAGGTTGGGCCTTCTCCTGGCGCTCCCTGATGTCCGCAGAAATTTTTGTTCCCATCCTGACAGGATTGGGATTGGGACAGCTCCTGCACTTCGGAAGAGAACTCAATTCCATGGAGCAGGTCATGGGAATCATGTTCGTTATTATTCTCTTAGGCCTGCTCTCAGATAAACTCATCTTCTCCCCCCTGGAACAATCTATCTACAAACGCTGGGGGACAAATCTAGCTTAACCCACAGAAAATATTATGATTAAAGAAGGATACACATCCAACGAACGAATCAAGGAGGAAAGCGATTTCCTCAGAGGGAATATCTCTAACCTCCTCCATGACGATAGCATTACCCATTTCCCGTCCGAAGAAGAATTTCTGCTGAAATTCCATGGAATCACCCAGCAGGATAACCGAGATGAACGGCTTATCCGAAAGAAAAACGGACAGGGACGAAATTGGTTATTCATGTTGAGGTTACGCCTCCCCGGAGGCCGTATCACACCCAGTCAATGGCTGGCTGCGGAAACGCTAAGCGACCAATTCGGTAACGGCACTCTTAAACTTACGACACGCCAAGCCATTCAAATCCACGGAGTCGTCAAGCAGGATTTGAAACAGACCATGAAAGATATCCATCACGCGGCCATCACCACGATTGCCGCCAGTGGAGACGCCACACGCAATGTCATGGTTTCTCTGCACCCGGAAGATTCCGGCATCCATGAGACAGTCTTCAATCAAGCCCAGGAACTCTCCCGAAAACTGGAACCGCAGACACATGCCTATCATGAAATATGGCTGGATGCCAAACGAATCTACTCGGGCGAGGAGGAGGAGCCTCTGTACGGTCCCGGATATTTGCCGCGCAAATTTAAAATCGCTTTTACGCTTCCCCCGGAAAATGATGTGGATGTATACGCCCAGGACTTGAGCTTCGTGGCTATTGAAAAAGAGGGAAAACTCCTGGGATATGATATCCTGGCCGGCGGAGGAATGGGCTATGCTTACGGCAATCCCGGATCTTTCCCCCGCCTTGCGGATATTATCGGATTCTGTTTCCCGGAACAGGTGGAGGAAGTAGCCCGGCAGGTGCTTTTGATCCATAAAGAATTCAGCACCCGCAGCAACAGAAAAACATCCCGGCTCAGGTACACCATTGCCGGTAAAGGACTGGGCTGGTTCACTAACGAACTTGCAACACGCCTTCCATTTCCTCTTCAAGAGGCCAAACCTTTTTCATTATCTACGAACGGAGATGCCGCAGATGTTCCTGGCCGACAAACCATTGAAATTGAAGGCGGCCGCATCCAAAATTCAAACAGGCAACAGCTTAAAACCGCTTTTCACGAAATAGCTTCCATTCATCAAGGAGATTTTTTCATCACAGGTAATCAAAATCTGGTCATTGACGGCATCACACCAGATACTGCCGTGCGAATCAAATCCATCATTAGGAAGTACAATCTTCTCCCCAACGATTCGGGACTCAGGCGCAATTCCTCCGCTTGTACCAGCCTGCCATTTTGTCCGCAGGCTCTTACAGACTCCGAAAGACTACTTCCAAAACTGGTGGATGAACTGGAATCACAGTTAAAAGAACTGGGGCTATGGGACGAAGAAATTTCTATACGCATGACCGGGTGTCCCAACGGATGCTCCAGGCCGTATCTGGCAGAACTGGCTTTCGTCGGCAGAGGTCCGGGCAAGTACAATATCTGGATGGGCGGTTCCAGAAGAGGAGACAGACTAGGCTTCGTCTATCAGGAATCTGTATCCGTAAAAGAAATCGTAGACGTGCTCCGACCAGTATTTGCACGTTTTGCGGCAGAACGCAACCAAGGGGAAGGATTCGGTGACTGGAGCATCCGCTCATTACATCCGCAATCTTTATAAAAGCATAAACATCCGGAGCCGTTTTTGCCGTAGACGGCTCCGGGACAAATCCTGCTATATTTGAAAATCAAAGAGATATTCCAGAAAACAAAATCATGAAACCTTTTTCTCCCCCCTCTAGGAAAAGTATTCCTTCGTCGCCGCCAGGAACTCTCATTCAGCCCATCTCTGCCGCAACGGCATAATATTTTTATTAAAGACCTTTAGAATCTTCCTTCTCTTCCTTCAAATCTCCCTCCGCTCATTCCGCCCGGCCGACGCTGAAACAATACACGGCGGGGTT
>OLPT01002211.1_pt1 | contig 10575 bp, 9 predicted proteins | sample 1673051 | NCBI WGS metagenome assembly OLPT01 (sample SAMEA3136750, study PRJEB25190) | human gut metagenome | biome: human gut; feature: human-associated habitat; material: faeces | place: Austria | collected 2013
ACCGATAAGATCACGCAGAAAATGACCCGTGACGGTGCGGTATCGGAAAACCTTGTCACAGGCGAGATGAAACATATTAGCAGCCGAGAGCCGGAAACGGAACTATCCGCTTCTTCGGAAGAATCCGCTGGCGCTGCGGCTGACCTCGCCCTGCGTGCGGCGGAACACCATGAGAAGAAAAGCGCACGAAAGGCGGAAAAGGCTGACACCCAGGCGGTGCGGGATGGTTCTGTCGCAAGGCAGCGCCCGTCCTCCCGCCTGCAATTTACCGAGGAAGAACGTGCCGATCCCGCACTTGGAAAGTACATCGACCGTTCCGACCGTGCGGCGGACAAATTGGATGCGGCAAAAGCAGCCATCCCCACAAAGAAAGTTCTCCGTACCGAGCGTGTTTTTGACGAGACAGCCGGAAAAGGCAAAACGCAGCTTCACTTTGAAGAAGTGGAGAAACGCCCCAATGGACGCCTGCGGCACAATCCACTTTCCCGGCCGGTCCATGAGATCGTCCATGCCGCCCATGCGAAGGTGCATGAGGTGGAACAGGAAAATGTGGGTGTTGAGGCTGGGCACAAGGGCGAGGTGCTGACGGAACGCGGGTTTGCCTACGGAAAAGGCAAAGTCCGTGCCGCCGTCCACCATCACCGCACAAAGCCCTGGCGTGATGCGGCGAAGGCAGAGCAGGCTTCTTTTAAGGCAAACGCCGACTACCTTTACCAAAAGGCACTGCATGATGATCCTGCATTGGCGGCTTCTAACCCGGTATCCCGCTTTCTGCAGAAACAGCGGATCAAGCGGAACTATGCAAAGGAGCTGCGGCAGGCGGAGAAAACCGCAAAGAACACCGCAGCTACGGCGAAAAGTGCGGCACAGAAAGCAAAGGACGCATTCAAGGAAACCTTTCTCTACATCAAGCATCATAGCCGGGCGGTTCTGTTGGTGATCGGCATTGGCGCCTGTGTTGCTCTGCTGTTTGGCGGGGTATCTTCCTGTTCCATGATGGCGGGCTCCGGTGTGGGCGGTGTATTTACTTCCTCTTATCTCTCCGAGGACACGGATATGCTGGCTGCGGAGGCGGCCTACTGCGAACTGGAGCAGGAGCTTCAATATGAGCTGGACCACTATGAGGCTCTGCACCCCGGATATGACGAATACCGTTTTGATCTGGACGAGATCGAGCATGACCCTTATGTGCTGCTCTCCATTCTCACGGCGTTCCATGAAGGGGTGTTCACCATCGACGCGGTTCAGGCGGAGCTGCAAATGCTCTTTGAAAAGCAGTACATCCTGACGCAGACCGTGGAAGTGGAGGTGCGCTATCGGACGGAGACACGGACAGACAGCGAAGGAAACGACTATGACGTGGAAGTACCATACAACTACTATATTTGCAATGTGAAGCTGGAAAACTTCGACCTTTCCCATGTGCCGGTCTACATCATGGACGAAGAAACGCTTTCCCTGTATGCGGTCTATATGGCAACGCTGGGGAACCGGGAAGATTTGTTCCCAGGCTCCGGCTATGTAGACAAGTACACCAAACCGCCAACCACCTATGATATCCCGCCTTCCGCACTGGAAGATGAAACCTTTGCAGCGCTCATTACCGAGGCGGAGAAGTACATCGGATATCCCTATGTCTGGGGCGGCAGCAATCCGAACACTTCTTTTGATTGCTCCGGCTTCGTATCCTGGGTGCTGACACAAAGCGGTGTCTGCAATACGGGCAGGCTGGGAGCCCAGGGACTCTACAATATTTCCACCCCGGTATCCTCTGCCAACGCAAGACCCGGCGACTTGATCTTTTTCGTTGGCACTTACGATACGCCGGGCGTTTCCCATGTAGGTATCTATGTGGGCGGCGGAAAAATGCTGCATTGCGGCGACCCCATCCAGTATGCAGATATCAACACAAGCTACTGGCAATCCCACTTTTACGCTTTCGGGCGACCGCCCTACAACTAAAAAACGATATGGAGGTAATTTGATTTATGGCAACGACACAGAAGATCCGCAATGACATTGCGAAAACCAAAGAAAAGATCACGGAGCAGCAGAAACGCCTTCGTGCGCTGGAGGCTCAGCTTGCGGAGGAAGAAAATCTGGAAATCGTCCGCATGGTGAAAGCCGTGAAGATGGACAACAAGGAACTGACTGCCTTCCTGAAAGCCTATGCCAGCGGTATGATCTCCCTGCCGGAAGGTATGCTGCAGGAGGGCAACACCGAGAATGAGGAAACGGAGGGATACGAGGATGAAGCATAACTTTATGACAAAAATGGTATCGGCTCTTTTGGCGGTGGTGCTCAGCACTGCCGCTTTTTCTGTCACCGCCTTTGCCAGCGGCGGCGAGGAAACCACGGTTTCCGTGGCTGAACAGGAAACGGCTGGGGATGTCTCTGATCTGCTTTCCGCTCTGGCAGGCAGCCAGGTCACGGTATCCGTCACCGAGGATGGTATCCAGTTCAGTTCCGGCGAAAATGACTCCGGGCAGACCGGCACCGTTACCACGGGCGGCGGCAATCTGAATGTCCGCACGGGCGCTGGAATGGATTATACCGCCTTCACCCAGATTCCCAACGGAACGACCGTGAAGGTGATCGGCACGGACGGCGACTGGCTGAAGGTCATCCTGCCGGAGAAAGTCGGCTATGTCTATTCCGGCTACATGACGGTAAGTGACGGCGAGGCTGGTTCCGGGGAAGATTCTTTCTCTCTGGACGCGGAAACGCTGGAAAATCTGCTGGGGATGCTGGGCGGCGGCTTGAATGGCGGTGCTGCCCTGACGCCGGACGGGAACCTTTCGCTGATCGACGATATCGGCAGCCCTACCACCAGTGGCAAACAGTTTATCACAGTGGAAACGAAGAACGGCAATGTGTTCTATCTCATTATCGACCGTGACGACGAGGGCGAGGAAACCGTGCATTTTCTGAACCAAGTGGATGAAGCCGATCTCATGGCACTCACGGAGGATGGAGAAAAGACGGAAACACCTATTGTCTGCACCTGTACGGAGAAGTGCCAGGACGGAGCGGTCAATACCGCTTGCCCGGTCTGCGTAAAGAACCTCAGTGAATGTGTTGGCACAGAACAGAAAGCTGCGGAGCCCACCGAGCCGGAGAATCCGGAACCCGAAAAGAAAAGCAATACCGGGGCGATCCTGGCGGTGCTGCTGATCCTTGCAGCCGGAGGTGGTACGGCGGTCTATTTCCTGGTGCTGAAACCGAAGCAGGGAAAGAAAGTTCCCGCTGATCTGGATGATTTCGACCTGGAGGATGAAGAAGAATATCTGACCGAGGACGAGGAAACGGAGGAAAAGAATGAGTAAACTGATTATCGCAGAAAAACCGAGTGTGGCAAAATCTATCGCGTCGGCCCTGGGTGCTTCATCCAGGGCCGATGGCTTTTATGAGGGCAGCGGACTTCTCGTTTCCTGGTGTGTGGGGCACTTGGTATCCCCGATGGATGCGGGCAGCTATGACGAGAATTTCAAGAAATGGCGCTATGACGATCTTCCCATTCTGCCGGAGCCGTTCCGCTATGTGCTGGCACCCGGCAAAGAGGACGCCTTTGAAAATCTCCGTGCCCTGATGAACCGCCCCGATGTGGACACCATTGTCAATGCCTGTGATGCCGGGCGTGAAGGTGAGCTGATCTTCCGGCTGGTGTATGAAATGGCTGGATGCCGCAAGCCAATTCTTCGTCTCTGGATTTCTTCGATGGAGGACAGCGCTATCCGAGAGGGCTTTTCTGACCTGCGCCCCGGCGCCGATTATGAAGCCCTGTATCAATCTGCCCTCTGCCGCCAGAAAGCGGATTGGCTGGTGGGGATCAACGCCACGCGCCTTTTCTCCGTTCTCTATCACCGCACCTTGAATGTGGGCCGTGTTCAGACCCCCACACTGGCAATGCTGGCGGAGCGTGACGCGAAGATCACGCTGTTCCACAAAGAAAAATATCATCTGCTACGCCTGACGCTGGACGGAGCCGAAGCGGTGTCGGAGAAGTTCACCGATCCGGTGGAGGCGGAACAGGCAGCGGCGGCGTGCAAGGGTGCGGCCGTCACCTGTACCTCTGTCACGAAGGAACAGAAGAAAGAACAGCCGCCGAAGCTCTATGATCTCACCACCTTGCAGAGGGAGACAAACCGCCTGTTCGGATACACGGCAAAGCAGACCTTAGATTACGCACAGAGCCTCTACGAAAAGAAGCTGCTGACCTATCCCCGCACGGACAGCCGGTATCTGACCTCCGACATGGCGGAAACAGCCTCCTACGTCATCCATCTGGCGGCGAACGTGCCGCCCTTTGACGGGATCAGCAATTTCTTCCCGCTGGTGGAGACCATGATCTCCGATAAGGATGTATCCGACCACCACGCCATTATCCCCACGATGGAGATTGAAAAGGCAGATATCAAGGGGCTGCCCCTGGGCGAGCGCAATTTGTTTCTCTTGGTCTGCTGCAAGCTGCTGTGTGCATCAGCGGAGCCGTATGTGTATGAGGCAGTCACGGCAACTTTCGACTGCGGCGGCCATTCCTTTACCGCAAAGGGCAAGCGCATCCTCTCCGAAGGCTGGCGGGAGATCGACCGCATTTTCCGTGCCTCCCTGAAAGAAAGACCTGCGGACGAGGACGGCGGCACGCTCCCGGACTTCACCGAAGGACAAGTTTTTGACGGCGCGGAGGTTTCCGTCACCGAGCATTTCACCCAGCCGCCGAAGCCCTACACCGAAGATACCATTCTGTCCGCTATGGAGAACGCGGGCAAGGATGACAAGGTGAATTGCCCCAAAGGGGCAAGAGATGGTGGCCTGGGCCATATCCCCGACGAGGCAGAGCGAAAAGGTCTTGGCACGCCTGCAACCAGGGCGGCTATCATCGAAAAGCTGGTGGCTGCCGGATTCGTGGAGCGCAAGGGCAAGAGCCTGATCCCCACAAAAGCCGGTATCAACCTTGTCACGGTCCTGCCGGAGCCGCTGACCTCTCCCATGCTGACCGCAGAATGGGAACAGAAATTGACGGAGATCGCAAAGGGCGGCGCTGACCCGGATACCTTCATGGACGGTATCTACACGATGGTCCAGGAGATCGTGTCCACCTATTCCTGTATTTCCGAGGACGGCAAAAAGCTGTTTGCCCCGGAGAAGGAAGTAATCGGCACCTGCCCCCGCTGCGGTCAGCCGGTCTATGAGGGCAAGAAGAACTTTGCGTGTTCGGATCGGTCCTGCGGTTTCGTCCTCTGGAAAAATGACCACTTCTGGACGAGCCGCAAGAAGGAACTGACAAAGAAGATGGCAACGGACCTTCTGAAAAAGGGTCGTACCAATGTCAAGGGAATGTGGTCTGAAAAGAAACAGACCACTTATGACGCTGCGGTGATCCTGAACGACACGGGCGGCAAGTACATCAATTTCAAGCTGGAATTTCCAAAAAGAAAGGTTGGTGCTGATGGCAGAAAATAAGACTTTGGAACATTTACCCGAAGTGAGGGCGGCGGTGGCTGCCCTCTCCCCGGAGGACCGGAAACTGCTGGCGGCAGTGCAGGCATCGCCTTTCAAGCTGACAGCGCCGGAGCAGTTCAAGGAGTTTGCGGCCAACATCGACTATTTCGTATTTGAGCCCAATATCCACGATCTGAACGATCTGGGGTGGCGGTATCTGGCACAGCACATGGATATGCTGCTGCCCCCAGAACTTCTGAAAGCAATCGACCCTGTTCCGTTTGGCAAGTACGCCATGCAGGAGGAACAGGGCCATTTTTCGGAACACGGATATATTTCTCTTTCCGGCGACGAGTGGAATCATGAACGCCCTGCAGAGCCGGAGAAAAAGCCTTCCATCCGGGAACGGCTGGAACAGGGCAAGAAGGAATGTGCGGAGAAAAACAAGGCGCAGCCCCACAAGGAAAAGTCTGCGCCGGAACTGTAAGGAGGTGCTGATATGCCATATTACGATCACAACAAGGATTATCCCTTTGCCGCCTTTATCACCAATCTTGGGAAATATAACGAGGGCGAGCTTGTGGGCGAGTGGGTGAAGTTTCCCACCACCGCCGAGGAATTGAAGGGAGTGTTTAAGCGGATCGGGATCGGCCAGAAGGATGACTTCGGCCAGACCTATGAGGAATGGTTCATCACGGACTATGACTGCTATGTGGACGGTCTTTACAGTAAGCTGGGTGAATATGAAAATCTGGACGAGCTGAATTATCTGGCATCGAAGCTGGATGAAATGAGCGAAAGCGAATACGCACAGTTTCAGGCCGGTATGGAAATGGGCGACCATTGCGGCAGCCTGCAGGAGATCATCAACCTCACCGAGAATCTGGATTGCTATGAGGTTTACCCCGATATCCATGACTATGACGATCTGGGCCGCTATTACATCGAAGAACTGGACGTTATGCAGGTGCCAGAGCATTTGCAGAATTACATCGACTATGAGGCCTACGGCCGGGACGTTGCGTTGGAGGAAAACGGCACCTTCACGGATCAGGGCTATGTGCGTGATACGGGTGACAGTTTCCATGAGTATTACGACGGTGAGCGCGGCAGTATCCCCGACGAGTACCGGGTGATGACCTTCCAGGACGATCTTCCCGAAGAAGAAAAATCCGAGTGGGCTATGGATATTGCCTTTGACATGGACGAGTTTTTCCGTCAGAACGATCCGCAGTATGCGGCGGAGCACCCGGAGGCGCACGCCGCAAAGGAAGAACTTTACGAAAACCTGATGGCGGGGCGCATTTCCGCTCTGGATGAAAAGCTGGCGGCGCTGGGGCAGACGCAGGAGGATTATCTTCCTTCGGAGATTGAAAAGTTCAAGGACGCCACGGGCTATGAGGAATTTCTTGACTTTGACCCAGCGGAGGTCAAGGCCGCTTTGGATGACCCGGACAAGTCCCATGCGGATGAAATGCTGTCCGCTGCTGAGAAGGTTGCCTCGGAAAAGATGACTGTGCTTGTAGTGGAGCCTATGAAGGAACCATATGTGAAGGAGATCGACCCCGACCTTCATTCCCTGCAGGCAGAGGTTGGCGGTGATATTGGAGCGACCTATCCCTATTCCGACCCGGTGGCGCTGGTTTGCAATGATGAAGGAAAGCTCATCGGGCTTGACCTGAACCGTGGGCTACGGGATGAAAATGGAGAAATTTATGATATCGTAGCAGGGACTTTCCTGGTGGTTGGACTTGGTGAGGAAGATTTTGCCTCCCTGTCCCCGGAACTGATTCAGAAATACACGGAACAGTTCAAAACGCCGGAACGATTTATGCAGATCAATGGCAATATCGTTGTTCTCCCTGTCCCGGCAGAGAAGCAAGACCTCGCTTATCTGCCAGACCGTTTTGAAACTGGCGAACGTGTGCAGACACCGAGGGGCAGCTTTCAGGTGACGGCTATGAGCCGGGAACAGATGGAGGCGGCCGGTTACGGTGTCCACCATATTTCCGATGATGGAAAGTATCTCATCATGGGAAACGGCACGCGGGCCTTTGCCGTGGCAGCGGAGCAGCCGGAAAAGGACAATCCTCTCCGCACCGCTGAAATGACGCTGGAGGATGACTACGGCATGATCGACGGCGTTATCAACAACGGCAGACGCGGCGAGGAATTGGAAAAAGCCCAGGGGTACGCAGAGCGGACGACGCCGGAGAAGCCTTCCATCCGTGAGCGGTTGGAGGACGCAAAACGGGAGTGTGCCGAGTACAAGCCCCCGGAGGGCAAGAAGCCCGGTCGTGATGTGCCGGAGCATGACTGCCTATGAGCCGAAGCAAGAAATGGCGGCTGGAATGGGCGTTCTTTCTGGGCGAGAACGGCAGACGGCAGTATAACCATATCTGCAAAAAATGTGTTCACGGCTGCAAGCAGAGTTTCCGGGCGTGTCTGGTCGCTTGTCCGCATTACAGTTCCAAACGATCTAAAATTTGTGAGGATAAGGGTAGAAAAACCGCAGAATAATTCCCTGTATCCGTACTTTCAAAGAGAGCCTTTATGATTTCTCATGTGTCGGTCTGCTTGCTGGCACATAGAGAAAATGGCTCGATTTCAAACACTTTCTGACACATAAAACGGGAGTACAGCTTTTCGGTTCATCCGATTGGCTGTACTCCCGCTTTTTCTTTTTGCTATCATCAAATTACTTTAACACGGTTCTGTTGTTTGAACAGGGGTACAAATTGTACCTCCGTTGAAAAGGAATTTCCATAGTATTTTCTCATTAGGATTGGATAGGAAAGGATGGATAGCCGCCGCAGTAGGCGTTGTGGGAATGTGCGTAAACTGTCAGAATTGCGAGGCTGTGGGAAAGCTGTTTGCAGGCCTGTGGGAAAAGGCTTGTCTTTTTCCATCAGGTTGTGAATGGTTTTTCCATCGGCACGAGCGGCAGTTTTCCATATTTCCATGACGCAAGAAAATCATCCAACGATCAGCCGGTACACCGTCAGCGGCACATACCACACCGCCACGATCAACCGCCATGCCAGAATGAAACCACCGATCACACCACCGATAATAAAGTTCAATGCAAACAGGGCGATCCCTCCACCCAGGGAGCCGCCGCCCGGCACGATCCAGAGGCACATCCGATGGAGGCCAAACGGCAGCCCGCAGAGTATCCAGAGCCATACATAGTCAAGCTCTCCGTTCTTCATGCAGGCGGATTTGAAGATACAATACAGAATCAGTGCCACGATCACGGGCAATACGCTTTTGAAGAAAAATGCTTTGATTGCTTCGCTTCTTGTCATCGGTAAAACCTCCTTCCGCAGTTCCATTATACAGGATGCCGGGAGCTGCGCCCAGCGTCTTTCAAAGAAATTTATTCCAGTTCATGCCGCCGCTGTTGTTCCTGTTCCTTTGCAACGGTCAGCAGCGCATCCACATTTTGCTTGACGGTCTCATATTCCTGGGCTTCGGCTCTTGCGGCTTTATATTCAGCAAGGAGCCGTTCCTTTTCTGCGTTGAGATTGGCAAGCTCCGTTTTCATGCTTTCCGTTGTCGGCAGCGGCACAGTCCCCAGCCGTTTTAATTCTCTGGCGGTCGCTTCAAAAAGGATGATCTCGCTCTCATGCCCCCGCAGGAACTTTTCTTTATCATTCGATTTACGGTATCTGTCATAAAGAGGCTTTAGTTGACGGTAAGTTCCGGCGTGCTTCATCACAAGGGTAAGTTCGGCACTTCTGCTTTCTATTCGCTTGATCTCCGTATGAGTGGTATCTCTGCGCACAGACACGGCGGTCAACTTGCTTCCCAGTTCTCCATAGCTGCTTATCCCGTGTTCGGTCAGGAAATTCATGGTCTTGGCGGCTTGTTTCAGATTGTTCAACTTCGCCCAATGGGTGAAGCCTGCGCTCTGCTGTGCCTTGATGTTATTCTGGATATCAATAAGCAGGCTGATCTTTCCGTTCTGCGGTTTTGGCTGGCGGGAAGGTCTGGAACGTCCGGCAATCCGGGCGGCAAGGGCTTCTTCGGTGTAGTCCACACCCAGGGTTTTCAGACGGGTGAATCGTTCCTGATCCGGCGCTCTGGCGGAGATATATTTGCCCCGCTTGATCTCATAGCCTTCTCTCTGCAGGCGACGAAGCAGTTCTTCTAAATCGGAACAGGCTGGCAGAAGCCGGTCAATGGCAGCTTTCAACTTTGCCTTATAGCTGGTGCCGTTCTGTGCAGCCTGATGTTCAATATAGCTCTTGCCCTTGTCCTGTCCTGGGATGATGACGGACAGACCGTGTTCCTTGCAAAGCCGGTCGGAGGTACGGCGGATATAGTGATAACTCCGCTTGTTGGAATGATAATGCTTGTAATCCGCAAAGCTGACCGCATTGAAAATCAGGTGGTTATGAACATGATCTTTGTCTATGTGGGTGGTAAGGACAAACTCATACTTGCCGCCCAGGATTTCTTTTGCGAGCTTCATGCCGATCTCATGGGCCTGTTCCGGCGTGACCTCCCCAGGCTGAAAGGCTTGGATCAGGTGGCGGCCCAGGTTTGTTCCCTTGTCGATGGCATGGCGGCGGGTCCAGGCAAATTCGATATCCGCAGTTTCGGCGGCACAGCCATAGGAAGAAACAAGCAGCTTTCCGTCCGTCTTTTCCGGGTTGCAGATATAGTCAATGGCTGCTTTCAGCGTTGATTTGATAGGATGTGTCTTTGTAACTGCCATATCTCGTCCAGCCTTTCCCGTATCTCGTCCATGTCGGCCTGATACGCAGGACCTCCGGCGTTGATCCACTTGGCGATCTGGTTGATGTTCCGGCCGATGGCAGAAAGCTCTTTGGTAAATGCCTTGATATCTGCGGTGTCCGTATAGATGATATATCCGTCAATCGCCATCTTTCGGAGGTAGGCACCATATCTGCGTGTGGGGAGCTGGCTCATTTTCTCGTCTATGAGCCGTTTTTCATCCTCCGTAACATAGAATTTCATTTGGATATTCCGCTTTCGGTTTGCCATTCGCCGCCTCCGTTCTTCATAAGGGTTTGGGACTATCCCAACAAGCATTTTGAATTTTCGGGCAAGGGACCTGAAAATCTCAAAATTCGCAAGCGGGTACTCGCTTGCTGTGCTTGCTA
>OLPT01002225.1_pt1 | contig 10533 bp, 10 predicted proteins | sample 1673051 | NCBI WGS metagenome assembly OLPT01 (sample SAMEA3136750, study PRJEB25190) | human gut metagenome | biome: human gut; feature: human-associated habitat; material: faeces | place: Austria | collected 2013
CGAGCAAAAATCCAACAAAAATCGCCTTCGGCGATGGGATTTTTGCGTGCACCTCTCGGGATTTTGGCATATTCATGCCAAAACACCTCGCGGAACAGTGGCTCCTGAACATTTAATCAATCTTCCTCAATCTGGCGGATTCGGGCGATGTGACGCTCCGCGCCGGAAAATTCCGTATTCAGGAAGGTATCTACGATCTTCAGGGCCAGGCCGGTGCCTACGACTCTTCCACCCATAGCCAGGATGTTCGCGTCGTTGTGGAGACGGGTAGCCTCAGCGCTGAAGCAGTCGGAACAGAGAGCTGCGCGGACGCCTTTGATCTTGTTGGCTGCCATGGAGATACCGATACCGGTTCCGCAGATCAGGATGCCTTTTTCACACTCGCCGTCAGCTACTGCATGGCCAACCAGCTTGCCGTAAACGGGATAGTCCACGGCTTCCTCACTGTAGCAGCCGAAATCTTTATACTCGATGCCTTTTTCTTCCAAATGTTTGATGATCTCCTGTTTCAGTTCATATCCTGCGTGATCGCATCCGATTGCTAACATAACAATTCCTCCTCATTTAACAGCACGACCAGTTTTGAGATCAGGCTTTCCAAAACATCATAGCAGGCTCCATAATCTTCCAGGGAACCGCCATAGGGATCTTTGATCTCTTCCGTACTGCTCACATAGTTTGAAAGCAGAAATACATTCTGCGCATTTTCATAGTTTTCAAAAATTTTCCTCTGACTCTCCTCATTGACTGCAAGGATCAGAGTCCTCTCATCAAAATCCGATTCCCGAAGCGCCTCCGCCGTGTGATCCTTCAGGCTCTGGTTATGCTTTTCCATAACCGCCTCCACCTTGGGATTTACAGGCTCCGGAAAAAGCACCACCAGCCCTCTCGAGTCCACCTCGAGATCGCTCAAAAGGTATTTACTCCGCATAATTCCTTTTGCCATGGGCGCGCGGCAGGTATCGCTGTTGCTCACAAAAATCAATCTGTCAAACCTTTTCATCCTTTTTCTCCCCAAGACTGATGACCTGGTGGCCCGCCGCCTTCATCAGGCGGTTCATGATGGCCTGGCCCATTCTCGGTGTGTCGAAGGCTTCCGAATAGATCCGGTCTACCTTCAGCTCGTCGAAATCCCGGAGAATCCCAAAGAGATGGCGGGCAATACTGAGCTCGTCCTTCCGGCTTCCGATGGATTTTACAATGCCGCCCTCGTAGAGACCTTTCGTCTCCTCCGTGGCGATGACACCGACTTTTTCTCCAGCCTTGTTTCCCTGCTCCACCAGACGGTTAATGGCAGCGATGACTTCGTCTTCTCTGCCTTCGACGATCTTGAGATCTGCCTTGGGAGCGTAATGCTTGTATTTCATGCCCGGCGCTTTGGGATGGGCCTTGCTGCTGTCAAGAAGCAGCGCCCGGTCAATCTCCACCGGCCCGATGACCTCCTTCAGCATCGCCTGGCTGATGTAGCCCGGTCGAAGAATCATCGGCTGATCCGTACTCACATCCACAATCGTGGACTCGAGACCGATGTCCACCTCGCCGCCGTCCAGAATCATGTCGATCTTCCCGCAGAGGTCTTCCTCCACATGGGAAGCCTTCGTGGGGCTTGGTCTTCCGGAAGTGTTGGCGCTGGGAGCTGCAATATAGCCCCCGCCTGCATCGATGACCGCCCGCGCGATCGGATGGGAGGGCATACGCACCGCCACAGTATCCAGCCCGCCGGTGGTTCCGTAGGGCACCAAGTCACTTTTCTTAAAAATCAGTGTCATGGGACCCGGCCAGAATTTTTCCATCAGGAGTTCCGCCTGGGGTGACACCTCCGAAACAATGCCATCCAGCATTTTTCGCTCTGTGATATGTACGATCAACGGGTTATCGGAAGGCCGTCCCTTGGCTGCGTAGATCTTCGCCGCCGCATCCTCGTTCAGCGCATCTGCCCCCAGGCCGTAAACAGTCTCCGTGGGGAATGCCACCAGGCCTCCTCTTTTCAAAATCTGACCAGCCTGGCGAATGGAAGCTTCATCCGCTTTCGCACAGATTGTGTCTATGATATTTTCCATATTTTTTCACCTCAAATCAAACAGGTCATACCCTGTTTAGTATAACAAAAAAAGCGCTGTTTGTACAACGCTTTTTTCTTTGGTGAATATGTACTATAAAAGTCCCGGACGGCAGCCATGAATGAGCCATGCTTGCATGAGCGAATTCATGGATATCGGACGGGCTAGACCGTATGAGTAAGTAGGGCGATAGCCCGGATTACGAATGCGGTCGGCAGCTGTGGGAGCACCACAGGTGCGGAACAGCTGACTTTTATATATGGTGATGTCGCCGGTAGGCGACATGTCCGTTTTAATAGAACTGATGTGCTCCGATCTTGATTCCTTTGCCGGAACCGGTGTTGAAGTACATGGCACTTCCGATCGGATTCTCTCCTGCCAGAGCTGCGTCTGCTGCATCATAACAGCTACTGGGGATAGAGCTATTTGCGATGACGCTGTCCAGCCAGCCGGAACCTGCCGGGCTGAACTGACCACTCTCATAGATAACGCCTTTGATCGTGCTTGCGAAGGAGCTGCTGGCCACACGGTTCAGAACAACCGCGCCCACGGCCACTTTTCCGTCCCAGCTCTGGTTGCCTGCCTCGCAGTAGATCAGGCCGGCGAGAAGCTCGCGGTCGCTGGATGAGGCGCTGGTGGATGTGTCGGTGGTGTCAGAAGAGCTGCTGTCATCGTAACTCGTCTCGGAGCTGCTGTCGGTATAAGAGCTGCCATCGTCGTAGGAGCTGTCAGTATAGCTGTTGTCATAGCTCGTGTCATAGCTGCTATCAGTGTAGGAACTTCCGTCATCGTAGCTGGTATCGCTGTAGCTGCTATCATAGCTCGTGTCGTAGCTATTGTCGCTGTAGGAGCTTCCGTCATCATAGCTGTCATAACTGCTATCGCTATAGCTGCTTCCATCGTCATAGCTGGTATCATAGCTGCTGTCGCTGTAGGAATCGCTATAGGAACTTCCATCGTCGTAGCTCATATCACTGTAGCTGCTGTCATAGCTGCCAGAATTGCTGGAACCGCTCACACTGCCATAAGCATCTCCGGTAGATACAGCCTTATCCAGAATCGTGGTTTCCATCACATCCTCAACCGGCACATAAGCCACGGTAGCGTCATCCATCTGCACCTCTACCCAGGAGCCATCATTGCTGAGAACCTCATACTCTTTTCCTGCTGACACAGTCGCCAGAACCTCAGAAGAACCGTCCGGCGCTGCAAAAAGACTCACGCCATCCCAGTAAGTTTTTACACCCTCGGAACCGTAAACACCGGCAAGATTCTTTGCGTCCTCGCCAAAGGCAAGGCAGTCATTTCTTACATAACCTTCCACGCCGCCGGAGATCACAAGAGACCAGGTCTCCCCTCTCTCTATCACATCAGCGGAAGCCGCCGTCGTCAGATAGCCGACGATCGTGCTGTCCTCAGAAGCGGCCGCGCGGATATTTACTGCCTCCACCACATTGGCCACTGCCCGGTAAGCCCAGACATCGTCGCTGTATGTATCATCCGCATAGACCGGAAGCGCCGTAAGAATCGAACAGGCCGCAATGGTCGCCGCAGAAATCAGTACCTTCTTTATATGATTACCTTTCATAAATTACCTCCTGAATGAATTGCAGAAGCTGTTTTTTCTACAATTCCGTTACAAATATTACAATTTTGTTAAACTTTGTTACAGGAGCATTTTACTATAATGACAGGGGTTTGTCAACTGATTTCTCGGGGTGGGGAAGGGTGGCAAAAACTGGCGTTACATAGCCACAATACATTCCTTCCTATATTCTGCTGTAAATTTATTTCATGCGCTTCCTGATCTGTAAATTCCAATACATGATAAAGCAAATAATGATCATTCTGATCCTTGCTCATTTCCTTTTTACGTTCTTTAATCTTTTCCTGCAGTTGCTTTCTATCATTCACAATAATGTCCAATAATTCCTCTTCAATCATATAAAGACCTCCCCTTAAAAATACTCATATATCTAAAGTATACGCATTTCCATTACCAAATGCAAACAAAAAACACGCAGAAGACTTCTCCCTTTCTGCAAGTCTTCTGCGTGCATTTTAATTTTCTATTCTTTTTTCAAAATCAATGGCGAAGTCTGCTTCTCCGTCTTCTCTCTCCACCATGTAGCCGGAAATGCCGAAGACTTTTTCCACATGGTCACGGGTTAGGACTTCCTGGGGGGTGCCGTGGCTGAGGACGCGGCCTTCTTCCATGAGGTAGAGGGTGTCGCAGTAGTAGGACGCCAGGCGCAGATCGTGAATCACGATGAGGATGGTCTTGCCGCTCTGCTTCAGATAATTGAGAAGGAAGAGCTGATGGCAGATGTCCAGGTGGTTCGTTGGCTCGTCAAGAATGATCGTGTCCACACCCTGGGCTACCGCCCGGGCAAGGAAGACCATTTTCCGCTCGCCGCCGGAGAGTGTCTGAATGTTTCGCCCGGAAAAATCGGTGATTTTCAGCTCCTCCATAGCATGGCGGATGATCTCTTTGGAGGAAGTTTTCTCTTTTTTCCGATTATAGAGGGCCATGCCGATGATATCTTCAACGGTGAAGTCAAAGACACAGGCCGTCTCCTGGCCCACATAACCGAGCTTTTCGGAAAGCTCCTTGCGGGTCATTTTCCCGGTGTCCTGCCCTTCCAGAATGATCTTTCCCTCTTTCATCGGCGCGATGCCGAAGACGGTCTTTACCAGCGTAGATTTTCCGCAGCCGTTGGGGCCGACGATACCGGTAATCTTGCCTTTTTCCACGGAAAGATCAACTCCGTGGAGGATTTCCTTCCGCCCGTACTGCACATGAATATTTTCAAAATCAAGCACCACGGCCGTTCCCTCCTCTGCTCTTTGCAGCCATAAGATAGAAGAAAAACGGTGCTCCCACAAAGGCTGTGATAATACCAAGGGGCAGTTCTGCCGCGCCAAAAAGACCGCGGGCAGCTGCATCCGCCCAGATCAGGTAAGTCGCTCCGAAGATCGCACTCAGCGGAATGATTACCTTATTGTTGCTGGTTCCGGAAAGGAGGCGCACGATATGAGGCACCATAAGGCCTACGAAACCGATGATTCCGGTGACGGAAACCAGAGAAGCCACGATAATGGCGCAGACCACAAACATCCAGCGCCGGAAATTTTTCACATCCACACCCATGGCGGCGGCGTCCTCGTCTCCCATCATCATGAGGTTGAAGGTGCCGCTTTTCCAGGTGAAGCAGATACAGCCAGACAGCACGCCCACCGCGGGAATCCACAAGGTATTCCACTGAGCCGCCGCCAGGCTTCCCATCTGCCAGTTATATACGGCAGAAATGCTCTCCGGACTCTTGGCCAGAAAGATGAGAAGGCTCGTGATGGCGCTCATCACTGCATTGACTGCCGTTCCGGAAAGAAGCAGCGTCATGGGCTGAATTTTTCCGCCGCCTCCGATCTTCGCCATGCTGTAAACGCAGGCAAAGGCCACCAAAGCGCCGCAGAGAGCCATAGCCGTGGTCTGATACTGTCCCCTGAAAAAAGGAATCGGCATCAGCAGCGCCCAGGCTGCTCCTGCCGATGCTCCGGAGGAAACTCCCAAAATATAAGGTTCTGCGATGGGGTTCAGTACCAGCGCCTGCATGGCAGCTCCACAAATCGAAAGGCCGGCGCCGCAGCAGACACCAAAGAGCACTCTTGGCAGACGGATGTTCCATACGATCTGATAAAAAGATTTCTCCCACAGACCCGCCTCTGTTCCTTTTCCCTGAAAAAAGAGCTGGTCAACCAAAATCCGGTAAACGGTGCCCATATCGATGGACGCGGAGCCCACCGATATGACAGCAACCATGGAAAAAAGAAGAAACGCAATAAGAATCGGAAACAGAAGTCCCTCTCGAAGTTTGATTCCTTTCATCTTTTCCAGAAACCTCTCTTACTCAGTGAAGCAGTCCGGATAGAAAGCTTCTGCGAAATCCTGGCAGGCAACAACTGCGCTCAGGTCGTGCATAACATATGCCAGCGGAACAACCACATAGTTCTGGTTTTTAACAGCAGGTACGTCTGCCAGAGCAGCATTGTTGGTGATGAAGTCCATGTTCTCCTGAACCTGGCCCTCTACGCCGTAATCGTTAAAGATGATAACATCCGGATTTGCAGTTACCAGAGTCTCAACGCTGGTGGTAAACCATCTGGAATCGGACATTCCTTTGGTGGTGTTGATTCCGCCAGCCAGCTCGATGAGGTTGCTCTCAAGACCTGCGGAGGTAGTGTAAATCTCGTTTCCGCTCAGGCTGTCCATAACGAAAGCTTTTACTTTGTCCTCTTCTTTGACATCTTTGACTGCATCCTGGATCTCGGAGATCTGTGCTTTGGTATCCTCGATGAGGGCCTCTGCCTTATCCTCTACCTTGAAGATTTTACCCATATTCTCGATATCCTGGTAAATGCTGTCCATGGTCTCGTCTGCTACAACGGTACCGTTCAGAGCGTAGCAGTTGATTCCTTTATCTTCCAGAGACTCAAAGGTTCCCCAGTTGGTATCTTTGAAGGCGCTGATCTCGCCAATGATCAGGTCAGCTCCGGATGCAACAGCGTTCTCCTGGGATTTCTCCAGCTCCGGGATTCCCTCGAAGTCATCTGCAACACCTTCCAGCGGAGATTTGCGTCCTTTGTTGTTCTCATTAGTTGCAACGATGTAGTCTTTTAAGCCCAGTTTCATCAGAACCTCACCGCTGTACAGGCAAAGGATTCCTTTCGGCATCTCGGTAAAGGTGATGGTACGGTCTCCGTCCTCGATGACAACCTCGCCATACTCCTCGTCTGCTTCGCTTGCAGCCTCGGTTGCAGTCTCGGTTTCGGTTTCAGCAGCAAAGCTGGACACTCCAGTGGTGCTTACAGCCATAATTCCGGCAAGTAACAGGGTGAGTACACGTTTCTTCATTTGTTGATTCCTCTCTTTCGTTTGATCTGAGCGGCTATTCTGACCGCGTTTTTAATTGCAGATCTTCCGATGAAATTTAGGGGGAGTGAGAACGTTCAGAGGCAAGCCAGCTCGATTCCGCTTCGCTGCATCTCGCTGTTGGCTCTCGCCAAATAGATTTCCGCGCATAAGTGCTCGTTCATGCAAGCATGACTTGCACTTACACGCAAAAATCTGCTTGTCTCTGAGCTGGGCACAAAAATAGGAACCTCCCCGGTTCCACTTGCGTAAAGCTATTCTGTGATTGGCTGGACAGCAAAATACGCACATACTCTGCTTTGCTGCTCCAGAATACCCACGATATAAAACTTCCGCACAGTGCATATCTTCCCACCGAAGATCACTGTTTCAGTACAGCAGGTCTCCTGACTCGACTTCATCCTACCTTTCTCCGTCTTCCCGTTTTCACAGTGACTTCCTGGAGAAACTCGTCCGTCCTACAGTAGCGGGGGCTGTCGAAGCTTCTACTTCGTTCCCATTGCTATGATAGCAGCCTTTCGGCACTGCACTGAATCGCCTGTATTATAGCAGAGGAAAACGATTTCCGTCAAGGGGTTAGGGCAGAAAAACTTTCAAAAAAAGAAAAGACAGCTTAAAAGCCATCTTTTCTCTGTATTTCCATTCATCTTTCAATATTTCTTCTCTGCCTCTGCGCTTCATACATCAGCACCGCCGACGCAATCGCCGCGTTCAGAGACTCTACTTTTCCATACATGGGAATGCGGATGTAGGTGTCCGCGAGGTTTGCCAGCTCATCTGTGAGGCCGTTTCCTTCGTTGCCGATGAGGAAGGCTGTGCCTTTCGTGTAATCCTGCTCATCATAGGAGCCGGTGCCTTTCAAGTGGGCGGCATAAGCTGAGATGCCTTTGTTTTTCAGCTCCCGGACCGTCTCACAGATATCCTCCACATAGAGGAAGGGCACCCGGTAGACGGAACCCATCGTGCTGCGGATGGTCTTGGGATTGAAGATATCTACGGTGTCACGGCTCATGAGGATACCGGTGACGCCTGCTCCTTCCGCCGTGCGGAGGATAGTACCCAAATTTCCCGGATCCTGGATATTTTCCAGAACCATGAAAAAGGGAGCGGGAGCATTAAGAAGCTTCTCAAGGCTGCTCACCGGCTGGCGCACAACCGCCAGGATTCCCTGGGGGGTCATCGTGTCGGACATGGTCTTGAAAACCCGGTCCTCCACGATCTCATAGTCCCTGCCTTTTAAGACAGCGGCTTCTTCCTTTTTCAGAAACTCCTGCGAAACATAGGTTTTTACGATCCAGTCCGCCGGAGCTTCCCGAAACATCTTGACTCCTTCCACCACAAAAACGCCCTGTTCCTTTCGGACTTTGGACTTTTTCTGGAGCTGAAGGAGATTTTTTACCTGCTGATTCGATGTGCTGGTGATCATACAGACATCGCCTTAGCGACTCTCAGCCAGTACTCCGGCAGTTCTTTCTGCATAGCCAGTGCCTCGTCGATATCGTAATCCACAAACTCGCCGCCTTTGTAGCCGACTACCCGTTTGGTTTTGCCGTCTGCCAGAAGATCTACGGCGTATGCGCCCATCATTGAAGCGTATACACGATCTTTACAGGTCGGGCTTCCACCACGCTGCATGTGACCGAGGATCGTCGCTCTGGTCTCGATTCCGGTGGCTGCCTCAATCCGGCGTGCCATGCTGGTGGAATGACCGATACCCTCAGCGTTGATGATGATGTGGTGCTTTTTGCCGCGTTTCCGGTTGTTGATGATATTGTTGATGAGCTTCTGCTCGTCGTAATCGTATTTTTCAGGAAGAAGAATATCCTCCGCGCCGTTGGCGATACCGCACCAGAGAGCGATATAACCGGCGTTACGTCCCATTACCTCGATAATGCTGCAGCGCTCATGGGAGGTGGAAGTATCACGAACCTTATCGATGGCTTCCATTGCCGTGTTGACTGCGGTATCGAAACCGATGGTGTACTCGGTGCAGGCGATATCCAGGTCGATAGTTCCCGGAACACCGATGGTGTTGACGCCGAGAGCAGCCAGTTTCTGTGCTCCTGCGAAGGAACCGTCGCCACCGATAACTACCAGTCCCTCAATTCCGTTTTCACGGCAGACCTTTGCAGCCTGTGCCTGGCCTTCCGGTGTACGCATCTCCGCGCAGCGGGCGGTGTAAAGCATCGTACCTCCGCGGGAAATCGTATCAGAAACAGATCTTGCTGTCAGATCCTCGATCTCGCCGTTGATCAGACCATTGTATCCTTTATAAATGCCTTTTACATTCAGACCTTTTGCAATACCACTGCGGACAACCGCACGAATGGCAGCGTTCATGCCAGGTGCATCGCCGCCGCTTGTAAGAACTCCGATCGTTTTAATCGCATTTGCCATGATTGAACCCTCCAAAAATAAATGGTGTTTTATTGGCATGAAAACTCTGCCTTTCTTTTGCCTATGGATATTAGTTTAATTCATTTTTCCCAGATTTTCAATAGACTTTTCCACAACTTTCACATTCTGCTGCCCAAAATGCGATGCAATTTCCCGGCAGAGTGCTTCCGTCACCAGGATATCCCAGCTTCCGGCCAGTTTCTTCACCGCTTTCGGGGAACGGATGTATAAAACCACATGATCTTTTCCGTCGGAAGTCCGAAGAATATCATAGAGTTCCCGCTCTCTGGCCTTGAAATCCTCCAGGGTCGCAAACTGGATCCAGAGTTCCTTCGGAACCTCCTCGAAAGCCCAGACACGCTCGCAGACCAGCTTGCTCGGCCGGTCATCCTCGGCGTTGACGTGACCTTTGATGAAGACCTTTTTCTCCTCATCGAGAAGACTCCGGTACTTCTCATAATCCTTCGGGAAAACGATAACCTCCACGGTTCCCACCAGATCCTCCAGTGTCACAAAGGCCATGGGCTTTCCGGTCCGCGTGTATTTGACGGTTTTCGCCGTGATCATACCGCCGATGATCTGCCGGGACTCGTCCTCCACCTGGCTCTTGTTCGTCTCCTCATCGAGCTGGAAATCGCTGGTCAGGGCAGAAATGTTTTTCCGCCACATGGTCTCGTATTTTTCCAGCGGATGGCCGCTGATATAGATGCCCAAAACTTCTTTTTCAAAAGAAAGGAGCTCTTCCTTCTCGTACTCACCCACGTCAGGCAGGTGGACTTCAAACTCCTTTTTCTCCTCCTCGCCCATGAAATCAAAGAGGCTCATCTGACCGGAAAGGCTGTTTTTCCGCTCCTGGGCCACCTGATCCATGAGTGAAGCGTAGATCATCATGAGCTGACGCCGGGTAGCGCCGAGGCCATCCAGAGCTCCCGCCTTGATGAAGTTTTCGATGACACGTTTATTCAGATCCTTGCCAGTCATGCGCTCCACGAAATCTTTGATGGAGCGGAAGGTCCCGTTTTCCCTTCTCTCTTTTAACATGCCCTCGATGAAGGAACGGCCCACGCTCTTGATGGCGGAAAGCCCGTAGCGGATGCCGCCTTTTTCCACGGAAAAGCCTACCTCTCCGGTGTTGACATCCGGCGG
>OLPT01002236.1_pt1 | contig 10506 bp, 3 predicted proteins | sample 1673051 | NCBI WGS metagenome assembly OLPT01 (sample SAMEA3136750, study PRJEB25190) | human gut metagenome | biome: human gut; feature: human-associated habitat; material: faeces | place: Austria | collected 2013
AAATCGATTACGTCACGGGCAAAAGTCGGGGGTCGAGCGACGTGCCAAACGTGGCGACCGGTGGCGAGGCAACCACTACCAGCGCAAGCACGGCGCCGAACGCGACTGGCAAAGAAGCCAGCAACGCATCTGCCAAAAGCCCCAATGGAAATGCTCGCTCGGAGAACACGGATGATACGACCTCGAAGGGCAATACCGATAATAGCCAGACCAACCAGGCAAACAACGCAACCGGTTCGAGCAACGCAAAGAATCCCAGCAACGGCGCGGGTTCCGAGGAGAGCTCAGCAGCCTCATCCGAGCTGAAAGAATACGTGCTCAACACCAAGAGCATGAAATTCCACCGCCCGACCTGCTCTTCGGTCGCCGATATAGCAGACAACAACAAACAAGAGGCCACGGCCACCCGTGACGAGCTTATTTCGGAAGGCTATTCGCCCTGCAAACAGTGCAACCCCTAAAGATATAGTAAGCCATGGCAGTTCCACTTTTATAACGTGGACTGTAGCAGGTTATCAGCTATTCATACGCTCCATCAGTTGAAAGTCGAGGTAGCAATACATATTTAGGCAAATGGCCTCTGTTTTACTTGAATACCCCCTTCAATTTCGAAGCCCGACTCACCGTCAAACGAGGCAACAAAAACCCGGCCGAGCTGTACTCGACCGGGTTTTTATACCCTATTGTCTTGACGTATTCGCACAAAGCCTTCCGGGAAAGCCCACGATTTCGAAAAAAATCGGCTACGTCGCTTAGACGTGACCTTTTCGATCCCGCAGGCTTAAACCCAGTTCGCCGCTGCGTTCGCTCTAGAACTTCGAGCGGCGGCGGGCAACAGGCGCCGCGCAAAGCACAGCACCTGCTACGACCGCCAGGGCGAAGGGCAGCGTAGCCAACGTCGTGTCGCTCGTCTTGGGCAGAGTGCCCTTGTTCTTCGACTCGCCATTACCGTTCGGATTCTGCGAAGCTTCGCTCTCATCCTTCACCACAGTAAGCGTGCCGATGTCTTCCTTAACGAGCTTGTAATTCTTGGCCATCTGCTCGTCAACGAACTCAAGCGTGTACGTGTTGTCGGAAGCGCCAACCTCGGTCTGCGTGCCGGTAACCACGAACGTCGCATCGTCGTTATTCACCAAGCCGCCAACGAAGTTGCCTTCGAGCGACGCACCCTCGAGAGGCGTGCCGTCATACACCTTGCTACCCGAAACCGTTGTAACCGTGTAAGGCTTCGGCGTGATTTGATAGCTCTGCGTGAGGCTGCCAGCGTAGTTGCCGATGCCCGTAACGGTGACAAAGATGTCGCCGGTCACGTTGGTGAAGTCGTCCTTGGCCGCCGCGTCGTCCTCGAAGCCGAGGGCGTCGGTGTACGTAACGACGTAGTCAACGTTCTCGACGAGCGCCTTATCGCCGTCAGTCACAACGGGGACGAACTTCTGCTCCTTGCCGTTGTAGACCTTGTCGACGGGCTTGGTAACCTTCATCCCGTTGTCCTCGCCGGGCACGATACCCTTCGGCTCGACCTTCAACGTGCCCTCCTGCTTGGTAATCTCGTAGTTGTCAAGATTCGTGCCGTCTCCCGCACTGATTATGAAGGAGTTGGGGCTCTCGCCCGCAACAGTCTGGATGCCCGTGAATTCATACACGAAGTTCTCGCCGTCAACCATGCTGCCCTCGGTTACACCGGCCTCGTGCTTAGTGAGCGGCGTGCCGTCGTAGACCTTGGAAGCGTCCTCCGAAACCACGGTCACGGGACGCTTGGTCACCAGGAGCGTGGCGAATCCGGTGCTCACGTTGCCGAATTGGTCGGTAACGTCCTTCCCATCGGCGTTCTTAATGGCATACGTATCAATCTCGGCAACGGCGCTTCCCACGTTCGTAACGGAACCCTTGGTCGTTGCCTCGCATGTAAACCCAGCGGGCAGACCATAGGTATCAGCGCCCTCGCTCACAAGCGGGGTGCCGTCGTAGGTCTTCTTGCCGCCCTTCGGCACGATTACGATCGCCGCCTGGCTCTTCGTCACTTCGAGCTTGCCCAGCTCTTCCTTGACCGTGTAGTTGCCCTGCTTGGCATTGCCGGACCACTCGATCGTGTAAGCGTTGGTGCATTCACCGACCTCGGTCTGGGAACCGATCACAGCAAAGGCCGCAGTCTCGCCATTGACGAAGCCTTCGATTTTGCCGTTGGCCGTGAGGGGCGTGCCGTCGTACGGCTTGCTCGCGCCCATCGTAACCACGGTGAGCTCCTTGGGCTCAATCACCAATTTGCCAGGCTTCTTGGTAATCTTCAGGCTGTCCGTAACATCCTTGCCTTCGGCGTTCACGACAACGATCTCATCAACATTAGCGACCAAGCCATCGGCACCAGTCACGTCGGTAGCCTCGGCGCCAGACCAGGCCGTCTTCACGGAATAACCCTCGGGAACGCCGGTCACGGTAACCTCGGCGCGATGCGGCGTGCCGTCGTAGGTCATGGTCACATCATTGGCAACAGCCACGATTTCGTCTGTATATTCAGTCACGGTTAGCGTACCGATATGCTCCTCGACCGTATAGTTGCTGCGCTTGGCAGTAGTACCCTCATCCGACCAGTAAATCGCGTAGGTGTTCTCACTCTCGCCGACCTCGGTCTGGGAACCGGTGGTCTCGAAGACCGCAGTCTCGTTGTTGACGAAGCCCTCGACGCCGCCTTCGGCCGTAAGGGGCTTGCCGTTGTAGACCGTCGAATCAGACGGAGTGGTCACAATAAGCTTGGCAGGCAAAATCTGATAGGCCACATCGACGCCACCAGCGTAATTGCCCTTGCCTGTAACGGTAACGCGAACCGTGCCGACATTCGTGACATCCTCGGTGAAGGACAGCGTGTAATCCTTGTCCTTCGTCAGCGTCTTGTCGCCGTCTTTGACGGTCGGCTCCTGCCGTTGAGCAAGGCCGTTGTAAGTAACGTCGTTCAAACCCTCAACGGAGAAGCCTTCCGCGGTCACCGATTTAGGAGTTACCTCGAGAACGCCTTCTTCCTTAGAGACAACATAGTTACCAGCCGCAACGTCATTCGACCACTTGATGGCAATCTCGTTCGTAATCGACCCAACTTCCGTGATGGAATTAGGCGCCGTCATGCTCGCCACGTCATCCTCGACGAAACCAGCGGCGCTGGTCACAACAACATCATGAGAGAAGAGCGGCGTGCCGTCGTAGACCTTGGAAGCGCTCGCAGACTCAACGGTCACTTCACGCGGAAGAATCTTGTAGCTACGCGAGAAATCACCCTTGTAGTTGCCAATACCCGAAACCGTCACGGAAACACCAGCATCGGTCACGTTCCTGGCATCGCCATCGAAGGCGAGCGTGTAGTCGCGATCCTTAACGAGCAGGTTGCCCTTCGCGTCGGTAACCATGGGCTCTTGGAACTGATCTTTGCCTTTATACGGAAGGTCAGACAGCTCGCCAACTTTAATACCGGTATAGGATTCCGGATTGTCGGGGTCGACCGACTGAGGCTCAATACTCAGCTTGCCCTCGGTCTTGGTGATGTCATAGTTGCCCTCGCCAAAGCCTTCGGCCCAATCCCAAACGATTTCATTGTCGACTTCGCCATCGGCCACATTCGTTACAGTGCCAATCGCCTTAAGGCCAGACACTTCGCCTTCGACGAAGCCGTCGCCACCCACGGTGACCTCAGGCTTAGTGAGCGGCGTGCCATCGTAGACCTTGGAAGCGCTCGCGGACTCGAGAGTCACCTGGCGCTTCATGATTCCATAGGTCACCTCGGCCTCACCAGCATAGTTGCCCTTGCCCTCGACGGTCACGGTCACGGTGCCGACATTGGTCGTGTCTTCACTGTACGAGAGCGTGTAGTCAGTGCCCTCCGTAAGCAGCGTGTTGCCGTCTTTTACCTCGGGCTTCTGCTTCTGGGACTTCCCGTTGTACGTGACATGAGGAAGCTTGCCAACGCTCATGCCCTTACCAGCTTCAGGATCAACGCTCTTCGGAGTGATGGTGAGCTGGCCATCGACGACCACGAACGTCACCTTGGAGAAGTTGCCGTTCTTGTTCTTGAAGTCCTCGGACTTAAGCTCCATGTCATAGGTACCGACGTTGGTCGCACTCACAGAGTCGTTGCCCGTGAACTCGAAGTCGGTATTCTTATACAGCTCGTTGGAAGCGCTGAAGTCGTAGCCGCTCACCGTCTTCTCGGTCCCATCGTATTCGAAGGCTCCGGAGTGCTCGGTGATGGTAACGACGACCTCCGTATTGTCCTGGGTTACGATCAACTTGCCGAACTCGTACGTAACCAGGTAGTCGCTTTTGCTCGTACCCTCATTGAACGTGTACGTGAACTCGTTGTCGCTCTCGCCGACATTCGTTTGAGAGCCGGTGACGTTGCAAGTCACGCCCTCGCCATCGAGGAAACCAACGTCCACGCCAAGCGGAGTGGAGGTGACGGTGCCATCAGTAAGAGGCTTGCCGTCATACACCTTGTTCGCGCCGGCAGAAGTCAACGTGACAGGACGCTTGTTAATCATGATATTTTCAGAGCTCGTAGCGTATTGACCAGCAGCGTAGTTGGAGCCCGTGGCGCGCAGCAGCACCTTCTGGGAGCCGAAATGCGTCAGGCTAATCTCGGCCGGATCAAAAGTCCACGTTTTGCCATCGATGCTGTATTCAACATTGAGTTCATTGCCGTGTTTATCGGTCGCACGAGCGGCGAAGGCCGAAAGAGGCTTGCCGTCATACACCTTCCGCACGTCTTGCGTAGTCCAATCGACGTCGTTTGCGTCAATCTGGCCGCCCTCAATCTTGAGCCAGCCATCTTCAACCACAAACGTCACGTTCGAGAAGTTCGCGCTCGTATTGGAGAACTGGTCCTTATCGAGACCCATCTTGTAGGTACCGACATTCGTGCCCTTGGCAACAGCAGCGCCAGTGAAGACGAAGTCTCCAGTCCCATACAGGTCATTGGAGGCTTCGAAGCCGTAATCGCGCACCGTCTTCTCAGTGCCATCGTAGGTCTCGGTCGCAGTGTTGCCCTTGATAGTCACGGTCACCTCATCGCTGACCGGAGTCACCTTAAGAGTACCGTACTCAGGGTCGTCAAACGCATAGTTGCTGGCCTTGGTGCCCTCGTTCAGCGTGTAGATGAACATATTCTGGACGGTGCCCGCATTCGTGATTGCGCCCGTATAGGAATACGTCGCGCCTTCATCCTTGGCAAAGCCGGTCACAGATTCCATCTCATGCTTGGCGTGCTCGTTGCCGTCGTAGACCCACTCGTCGGAAGCGGACTTCATATGCACAGAAGCCTGCTTAATTACCAGCGAGCCGCTCTTGGTGGTCACGGAGAACTGATCAGACACGTCGTTGCCCAAGGCGTCAACGACTTTGGCCGTGCCCGTGATGGCGTTGGAGTACGTGCCCGCATCGGTTCTGGCCACGCTCGCGCTGAGGCCCGACACGGTGTATTCGTTGCCGTCGACCGTGAACTCGAGGGTCTTGAAGCCCTCGGCCATATGCTCATTGCCGTCGTAGGTGAACTCGGCGGAGTTCGACTCAACCTCGATCTCGTACTTCGCGTCGCGGTTGGTAACGGTCAGCGTGCCCTCGGACTTCGTAATGGTATAGTTGTCGGCCTTGGTGCCCTCGTTCAGCGTGTAGTTGAACGCGTTGGCCGAAGAGCCGACGAGGGTCTGGGAGCCCGTGAACGTGTACGTCGCGCCCTCGCCCTCGGCGAAGCCGGTTTCGGTCGCAAGCGCGGTGCCACCGTTTTCGAGCGCGGTGCCGTCGTACTTCTTGCTCAGGTCGGCGGACTTCAGGGTGACCTGAGCCTTGCCGATTACAAGTGAGCCATCCTCGGCGCTCACAACGATATATTTCTTGGTTTTGTCAACGGTACCAACGGTGCCTTCCGCAAATCGAGCAGAGTACGTGCCCGCATCGGTGCCGTTTGCGCCGACGGTAATGCCGGAGAAATCAGCACCTTTGGGCGCACCGGTAAAGCCGGAAGCACTCTGGACTTCAAAGCCAGAAACACTCTGGTCTTTTCCGTTATAAGCCACTTCTGCAGAATTGGCTTTGAGGGAAACGTTCTGGTAGTAGTACACGTTGATGGAATTGTTGCCATTGAGATCAACGGTAATGGTCGCATCTTGGTTGGGCACGGCGGTATACCCGTCAATATCCTTCGCAAGATCAGACGCCTTTACCTGGGTATCCCAAGGAGCGCTCTTTGTTTCAGAGTCGGCAACCTTTTGTTCGGTACCATTCAGGTAGTAGTTCACCGTGTATTCAGCAGAATTCTTCTCATACCAGAAGGTGATATCGTTATCGCTGCTTCCGAGGGTTTTCGTAATACGTTCGGGGCATCCCTCTACAAGGTGATAGCCGTTAATAGTCTTAGCATCTGCGGAAACCTCTTTACCTTGCTCGCCGTATTGGGTAATCGGCTTTTCAAGCTGAGCCCCGGTGCCTTTTTCAAGATATTTAACCCGGTAGGAAAGAAGTTCCTGCCAGTTTGCCGTAATGGTTACGTTGCCTGCGGGCATAGTGAAGGTATCGCCGCTCTTAAGCGCGGTAGTATCGGGCAGGCCCTCGATGGTCCAGCCAGTAAATTTGTATCCCTCGCGAGTGGGCTCGCTCTTCACCGTTTGCGTCGAGCCTTCCTGAGCAATATACGTGGTCGCATCGGAGTTGTTCCATGAACCGCCAGCAAGGTCATAGGCAACCCGGAAACCGCCCACGTACTTGGCATAGAAGATCGTAGAGCTGTTAACCGTATACGGGAACGTTGCAGGCTGCGTGAAACTCTGGTCTAAATACCAGCCAGAGAATGTGTAAGTTACACCATCGACCGTCTTGGTTTCAGGGAACTGCTCGTTCATCACATCGGAAGGCTGGGTGGCGTTACCGGAAATATAGTTCCTGGGTCCCTTTTGCTTAAACTGCGTGCTGCCCGCATCGCGCAGGTAATACTTCACCAGTGCAACATTCTTACATTTGATGGAGACATTGCAGTCAAGATGCATATCGGGGTTGGTCCCGTTGTTCTTTGAGATCTTTGCGGGAACAAGAGCGATTTCTTCTACATCATCCTTAGTAAAGGTAACGCCCGGAAGCTGGGCATGGATGGTCGTCTTATAGTTATCGAGATTTCATTCCAAGCGTCAGAGTCCCTCGACACAACGTTGGTGCCATAGGGCCATGAAACAACGCGCTGATCCACGTTATCGAAGCAATTCTTGCCACCCGCCCACGTAGCACCGGTGGTATTCACCATTGCGATGCCAAGCGATGTTTTTCCCCAGTGACCCGAGTCGTTCGAGTTGGCATCTTTGGTAGGGTCGAGCAGGTAGTAAACGAGCGCTTGATCAGTCTTATCTTTCGTTGCGGTAACCTTCACATCTTTAGACGCAGAAACTTCCGAACCGCCGACAGCACTTATGAACGAAACCGTGACCGTTGCCGTTCCTTGGCGAACGCCCGTAACGTTACCGCTGTTGTCAACCGTCAGGATGTCTTCATTAGACGAGGACCATTCATACGTTCCTGTAGCTTCCGCGGGGTCGACCGTTGCCGTCAGCTGAATATTTGAGAACTGCGTAACGGTATCGCTGCCAGAAATAGAGATAGACCGAGCGGGCGTGGCAGGCTGAACCACGACGGTAAACGTCTCAGTCTTCACAGAATGGTCACCGAAACCAAGGAAATGCGAAGCTTCGCAATATGCATGTTCAATTTCGAACGTTCCGGCCTCGGAGAATACCGCCGTCGCGCTGCCTCCGTTGCCTTTAATGGTAGCGGCGCTGGTCGACTCGCCGTTTTTCTTAACAGTCCATTCTCCCACATAGCTACAATTCTTATTGGAAGTGCCTTTCAGGGTCACCTTATCGCCAACCTTGGCGCTGGTAGTTTCCCCGGCATTGCCGCTCACATCGCTCGCAGCAGCAGCGCCACCGCCAAGCACTCCACCAAGCACGGTGCCAACGTTTCCAAGAGAAGAGCTGGCTTCAACGGTCAACGTTGCGCCCTTGGCAATATCGCTCGATGCAACAACGTAAACGCCATCGGCGTCAGGGGTAAGGGGGGATTCCTGACCAGCAACGTTTACAAGCACGCGATTCAGCTTACAGGCAGAATCGGGCACAACCGTGAATTTGAAATCTTTATCGGCGGAAACCGTGACCTTCGTGGCGGGCAAGCTCACGAGTTCATCGGTGCCGTCGGCCTTCTTGATCGAAGCGTTTTTCAGTACAAGCGAAATATCGTATTCAGTTTTCGCCTGGGCGGCAGCCGCCTGCGAAAAGCCTTGGTTGTCTACCGCGGAATCCTCTTCCACGGCATCTTCCACAGCAGAAGCCTCTTCCTCACCGGAAGCGCTCGGAGCCGATGCCATCGCCGACTCATCAGCCGCCGGCTCGGCAACAGCCCGCTCGTCGGAAGCCGCAACCGGAGCGGCCTCGTCAGCAGCAGCCAAAGCCATTGCGGCAGAATCGTCTGCCGTCTCTTCCAGGGCTTGAGTCTCTTCAGGTTGCGCGACTTCAGCTTGCACCTGATCGGCCTGCGCCGATTCATCGCTCGCGAAAGTCTCCGACGGGTTCACCGCCGGCCAACCGAAGCCCAGCAGCACTACCGAGAGCACTACCGAAAGGGCTTTGTGTCCGAAAGAGTAGCGGTCTGCCACACTTTCTCTTCTTGTTTTTTCCCTCATTCTTTCAGTCATTTCCGTCCCCCACCAACCGCATTAACCTTCAATCGGTTGCCTTCATGGCTTGAGCAGCTCCTTTGCGATATCTCAGTAAGATTAGTTCCTAAAAGAAAGTGAACCAGGGGTAGCAAAGATAGTTCCTCAACGTGTTATTTTAACACTTGAACGCAGTTTCTCTTGATTTTTAAGGTAAAATGTGAGTTATAAGGCCACTCCGCGCCCTGTGACGCCCGTTTAACGGCCGCCACACCCAAGGAAAACCCCATAGTTTTACAGCTTTGGGAAGAACCGCTCAGAAGTTGCGCAACAAATTGATTTTTTACGCTATGTCACCCCCCCGCGTAAAACGCAAAGCGCTATATTTCTCCATAGGGCGCTTGCATGGCGAAAGGTCAGGATGGCCGCGGCGCGATAACAAGCGAAGATGTGGGTTGATTACATGCGGCATTACTGATCAGGGTCTGTATTCTTGGTCCATTTGCCAAACAGCGTCATGGAGGTTGCAAGCTCGGCATCATCGTCCCATTTGGCAGTGCAGTCTTCATCGGTATACCAACTATTGAACGTCCAACCATCGACAAGCTGCTGCTCCTTGGCGGCGTTCCGGTAGCGCGTGCCCTCGGTACCAGAAATCTGAACATTTGCGCTCTTGAACTCGCCCTTGCCAGTGAAGATGATGTCTGTGAGAGCGTTGTTTGTTGTTGGCCGTAACCGTGGAGTTGCCGACCGTGACGATAAACGTGCCCGTAAAGCCAGAACGGCAGTGGTCAGAGGTGGAGGTAGAGCCGCCTTCGATGTTCATGTTGTAACCGCCGTCACCGCCATCCCACTCAAGAGCGTCCTGCTTGTAGTTCTTAATGGTGAGATTAGAGCTATTCTACAAGTTGGGCTTATTGTTGTTGCAGAAACAGATGGCATGAACGTTGCCAGCGCCGGCGCCATCCATGGTAAGCGTAGCGTCATCGAGCGTGAGCGAGGCATCCTTGCTTGCGCACACAGACATCCAATTCCACTCGGCGGTATACGAGATGGAACCAATGCCGGCCATGCTTGCATTGACATCCTTAAGCACGAGCGCATGTCCCTAAAGGGCGATACCTTTGTCGGTAAGCTTCAAGACATGGTCGTTGTCATCGATAGTGAGGTCATTATTAAGGTTAAGACCAGCGGTTTCGGCATCGACAAGGAGCTTAATGGGCGCACCGTAAAGGATAGGAAGGAGAATCGCGGCGAAGACTCGCGAAATATCTGCGAAATCATGACCACCCGCATAGCGGGTGGTTTGCTCTTAGGGTATAACCCTTGGAAGGCCGGCGCGCGCCTAAAGACGCCGGCCTTCACTGCGTTCAGGCCAGATTGCCCTTGACCCGCGGCGAGCCGGTCGAACCGGCAGGCCGGGTCCCTATTTCTTGAACGGGTCGGAGTATTCCTTGACGCTCAACTTGTCCAGCGCGATGTCGGCAGCCTCCTGCTCCCTGATGTATTTCGCGATGGTGGCCTCGTTCAGGCCGACCGTCGAGACGTAGTAGCCCTCCGCCCAGAACTTCCTGTTGCCGAACTTGTACTTCAGGTTCGCGTGCCTGTCGAATATCATCAGCGAGCTCTTGCCCTTCAGGTATCCCATCACGCTCGCCACGCTGTATTTCGGCGGTATGGCCACCAGCATGTGCACGTGGTCGGGCATCAGGTGCCCCTCTATGATCTCGATTCCCTTGTATTCGCAGAGCTTCCTGAGTATCTCCCCGACATCCGACCTGATTTGGTTGTAGATGACTTTGCGCCTATACTTCGGCGTGAACACGATGTGG
>OLPT01002240.1_pt1 | contig 10470 bp, 11 predicted proteins | sample 1673051 | NCBI WGS metagenome assembly OLPT01 (sample SAMEA3136750, study PRJEB25190) | human gut metagenome | biome: human gut; feature: human-associated habitat; material: faeces | place: Austria | collected 2013
CCTTGGTGAGGGCGGGGGCCAGGCGGGCGGGGTCGTGGTAGTAGGGGATTTCCGAGGGGCAGAAGCAGCCGGGGGCGTTCCGGCCGTAGCCCATGGAGATCTGGGGGATCATCTTGGTCCCGTAGGCGTCCAGCCGCTCCAACAGCTCCACGGCGGAGCGCTGGAAGGCCTTGGGGGCCTTCAGGGGCTGCTTGCTGTCCAGGGGGTGCACCGGGTCCACCAAGGTGTCCGGGGGGAAGGCCCCGGTGAAAATCAGGCCGAAGCCCCCCTTGGCCCGGGCCTCGTAGTAGGCCAGGCCGTCTTGGGAGAACTCCCCAAAGGGGCCGTGGACCGAGGGTAAGGTGAGGGGCCCCGCGCAGAACCGGTTGGGGATGGTGAGCTTGCCGATCTGCAGGGGTTGGAGCAGCGGGGCATAGAGAAAGGTCGTCATGGATGGGTCCTCCTTTGGAAATGGGCGCAGTGCGCGCGGGAAGGTGAAACACGGGGCTGCCCCAAGGTAGGGAAGCCGTCGGGGACTGGGGCTTTTACAGGGTCCGCTGGAAGAACTTCCAGGCGTTCTCCCAGCAGATGGCGTCGATCTCCCGGGGGGAGAAGCCCCCCTGGTCCAGGGCCTGGACCACCTGGTCCATGCCCCCGGCGTCCCCCCAGGCCAGGGGGGTGTCGATGCCGTCGAAGTCGGAGCCCAGGGCCACCGTCTCCAGCCCGGCCACGTGGATCATGTGGCGGAGGTGGCGGAGCAGGTCTGCCGGCTGACTGGTCGCCCCGGGGCCCAGGAAGCCGGCGTAGAAGTTGGCCCCTACCAGGCAGCCCCGGTCCCCCAGGGCCCGGAGCATCTCGTCGGTGAGGTTCCGCCGGTGGGGCCACAGGGCCCGGGCGTTGGAGTGGCTGGCCAGGAAGGGCCGCCGGGCGGCCCGGCACACGTCCCAGAAGCCCCCGTCGGAGAGGTGGGAGACGTCGGGGAGCATCCCCAGGGCCTCCATCTCCGCCAGGAAGGCGAAGCCGGTCTCGGTGAGGCCCCCGGCCTGGCCGTTGGGGGCGCCCAGCTGGTTGGGGTAGTTCCAGGTGAGGGTGAGGATCCGCACCCCCAGGCGGTAGAGGGTGCGCAGCAGGGGGAGGGAGCCCCGGCACACGCCCCCCTCCTCCACGGTGAGCAGGCAGCCGATCTGGCCGGCTTGCCGGGCCTCGACCAAGTCCTGGAAGGTCAGAACAGGGCGGGCCAGGTCCCGGTTCTGTGCCAGCTCGGTCCAATACAGGTCGGCCAGGGTGAGGACCTCCTCCAAGGGGTCCTCCGGCCGGGCGGCCATGGACTGGGCGTAGAGGGGGTCGCCCCCGTCCCCGGCGGGGGCGGGGGTGCCGTGGAGGTTCACGAAGAGGGCGAAGGCCTGGAGCAGGTAGCCGCTGCGGCGGAGCTTTTCCAGGTTGACGTGGAGGGGTTCCCCCCTCCGCAGGTGGGCGGGGTGCCCCGCCCGCTGGCAGGCCAGCAGGCGGGCGATGGTGTCACAGTGCAGGTCGATGAAGGGCATGGGACATCCTCCTTATGCCCTTCCCAAGGGGAAGTGGCAGGCTGCCTGGTGGTCCCCCGCCCCGGTGAGGGGGGGGACGGTTTGGGCGCAGATGTCTTGGGCATAGGGGCACCGGGTGCGGAACCGGCACCCCGAAGGGGGGTGCACCGGGGAGGGAATCTCCCCGGCCAAGGGGGGGCCGCCCTCCCCCCGGCGGGTGGGGTCCGGCCGGGGGACGGAGTCCAGCAGGAACTTGGTGTAGGGGTGCCGGGGGGCGGAGAACAGGGCCTGGGTGGGCCCCACCTCGCACACCCGGCCCAGGAACATGACGCACACCCGGTCGGCGCTGTGGCGGACCACCCCCAGGTCGTGGGAGATGAGGACGTAGGTGAGCCCTTGGGATGCCTGGAGGTCCGCCAGCAGGTTGAGCATCTGGGCCTGGACGGAGACGTCCAGGGCGGACACCGGCTCGTCGCACACCACCAGCCGGGGGGACAGGGCCAGGGCCCGGGCCAGGCCCACCCGCTGCCGCTGGCCCCCGGAAAGCTGGTGGGGGTACCGGTCCAGCAGGTCCGGGGCCAGGCCCACCTGGGTCAGCAGGGCCGCCCCCCGGGCGGCGTATTCCCCCCGGGGGCAGAGGTTGTGGATGCGCAGGGGCTCGGCCAGGGACTGGCCCACGGTCCACCGGGGGTTCAGGGCGGCGGCGGTGTCCTGAAACACCAGCTGCATCTGCCGCCGGAGGGCCCGGAGCCGGGCCGGGGGCAGGGCGGCCAGGTCCTGGCCGTCAAAGAACACCTGCCCCTGGGTGGGGGGCAGCAGCCCCAGCAGGAGCCGGCCTAAGGTGCTTTTGCCGCAGCCGGACTCCCCCACCAGGGCCAGGGTCTCCCCCTCGTAGACGGCCAGGTCCACGCCGGACACGGCGTGGAGGGCAGCGCCCTTGCCCTGGCCCTTCACGGGGAAGGTTTTGGAGAGGTGTTTTCCCTCTGCCAGTATGGTTGCCATGGTTGCCTCCTCTCAGCGGGGGTGGTGGCAGCGGACCAGATGGCCCCCGCCCAGGTGGGTGAGGGGGGGCGGACTGGCGGCGCAGTCCCCCTCCCCCTGGTCACACCGGGGGCAGAAGCGGCAGCCGGGGTGGGGAGCGCCCGGGGCCGGCACGGTCCCTGGAATGGTGTACAGCCGCTCCTGGGCCCCCTCCAGGGAGGGGATGGCCCGGAGCAGCCCTGCGGTGTAGGGGTGCCGGGGGGTGCGGAAGAGGTCGAAGGTCTCCGCGGCCTCCACGATCTGCCCGGCGTACATGACGTAGACGTAGTCGCACAGCTGGGCCACCACCCCCATGTTGTGGGTGATGAGGAGGATGGCCGTGCCGTGGTCCCGGCGCAGGTCCCCCATGAGCCGGAGGATCTGGGCCTGGATGGTGGCGTCTAAGGCGGTGGTGGGCTCGTCGGCGATGAGGAGCTCCGGCTCGCAGGCCATGGCCATGGCGATCATCACCCGCTGCCGCAGCCCCCCGGAGAGCTGCCGGGGGTAGGCCCCGTACCGGGCCGCCGGGTCGGGGATGCCCACCTGGTGGAAGAGGTCCACCGTCCGGGCCTTGGCGGCCTTCCGGTCCAGCCCCCGGTGGAGGCGGAGGACCTCCGCCACCTGCCGCCCTACGGGGTAGACGGGGTTGAGGGAGGTCATGGGATCCTGGAAGATCATGGCGATCCGGTCCCCCCGCAGGCGGCGGAGGGCGTCCGGGGGGAGGGTCAGCAGGTCCTGCCCGCCGAAGTCGATGGTCCCCCCGGCCACTTGGCCGTTGGGGGGGAGAAGCCCCAGCACCGACAGGGCGGTGACGCTCTTGCCGCAGCCGGACTCCCCCACCAGGCCCACGATGGTGCCCCGGGGGACGGTGAGGTCCACCCCGTCCACGGCGGGGACCAGGCCCTGGGGGCCGGGGAACCCCGCCCGCAGGCCGGAGATGGCAAGGGTGGGTGGATGGTGTTCCATGGGATGCCTCCTCGTATGGTTTGGGGAAGGACGGGGGTCATTCCCGGGTGCGGTACCGTTTCGGGCAGAGACGGGGGAGGACCAGGGAGAGGACCACCATGGCCCCAAAGATCCCCAGCCCCAGGAGCAGGGGGAGATCCTCCCCCTGGAAGCTGCCGTACAGCAGGAGAAACAGGCCAAGGCCGCAGCCCATGACACAGGTTCCGTAGAGACGGCAGAGTGCCTTGGCCTGCCAGGATGCTTTCTCCTCTGGGGGCAAGGTGTTCCACCCTGCCAGAAACCAGGTGCCCCTCTGGTGGCGGAGAGCCGCTCCCCACAGGAGGGCAGCCAGAGGCAGGGCGATGGTCAAGGTCCATTCCCAGACTTCCATGGGGCCTCCCTCATTCCGCCCAGGCTTTGACGGCGGCTTGGCCGTCGAAGACCCGGAAGGGGATCACGTCATACCGCTGCACGCCCCGCTGGACGAAGGGGTCTGCCTGGCAGAAGGCGTCGTCGGTTTTCACCACCAGGATGCCGCCCCGGGCGGGGTCCTGGGGCACGGGGCCTGCCAGCAGGACGGACCCTGCGGCCACCTGCTGGGCGATGTATTGGTGGTGGGCGGCCAGGGCATCCTGAAAGGCGGGGCCGGTGGGGCGGCCTTCCAGGAAGAAGCCCTCTAACAGATAGGTTTCCATGGCGGAGCCTCCTTTTTGGGGTTCTAGGTGTTCAGTATAGCACATCCCGGAGCAGGAAGGAAGGCGTAACGGGCCTTTCCGGGGGCGGATCCATCGTTTGCATGGCGCCCTGCAAAAAAATGTGGAAATTTGACGGCAACCCATTCACTTTTTTCGGTCTTTGGGGTATAATAGCAATTACTACAAAACGACTTGTCTTTTCCCTCCCTGCTTGGGGAGGGAAAACTGCCCATAGGTCCTCAGCATCACATCAATCAAAGAAAGAGGGAACTGCGTATGATGATCTCTACCAAGGGACGATATGCCCTTCGCGTCATGCTGGACTTAGCCGACCACAACACCGGGGATTACATTCCCCTGAAAGACATTGCCCAGCGGCAGGAGATCTCCGTGAAGTACCTGGAGAATATCCTGGCCTCCCTGAGCCGTGCCAACCTGGTGGACGCCACCCGGGGCAAGGGCGGGGGCTACCGCCTGTGCCGCCCCCCGAAGGACTACGCGGCCGGGGAGATTCTCCGGCTGGCCGAGGGGAGCTTGGCCTCGGTCTCCTGCCTGCGGGGGGAGCAGAAGGGCTGTGAAAAGGCTGGCCACTGCCGGGCCCTCCCCCTGTGGGAGGGGCTGGACCAGGTGATCGACCAATACCTGGACAGCGTCTCCCTGGCGGACCTGCAAAAAGTGGAAGAGACCCCATAACGAATGGCGGAGGCACCCTGCGGCGGCAGGGTGCTTTTTCGTGGGCAGGGGAGGGAGGAAGAAAGGGAGCAGAATCTTTTGATTTCCTATTGACTTTATAGGGAATTCGTGGTATCCTCCAAATAACCTAGTTGTTTTGTAGGATAAAAAATCCGTGAAAAGGAGGACCCATCCATGATCTATGCCGACAACGCCGCCACCACCCGCCTCAGCGCCACTGCCCTGGCGGCGATGCTGCCTTACCTCACCGAGCAGTACGGGAACCCCTCCTCCCTATATACCCTGGGGCAGACGGCGGCCACCGCCCTGGCCCAGGCCAGGGAGACCGTGGCCCGCTGTCTCCACTGCCGCCCGGAAGAGATTGTCTTTACCTCCGGCGGCAGCGAAGCGGACAACCAAGCCATCCTCTCCGCCGCCCGCTGGGGAAAACGGCAGGGGAAAACCCATATCATCTCCACCGCCTTTGAGCACCACGCCGTCCTGCACACCCTCCAGAAACTGGAGAAGGAGGGCTTCACCGTGACCCTGCTGGACGTCCACGCAGACGGCCGCATCACCCCCCAGCAGGTGGAGGCGGCCATCACCCAGGACACCTGCCTGGTCACCGTCATGTACGCCAACAATGAGATCGGCACCATCCAGCCCATCGGGGAGATCGGGGCGATCTGCCGGGCCCGGAAGGTCCCCTTCCACACCGATGCCGTCCAGGCTGCCGGGCACCTGGCCATCGACGTGGGGGCGGAGCAGATCGACATGCTCTCCCTGTCGGCCCACAAGTTCCACGGGCCCAAAGGGGTGGGCGCCCTGTACGTCCGCAAGGGGGTTCCCCTGCTCCCCCTCATCGAGGGGGGCGCCCAGGAGCGCCGGAAGCGGGCCGGGACGGAGAATGTGGCCGGCATTGTGGGCCTGGCCGCTGCCCTCCAAACCGCCTGTGACCACCTGGAGGCCAACGCCGCCAAAGTCACCGCCCTGCGGGACAAGCTCATAGACGGCCTGGCGGCCATTCCCCACGCCGCCCTCAACGGGGACCGGGACCACCGCCTGCCGGGGAACGTCAACGTCTGCTTCGAGGGCATTGAGGGGGAGTCCCTCCTCCTGCTGCTGGACGACCGGGGAATCTGTGCCTCCTCTGGGTCGGCCTGCACCTCCGGGTCCCTGGACCCCAGCCATGTGCTGCTGGCCATCGGCCGGCCCCACGAGGTGGCCCATGGCTCCCTCCGCCTGTCCCTGTGTGAGGAGAACACCGAGGCAGAGGTGGACACCATGCTCCGGGAAATCCCCAAGGTGGTGGAGTACTTACGCAACATGTCTCCCGTCTGGCGGGAGCTGCAGAAAGGAGCGCGAAGCTATGTTATACAGTGAGAAAGTGATGGACCATTTCCGCCATCCCCGGAATGTGGGCATCCTGGAGGATGCCGACGGCGTGGGGGAAGTGGGCAACGCCAAGTGCGGGGACATCATGAAGATCTACCTGAAAATTGACCACGACACCGTCACCGACGTGAAGTTTGAGACCTTCGGCTGCGGCAGCGCCATCGCCTCCAGCTCCATGGCCACGGAGATGATCAAGGGCAAACCCCTCACCGAGGTGATGGGCCTCACCAACCGGGCAGTGGCCCAGGCCCTGGACGGTCTGCCCGCCCACAAGCTCCACTGCTCCGTTCTGGCAGAGGAGGCGGTGAAAGCCGCCTTGAAGGACTACTATGACCGCAACCACCTTCCCTATGACCCCCAGCAGTTCCCTGAAATCTCCTGCGAAGGGTGTCATTGACGATGATAGCCCCGTGTCTGATTCCTCCTAGCCCCCAGCCCGGCGCAGTGTTCCGCGCCGGGCTGGGGCAGTTTTTTGAGGGAAGGGATGGAAAAGGATGCGCTGACGTGGTAGGATGGGAGGAAGCATCATGTTGTGGTCTTACAGCCCTCCCGCCCCGGCTGGGGCGCAGGGGCGGGAGACCGTGAAAGGAGTACAGACCCCATGGAAATCCGCCGCACCACCGTAGAGGACCTGCCCCGGCTGCTGGCCCTGTATGCCCGGGCCCGGCAGTTTATGGCCGACCACGGCAACCCCAACCAGTGGGGGCCCACCCACTGGCCCCCGGAGGCCCTGCTCCGCCAGGACATCGCCCAGGGGAAGAGCTATGTCTGCCTGGAAGCCGGGCGGGGGGTGGGAACCTTCTTCTTCACCCAGGGGAAGGACGTGGAGCCCACCTACCGCCGCATCGAGGCAGGGGCCTGGCGGGACGACAGCCCCTATGGGGTGGTCCACCGGCTGGCTTCGGACGGGTCGGTGCCGGGGACCGGGCGGTTCTGCCTTCGGTGGGCCTATGCCCAGTGCGGCCATCTGCGGATTGACACCCACGGGGACAACCGGGTCATGCAGACCCTGTTGGAGAAAGAGGGCTTTCTCCCCTGCGGCACCATTTACGTGGAGGAGGACCCCTACCCCAGGATTGCCTATGAAAAGAGCCAGCTGCAGCCCGCCCGGGAGCCGGGGGCGTAAGGCCATGCCCAGATCAAAAAACACCAGCGTGGACCCTTAGGGCCCACGCTGGTGTTGGTTTGTGTAAGGGGGGAAAGGGCTTAGGCCGTCTTTCCGCCGGCATTCACTTCGTCGAACTCTCTCTGAATTTCCTCCGAGGGCGGGGGCGTCAGGAGGGAGACCACCACGATGCAGAGCACCGAGAACAGGAAGGCAGGCAGCAGTTCGTAGACATCCCACAGGCCGCCCAGGGGGCGCACCAGCAGCTTCCAGACGAACACCATCCCGGCGCCGCCCAGCATCCCGGCGATGGCCCCGGCCCTGGTGGTCCGCTTCCAGAAGAGGCTGAAGAGCATCAGCGGGCCAAAGGTGGCGCCAAACCCCGCCCAGGCGAAGCTGACGATGGTAAAGATGACGCTGTTCTCGTCCAGGGCGATGACAATGGCCACCACCGCGATGAGGAGAAGGGTGAGCCGGGAGACGCGCAGGACCTCTTTGTCCGAGGCCTTCTTGCGGAACAGCCCCTGGTAGATGTTCTTGGAAAAGGCAGAGGCGGCGATGAGAAGGTAGGAGTCCGAGGAACTGATGGTCGCCGCCAAGATCCCGGCCATCACAAACCCGGCCAGAAGGGGCGGGAGCAGGCTGGTGGCCAGAAGGATGAACACGTTTTCTGCCTCCGAGGAGGTGAGCAGTGCCGAGGGGTACAGCGAACGGCCCACCACGCCGATGAACACCGCGATGGTCAGGGAGATCACCACCCAAACGGTGGCAATTCTCCGAGACATGGTCAGCTCGCGCTCGCTGCGAATGGCCATGAACCGGAGCAGAACCTGGGGCACGCCAAAGTATCCCAAGCCCCACGCCAGGGCGGACACCACGGAGAGGGCCCCGTAGGAGGTCCCTTCCCCGAAGAGGGGCGTGCCTGCTGCCACCTGCTGCACGCCATCCACGGTTTCCGGCGTGGCGATGCCGAAGAACTCCAGGAAGCTCGGGATGCTGCGGACGTTGTCAATGACCGCGTCCAGCCCCCCGGCTGCGGTGGTGCCCACAAACACAATGACCCCCAGGGCGATGATCATCACCAGCGCCTGCATGAAGTCAGAGGCGCTCTCGGCCAGGAAGCCGCCGATCAGGGTGTAGACCAGGACAAAGACGGCCCCCACAATCATCATGGGAATGTAGGGCATGTCAAATAGGGTGGAAAACAACTTGCCGCAGGTGACCAGACAGCTGGCTGCGTACACCGTGAAGAAGATCAGGATGAACAGCGCGGCGATGGTCATAATGACTTTGCCCTTTTCGTGGAAGCGGTTGGAAAAGTATTCTGGGAGGGTGATGGCGTTGCCTGCCCGCATGCTGTACCGGCGCAGCCGCTTGGACACGATCAGCCAGTTGATGTAGGTGCCGACGGCCAGGCCGATGGCGGTCCAGGCGGCATCGGCGATGCCGCACCAGTAGGCCAGGCCGGGCAGCCCCATCAGCAGCCAGCCGGACATGTCCGAGGCCTCGGCGCTCATGGCGGTCACCCAGGGGCCCAGGCTGCGCCCGCCCAGGAAGTAGGCGTCTGAACTGGCGTTGGCCCGTTTCGCGAAGGTGATGCCCAGAACGATGACCACGCCCATGTAAATGACCATGGCGGTCAAAATCTGTAGTGTATCCTCCATGTTTTGGTTCCTTTCTCTCTGATTCTCTGTGGAGGCGCGGGTATGACGCCCACACGTGAGCCATATTATACACAAAAAGGAATATTCTGACAACTCTTTTTTTGCGTGGGAGAGGAAGAATTTGGGAGGGGGTTATAGGTATGGCGCTGGGAGTTGGTTGGAAGGATGCAGCCCCCATCTCGCCCCACCCCTTGCAGACAGAACAACGCCCCCCAATCGGACTCCGATTGGGGGGCGTAACCATAGCGATGATATCGCCGGACGGTGGGCGGAAGGTGTCGTGGAAGCCGATGGCTGCCCGGGGCTTACCGGACCACCAACTGATCCCCTTGGCAGTCCACCACCAGGGTGGTGTCCGGCAGGACCTCGTCGGCGATGAGCTTCCGGCTGACCAAGGTCTCCACGGTGTGCTGGAGGAAGCGGCGCAGAGGCCGGGCGCCGTAGAGGGGGTCGTACCCGTTGTCGATGACGTAGGTCTTGGCGGCGGGGGTGAGCTCCACCTTCAGCTGCTTGTCGGCCAGGCGGCGGTTCAGGCTGCCCAGGAGAAGGTCCACGATGGCGGTGACGTTCTCCTTGGTGAGGGGCTTGTAGTAGACGATCTCGTCCAGCCGGTTGAGGAACTCCGGCCGGAAGGAGCGCTTGAGCAGCTGGTCCACCTGGTCCGCAGGAATGCGGCGCACGGCGGTTTTCCAGTCAATCAGGCCCTGTTCCACCATTTCACAGGCAATGCGGAAAGCGGCCACGCCAGTGCGCTTCCCGTTGCGGGTCTGGAGCATGTAAACGGTGCGGTCCTGAATGGTGAATTCAAAGTCCTGCATGTCATGGAAGTGGTTTTCCAGCACTTCGCGAATGCGCACCAGTTCATTGAAGGCGGCGGGCATCACTTCATGAAGGGCAGCAACGGGGGCGGGCGTACGCACGCCGGCCACGACGTCTTCACCCTGGGCGTTCATCAGGAATTCGCCATAAAATTCGTTTTCGCCGGAGGCGGGGTTGCGGGTGAACGCCACGCCCGTGCCGGAGTTCTCGCCGGAGTTGCCGAACACCATGGCCTGCACGTTGACGGCGGTGCCCCATTCGGACGGAATGCCGTATTTCTGGCGGTACACGATGGCGCGGTCATTGTTCCAGGAACCGAACACGGCGCCAATGGCTCCCTGAAGCTGTTCCCAGGGGCATTCCGGGAATTCATGGCCGGTGCGTTCCAGCACCAGGGCCTTGAAGCGGGAGACAAGTTCCTTCAGGTCATCGGCGGAGAGCTTGTGTCTTCCACGTCCTCGCTGCCGAAGCGTTCTTTCTTGATGGCGGCGATGGCGGTTTCAAAGGGTTCGTGGTCTTCATCCGGGGTTTTCTGCACACCCAGCACCACGTCGCCGTACATCTGCACGAAGCGGCGGTAGCAGTCCCAGGCGAAGCGGGGGTTGTTCGTAGCCTTCACCATGGCTTCCACGGATTTTTCATTCAGGCCGAGG
>OLPT01002244.1_pt1 | contig 10457 bp, 7 predicted proteins | sample 1673051 | NCBI WGS metagenome assembly OLPT01 (sample SAMEA3136750, study PRJEB25190) | human gut metagenome | biome: human gut; feature: human-associated habitat; material: faeces | place: Austria | collected 2013
GAGAAAAACAGCGTTGAAAATACTGAAAATATGCTCCAGGCGATTTCACAGGTAAAAACCGGACAGATCACCTATGCTGTCAGGGATACACGTATTGATGACAAGGAAATCCATGAAGGCGATATTATGGGAATCGGCGATTCCGGAATCCTTGCAGTTGGAAAGGACAGACTGGAGGTAACTAAGGAAACCATTGCAGCTATGATGGACGATGACTCAGAAGTAGTCAGCATCTACTACGGTGCGGATATCGACGAGGAGACAGCCAACGCTCTGGGTAATGAGATCATGGAGCTGTATTCCGGCTGCGACGTAGAGATCTACTCCGGCGGCCAGCCCATCTATTATTATGTGATCTCTGTAGAGTAAGCGAGGAAACGAAATGAATGAGATGTCACCCATTGATTCCCTGAAAGGAATCGGCGAAAAGACCAGGGCAGTCTTTGAGCGGGCGGGCATTTCGGATATAGGAGATCTTCTTCATGATTACCCGAGAGGTTATGAGAGCTACGAGCCCATCATGCCTCTCGGGGAAATTTATGACAAAAACGCGGGAGCTTTCTACGGGGAGATCGTCTCTCCCTTAAATCTTCGCAGGGTTCGGCGTCTGACCGTGGTGACGGGAGTCATCCGGGATGGCACCGGTACGATTCAGGTGACGTGGTTCAACATGCCCTACCTGAAATCCAGCCTTGTGTCCGGAAGCCGCTATGTATTCCGCGGAAAGATCGTACGAAAAAGACAGCAGATGTTCCTGGAGCAGCCTGCTGTTTTTCGTATGGAAGAGTATGAGAAACTCCGGGGCAGGCTTCAGCCTGTCTATCCTTTATCCGAGGGCCTTACCACAAAAATGCTGCAGAAAGCCATCCGCCAGGCGCTGGACGAGGCGGAACTGGAAAAAGAATACCTGCCGGAAGAGATTCGTCATAAATACAATCTGGCGGAATATAATTACGCCATAGAGGAGATCCATTTCCCGAAAGACGACCACAGCATGCGGCTGGCGAGACACCGGCTGGTCTTCGATGAGTTTCTGCTGTTTATCCTGGCTGTACGGAATCTGAAGGAGGGGCGGGAAAAGATCCGGCCTTCTTTTCTTCTGGAAAAAAAGGAAGAGATCCCGAAAATCATCGAAAGCCTTCCCTTCACTCTGACCGGGGCCCAGCAGAAGGTCTGGAAGGAGCTGGAGGCAGACCTGACTTCCAGCGAAGTCACAGCCCGGCTGATCCAGGGAGACGTGGGCTCGGGAAAAACGATCCTGGCGGAGCTGGCTCTCTTTCTGGCGGCGGAAAATGGCTGCCAGGGCGCGATCATGGTCCCGACGGAGGTGCTGGCAAGGCAGCATTACGAGTCCATCACTTCTCTGGTGGAGTCTCTGGGTCTTCCCTATCGTACGGAACTTCTCACAGGCTCCATGACCGGGAAACAGAAACGGCTGGCCTGTGAGCGCATCGAAAATCAGGAAGTAGATATCATCGTGGGCACTCACGCCCTGATTCAGGAAAAGGTTCATTATAAAAAACTGGCTGTGGTCATTACCGATGAGCAGCACCGTTTCGGTGTGCGCCAGAGAGAGGCCTTAAGCCAGAAAGGGTCCATGCCCCATACGATCGTCATGAGCGCCACACCGATTCCCCGGACCCTGGCGGTAATCCTCTACGGCGATCTGGATATTTCCATCGTCAATGAGCTGCCCGCCAACCGGCTGCCCATCAAGAACTGCGTCGTGGATACTTCCTACCGGGAAAAAGCCTACACCTTCATCAAAAGACAGGTGGAGGAGGGACGGCAGGCCTATGTGATCTGTCCCATGGTGGAGGAGAGCGAGGCCATGGAGGCCGAGAATGTCATCGAGTATTCCGCCAGACTTCGGGAGCGGCTTCCGGCCTTTATTCAGGTGGAATATCTCCACGGCAAGATGAAGCCGAAGGAAAAAAATGAGATCATGGAGCGTTTTCTTAAAAACGAGATCCAGGTTCTGGTCTCCACCACCGTGGTGGAGGTGGGAGTCAACGTGCCCAACGCCACGGTTATGATGATCGAAAATGCCGAGCGTTTCGGCCTGGCCCAGCTCCATCAGCTTCGCGGAAGAGTGGGTAGAGGCGGCTTCCAGTCCTACTGTATTCTCATGTACGGAAACGACGGAAAGAAGACAAAGGAGCGCCTGGGAATCCTGAATCGCTCCAACGACGGTTTTTACATCGCAGAGGAGGATTTGAAGCTTCGGGGACCGGGAGATCTTTTCGGCATCCGGCAGAGCGGCATCCTGGATTTCAAGCTGGGAGACATTTTTCAGGACGCGGCGATCCTTAAGGAGGCCAGCGATACGGCAGCTTTTATCATGGAAAAAAGTGACAAATTTCTGTCGAAAGACAGCCCACTTTTCAAGAAAATGATGAAATCTACCCATCTGGAGGATGGAATGCTCAATTTATAGTTGCCTTTTTCTGGAAATAGGCGTATTATTGCCCTGTTGAAAGATTTTGTTCAGGTCTTGCGGACAGATGTACGGGATAGATTGATAAGGAAGAGATCGGGACAAAAAGGATTTGTGAGGAGGAACATTATGAAAGGTTCAAGAAGTGTAAAGACCACTGCAAAACAGACTGTCAAGAAAGCTGCAGCAACCGCAAAGAAAGCAGCAGAACCGGTAGTTGAAGCAACTGAGGCAGCAGTGCCTGTTGTGGAGGAAACCGTAAAGACCGTTGCTAAGGTTGCAGAGAAAGCAGTTTCCAAAGCGGAAGAGGTTAAGGACGAAGTGAAAAAGGAAGTAAAGAAGGAAGTAAAGAAGACCGCCGCCAAGAGAACGAGAAAAGCTGCTGTAAAAGAGTCTGTATATCTTCAGTATCTGGGTAAGGAACTCAACAGCGCCGACATCGTAGAGACAGCAAAGAAAGCCAGCGGCGTAGAGACGATCACCTCCATCACCGTTTATCTGAAACCCGAAGAAAACAAAGCTTACTATGTTGTAAACGGCGATGTGACCGGAAGCGTAGAGCTGTAAGATACAAAAAAGCCAGGAGCGGAGAAAATTTCCCCGCTCCTGTTTTTTTGTCTCTTTTTCCGGCAAGACTTACATCTGGGAGCCGCCCATGCCGCTCTGGCCGCTCATGCCGTTCTGTCCGGACATCTGCCGTTCCTGGGCTTCGATCATTTTTTTGACCATATAGCCGCCGACAGAACCATTCTGACGGGAGGTAAGGTTTCCGTTGTATCCGTCGGTTAAGGGAACGCCGAGCTCACCGGCTACTTCCATTTTGAAACGGTCCAAGGCACCTTTTGCTTCAGGGACTGCTGCTGTGTTAGATGAACGATTTGCCATGATAAAACGCCTCCTTGTACTTCATTATTCTTTGGATTTTCATTACCTGTTGTGCAATTTTTCGATTGCAGTCATAGTATATGGAAAATGGTCAGACTTAAACTGGAAAATTCATCCGGCGGCATTGTTTTTCTCTGTTTGACATATTTTTACAAAAATCGAGAAAATGATTGTTATTTTCAAGATACCTATGATATAATAAACGCAAATGGCCTGATGAATACAGAACTTCTGCAAGGCATCGGGATCACACGATCTGTATGACAGCGGGCCAAATTCAGTCTGGAGGGAAAAGAATGAATATTGGGTTGCTTGCTCATAATTCAAAGAAAAGTCTGATGGAAGACTTCTGCCTTGCCTACAAGAAAATTTTGGAAAAACATGAACTATATGCGACTGGCACCACGGGCAGGCGGATCGAAGAAGTGACAAAGCTTCATGTACACAAATTTCTGCCGGGGAGCATCGGAGGAGAAAAACAGTTTGTGGAGATGATCGCGAGAAATGAGATGGATATGGTAATCTTTTTTTACAATCCGCTTCTGAACAGCCCCAAGGAACCCAGCATTGACGCTATCTGTCGTGCCTGTGATAATTACAATATTCCCATAGCGACCAATATAGCTACGGCGGAATCTCTGATCCTTGGTCTGGCAAACGGCGATCTGGAATGGAGAGAACAAGTATGACGATCAATGATTTTGAGAATCTGTTTATGTTTGCCGGCGGTCTCGGTATGTTTCTGTTCGGCGTACACAGCATGTCAGGCGGCGTGCAGAAATGTGCCGGAGAGCAGATGCGTAAGCTTCTGGGAATCCTGACAAACAACCGTTTCGTGGGAGTTCTGGTAGGAGCCCTGATCACTGCCGTGATCCAGAGCAGCGGAGCGACCACCGTCATGATCATCGGTTTTATCAATGCCGGTCTCATGAACTTAAGCCAGGCAGTCGGTCCCATCATGGGAGCCAACATCGGTACCTGTATCACCGCCTGGATCGTATCCTTAGGCCAGCTGGGAGACACTTTTAAAACCCTGTCCCCGTCCCTGTATGCGCCCCTGATTGTGGCTATCGGCTCTTTTCTTATCATGTTTTCCAAGAAGGAAAGAAAGCAGACCATCGGTGAGATCTGCATCGGTCTTGGACTTCTGTTTATCGGTCTGGATTTCATGGGAGATGCGGCCAAATCCTACACGACGCTTCCGGCCTTCAAGGATCTGTTTGCCCTCTTTGGTGCGAACCCGCTTCTGGGTATCGGCCTTGGTTTTATCGTAACCGTTATCATGCAGAGCTCCTCTGCAGCAGTTGGTATTCTTCAGACCCTGGCTGCATCGAGCGGAGCGGTCGGCATCAGTGCAGCCGTATTTATCAGTTTTGGTTCTGATATCGGTTCCTGTTCCACAGCCCTTCTTTCCAGTATCGGTACCAACCGTACGGCGAAGAGAGCAGCTATGATTCACCTTTTGTTCAACGTCATCGGTGTAACAGTCTTTTCCGTGATCTTCACAATCCTGTTTAAGATGTTCCCGGAGGTTGCATCCCACGGCATCAACAGTGCCGGTATCGCTACCTTCCACACCGGATTTAAGGTGGTGCTGACAATCCTCATGTTCCCCTTTGCCGATTATCTGGTAAAGCTTTCCGGTTTCTTCATCAAGGACGAGCCAGAGAAGGAGAAAGAAGAGAAGGACGAGGAGACCGTTACTCTGCAGCATCTGGATTCCCGTATCTTCAAGGAGCCGGCCTTCGCAATCGAGAATGCCATTCATGAGGTTGCCCATATGGGACGGATCACCCGAGAAAATATGGACCGGGCTTTTGAGGCTGCACTCTCATATGATAAAGAGAAGATCGACAAGGTCTATGAGGTGGAGAAAACCATCAACAATATGGAAAAACTCATCACCGAGTATCTCGTCAAGCTCAGCAATCTTCCTCTCACCGAGGATCAGCATGTGGTGGTCAGCAACCTGTTCTACTCTGTCAGCGACATCGAGCGAGTGGGCGACCATGTGGAAAATATCGCCGAGCTGGTGGATGTAAAAGAGGGAGTCGATAAGATCGAATTTTCCGAGCAGGCTCTGCAGGATCTCAAATCCATCATGGGTCTCGTAACCAACTCCTTCGCCTATGCGATGTCAGCCAGAGAACATTCCGATATCTCGGATGCGAAGAAAGTAGTAAAATACGAAGATATGGTTGATAACATGGAAGAGGAGCTTCGTGAACAGCACATCGAGCGTCTGTCCAAGCAGCTCTGCAAGCCCACCAACGGTGTGGTCTTCCTGGATATCATCAGCAATCTGGAGCGTATTTCTGACCATGCTTATAACCTGGCCGGCTATGTAATATCAGAAGAGTAGAAAATTTGTCTGAAAAATAGCTTGACAGACAAAATAATTGCCCATATACTGAATAACAGAATAAAAAAGAAAGGAGGCAGTACCATGAGAAATTACTTTACAAAGATTTACAACAACAGCATCACGAGTAACAACAACTTGGATTCAAGGATTTTCCGACTGCCGCTTTCTTTTTCGGCGTTCGTATGACATTGCGTACAAAATAAGCAGTGCAAAGAGCATCCCTGAACTTTCGGGGGTGCCTTTTTTGTGTAACAGGAAATTCCGTTGGAATTACCTGTCGCACAAAAAGCCCTCCGGGCAGGATCGCACTGCGGCGGAGAATCCTGCAAAGCAGGATTCTATGTGCATACGCATGTCAAAAATATTGCAGTCGGAAAATCAAAAAAGAAAGAGAAAAGGAGGAAGTGTGATATGAATACTGAGAAAAAGCCGGGAAAATTTCAGGTGATCTTTCGATTTCTGAAAGGCAGCTTCTATCTGTTTGTGCTGAGCCTCGTGTTTTCCGTGCTTTTCACAGCCTGTAATGCCCTGACCCCGCAGATCATCCGCTATGCCGTGGATCATATTCTGACAGGAGTCGGAGACAGTTACGGGAGACATCTTTTGTTTCTGGCGGCAGGGGCCGTTCTTGTGGCGGCGATTTTGTCAGGAATCTTCAACTATTTCAGCAAGATGACACTGGCAAAGGGTTCCGAGAATTTCATGAAGAACATCCGTGATACCCTGTTCCACCACATCGAGAAGCTGCCCTTCGCCTGGCATGTGCGTCATCAGACCGGAGAGATCATCCAACGCTGTACCTCAGACGTGGAGGTGATCCGAAACTTCGTCTGCAACCAGATGCCGGATGTGTTCCGAATCGTTTTCCTGATGGTTCTGTACCTGGGAATCATGTTTTCCATGAACGTGAAACTCTCTCTGGTGGCGGCTGCTTTTATCCCGGTCATCGTGGGTTATTCCGGTTTCTTTTATTCCAAGATCGGAGACCGGTTCATGAAGGCCGATGAGGCGGAGGGAGCTCTCTCCAGCACTGTGCAGGAGAATCTCACAGGCGGCCGGGTTGTCCGGGCCTTCGGAAGAGAAAAATTTGAGATTGACCGTTTTGATGAGAGAAACGAGAGGTTCGCGGGGCTTTGGATCAAACTCGGCGGAATCATGAGCGCCTACTGGGCCACCGGCGATTTTATCACCGGCATCCAGATCCTGACGGTCTTAGTTACCGGAACCGTACTGGTTGTTCATCAGGAGCTGACGCTGGGCGAGTTTCTGGCCTTTGTTTCCTACAACTCCTCTCTGACCTGGCCAATCCGAAGTCTGGGAAGAATCCTCTCAGATATGAGTAAGGCGGGAGTTTCCGTGGAGCGTGTGGCCTATATCCTTGACGCGGAGGAGGAAAAAGAGGAGGGCAAAGCCCTTCAGCCGCCTCTTGACGGAGATATCTGCTTTGAGCATGTAACCTTCGCCTATGATGAAGAGCATCCGATTCTGGAGGATATGAGTTTTACAATTCCGGCGGGAAGCACCTTTGGAATCCTGGGAAGCACCGGCAGCGGAAAATCGACGCTGATGCATCTTCTGAACCGGCTCTATGATCTGCCGCCCGGCAACGGAAGGATCACGATCGGAGGCGTGGATATCCGGGATATTAAGAGAGAGTATCTGAGGGCCCATATCGGTATGGTGCTTCAGGAGCCCTTCCTGTTCTCCAGGAGCATCGGGGAAAATATCTCCATCACAGAGGAAACGCCCCATGAGGAGCGGATTCGCCATGCAGCAGAGATTGCCTGCGTGGATGAGGCCATCGAGCATTTCACAGACGGTTACAACACGATTGTGGGAGAGCGGGGCGTGACTCTGTCCGGCGGCCAGAAACAGCGTGTGGCCATTGCCCGGACTCTGATGATGAAAGCGCCGATTCTGGTCTTCGACGATTCCCTTTCCGCTGTGGATGCGGAGACCGACGCGAAGATCCGTCACGCGCTGAAAGCGGAGATGGAGAAAGCCACGGTGCTTCTTATTTCCCACCGGATCAACTCGTTAAAGCAGGCCGATCTCATTCTGGTTATGGATAAAGGAAAGATCTGTGAGCTTGGAACCCATGAGGAGCTGATTTCACAGGAAGGCATTTACAAAGATATTTATGAGATTCAGATGAACAGCGACATCCGTGTCATGGAAGGAGGGAAAAAGGCATGAGACTGGAAGAAAAAGAATACACAAAATCCTTTGATTACTCCATCTGGAAACGGATCTTTCCGTTTCTCAAACCCTACAAAAAAACGGTAATTATGATCCTGGTCATGAACCTGTTCTGCTCCCTGGTGGATATCATCCTTCCGTTGTTTCAGCGGTATGCCATCAACCATTTTATTGAGGGAAACACACTTACGGGCATCGGCTTTTTTACCGTGCTTTATATTGTGGTCATCGCGCTTCAGGGTGCGGCGGTTATCGCTTTTACCCGGGGCAGCATGCGGATCGAGATGGGCCTTGGAAAGGATCTGAAGCGGGCGCTTTTCGTCCACCTGCAGACCTTGTCCTTCTCCTATTACAATGTGACTCCCGTGGGCTATATGCTTTCCAGAGTCATGAACGATACCGGCAAGATCTCAGGTCTCATCGCCTGGAACTTCGTGGATCTTCTCTGGGCTCTCACCTATGTGCTGGGTGTTTTTGTGGCTATGCTTTTCCTGAACTGGAAACTGGCGCTGGTCATCATGCTGGTGGTACCTGCCATCGCCCTTCTGACTTTTTACTTCCAGAACCGGATTCTCAAATGGAACCGGCAGGTGCGTAAGATCAATTCAAAAATCACCAGTGCCTACAACGAGGGTATCATGGGAGCCAAGACTGCCAAATCTCTGGTGGTGGAGGAGAAAACCTACGGCGAATTTCAGGAGATCACCGGGGAGATGAGAAGCGCCTCAGTACGGGCGGCAAGGCTCAACGCCGTTTATCTGCCACTGGTGCTTTTCTGCGGCTCTCTGGCGACGGCCATCGTCCTCGCGAGAGGCGGCATTCAGGTCTTTGAGAATGCCATGCTGATCGGTACGCTCTCTGCCTTCACGACTTATGCAGTGGGCATCTTCGAGCCGATTCAGCAGATGGCGAGGAACCTGGCGGAGTTCATTTCCGCCCAGGCCAACATCGAGCGTGTCACCGGCCTTCTGGACGAAGAGCCCCAGGTGGTGGATTCCCCGGAGGTCATCGAGAAGTACGGAGATAGCTTTTTCCCGAAAAAGGAAAACTGGGAGCCCATCAAAGGCGATATCGAGTTCCGCGATGTGAGCTTCCATTATCCCGACGGCAAGGAGGAAATCTTAAGCCACTTTAATCTGAAGATTCCGGCAGGAACCAATGTGGCCATTGTCGGCGAGACCGGAGCCGGAAAAAGTACGCTGGTAAACCTGGCCTGCCGCTTCTTTGAGCCGACAGGAGGCCAGATTCTCATCGACGGAAAGGATTACCGGGAGCGGAGCCAGCTATGGCTCCACAGCAGTCTGGGCTATGTGCTTCAGAATCCGCACCTGTTCTCGGGAAGCGTCATGGAGAATATCCGCTACGGACGACTGGATGCCACCGATGAGGAGGTCATCGCGGCCGCGAAAGCCGTTCATGCGGATCAGGTGGTGGAAAAGATGGATCTTGGCTATCAGAGTGATGTGGGAGAGGGCGGCGACCGGCTCTCAACCGGAGAAAAACAGCTGATCTCCTTTGCAAGAGCAGTTCTGGCAGACCCCAGAATTTTCGTTCTGGATGAGGCCACTTCCTCCATTGATACCCAGACCGAGCAGCTGATTCAGAAGGCTACAGATAAGATTCTCAAAGGAAGAACTTCTTTCCTGATCGCCCATCGTCTTTCCACAATCCGCAATGCGGACCTTATCCTTGTGGTGAAGGACGGAAAGATCATCGAGCAGGGAAAACATCTCGAGCTTCTGGAGCAGAAAGGTTATTATTACCAGCTGGTACGTCGGCAGTTTACTGAAGAGGAATCCCAGAAGATCCTCGACTAAAGAAAACATCAATAAGACAGAGACGGAGAAAAAACGCCCGTTTCTGTCTTATTTTTTGTACAGTCTTTTCTGTAGAATTTTCAAAAAGCTTGACGGTTTATAGAAAAACCATTATAATAAAGCGAACGAAAAATTAACAAAGGGGATAATAGAACCAATGAGAGTGATCGCCGGAAAAGCGCGGAGCCTCCACCTGAAAACCATCGAAGGCCTGGACACGCGCCCGACTACAGACCGGATCAAGGAGACCTTATTTAATATGATAAACGACGAACTGTACGGTGCTTCCTTTCTGGATCTTTTTTCCGGGAGCGGCGGCATCGGCATCGAGGCCTTGAGCCGCGGAGCGCGGAAAGCCGTTTTTGTGGAGAGCAGCCGGAAAGCTGCCGCCTGCATCCAGGAAAATTTAAAGTTCACCCGGCTGGCCTCCGACGGGGAAGTCCTTGTCATGGACGTTTTCCGAGCGCTGGATCTGCTGGCTGTTCGGGGAGAGAGCTTTTCTGTGATTTTTATGGATCCGCCCTATAACCGGGACCTGGAAAAAGAAGTTCTTTCCAGACTGAAAGATTCCCCGCTTGTGACGGAGGAGACGCTGCTGATCGTGGAGGCTTCTCTGGAGACAGATTTCTCCTATCTGGAGGAATTTGGCTATGAAGTATTAAAGAGAAAAGAATACAAGACAAATGTCCATCTGTTTTTGCAGAGGGTGCCCCACATCAAGTATATCAAGCTGCGCAGCAGTTTTTGGCTTCAC
>OLPT01002245.1_pt1 | contig 10451 bp, 8 predicted proteins | sample 1673051 | NCBI WGS metagenome assembly OLPT01 (sample SAMEA3136750, study PRJEB25190) | human gut metagenome | biome: human gut; feature: human-associated habitat; material: faeces | place: Austria | collected 2013
GGAGATCCGCCGGAGCGGTGCTTAAGCCGTTAGGCGGGAATTGTGCGGTGTTGCCTTAGGAACTTACCTTGCGGGCGACTACCACATACCGCCCGTTGGCCGAGGAATATTCGCAGGTAGAAAGGGTCAGCAGCTGCTCGCCATACTCGGGGCGGATGCCGCTGTCTACATCGCTGCGGCGGATGACCTCGGCCACGTAGTCGTTGTAGGTATCCTCGTCCATATCAACGTACTGGTTATAGACGAAGCTGGTGTCCTGTACCACGTCAATGGCAAAGGCGGCAAAGACCTCGTACTTGGCGTCGCCGTACAGGGTGTCGAACTCGATGTAGGGGTGTTCCTGATAATAGGCCGCTTTTTTATACTCGGTCAGGCAGCCGAAAATGGTGCCGGTCTTCATGTTGTGGCCGTAGACGATCAGGTTATTGCTTTGGGCATTGGCACCGATGGTCGTTTTTTCATCCAGGTACGGCACGCCGTAATCGCTGTACTGGTGCTTGAAATCGTGTTTTAAATAGTAGTCTTTGTTGTTGGGCGCGTACATGACCGGGAAGTCCAGGCTGGTGCCCTCGATGGAAATCCAACCCATAAAATCGCTGTTCTGGTCTTTCAGGGCGGCGAATTTGGCGGCGTTGGAAGGCTCGCTGTCCTCGGCCGGGGCGGGCGTAGCGGCAACGTCGATCATCGATTGCAGGTCGGAAAACTCGTTTTCGGTCTTTTTATCGTCGAAAAAGCGCTTGACCAGCAGCCCGCCGCTGACCAGGAAGATGACCGCAAAAACCACCATGGCGATGGTGTAGGCCAGGTCCTTTTTGCTTTTGGCTTTGACCGCTTTCGCGGCGCTGTCCCTGCCTTTGGCCGGGTGCGGGGCCTCGTAGTCGGCGTCCTTGTCCTGGTCGTAGAACTGGGGTGCGGTAGCCTTGGGGGCAGCAGGTTCCGGCTCTTTGGGCAGGGCGATGGTTTGGGTGGGGTGCTGTACGGGCATATCGTTGCGGTGAATTTTGGCCATAGTGTTTGCTTCTCCCTGTCAGAATACTGCCCTTACTATACGCCAAAACGGGAAAATATGCAAGTAAAAGACGGCGGATTTTGTTGAGTTGTCTGCGTCAATGCTGTCAATGCTCAGGAAATGAACTGCAAGGGAGTGAAATCGATGCTGCCGGCAAGCAGGTCTTCCAACGGCATGACGCCGTACAGGCGCCAGACTGGCGTGTAGGTGTAGGCTGTGCCGGATTTGTCATTGCCCTGTCGGGTGTCAATCTGTTCATCGTAGATGACCAGCACCTGGCCGTTCTGGATGTCCAAAATCTGGATGTTCTGTACACCCTTGCCCTCGGCATAACGCTTTTGCGGGATGAGGGTCATCTGGCCGCTGCCATCGCAGAAATATTGTGCGCTGGTGCCATCGCCGGTGCCTATGCCGTCAGAACCGCGGCCCCATTCGTCCACCGTCAGCAGCCAGCCATCATGATAACGCGCGACACTGTAGTTTACCTCGTACTCGGCGGTGGTAGTGGGCAGGTTTTCGGCAAGCACGGTGCGCTGCCCGGTGGCTGCATCCAGCACGGCGGCGGTGCCGTGCTCGTTGTCGCATTCGGCAATGCCGCTGCTAAAAGACCCGTAGTAGCCGGTCAGGGTGTAATAGAGGTGGCTGTGGCTGATGACACCGCTGTTTGTGTAGGCGTTGCCGTAATCATCGTGGACTTCCTGCGGCGGGGTGACGATGGTGCCATCATCGACCTCGTACCGTTGGGCGGCGGTGCACTGGTTGGCGGCAAGGTCATAACACCAGACCTGCACGGCGGAATTATAATAGTTATTAGGATCGGGGTTCCTTTCGGAATGGGTAAAATACAGCTGGCAGCCGCTGGCACCGACCAGATTGACGAAAGTAACTTGCCCCGTGCTGCCGCGCCCGTTTTCAAGACCGTCCAGCTGGTAAAGCGTCTGCATATCGCCGGTTGCTTTAGAAACGGCCAGCAGCATGGCGGACATGGTGGCGTTGCTGTAGTTGTCAGTGGTTAAGAAATAAAGGTGCGTGTCATCCGCCGCCATGCCGATAGGCTGTACCCATCCAAACGGTAAATCATCTGCAAGGCAGGTGCGTTGGGTATGGTCCGCGTTGATTTTCTCTAAACGGAAAACGGTTGTATCTTCCGCTTCTTTATATAGGCAGATGTAGAGATAGACCTCGCTGCCATCGGCATAACAAGTGGCCGAGCCTTGGATGTAGGCTGGGCAGGCATCGCTGTCGTGGGTGCAGCCGGGTACATTGCAGGCCGGGCGGGCCAGGCCAGTTGTTTCCTCGACCGCATAGACAAGATTGCGGCCAATGTCGACCTCGTGGTTGACCTCACTGTCGGCAAAAGTCTGATAGTAGATTCCGCCGTCCGCGGCGCTTAGCATGCGCACTTCCCCACTGCCGACGTCTTGGGTGGTGGTAGATTCTTCCGGCGCGGTGATTTCGGGGGTGGCTGGTAGAGTATCCGATGTAGGGGCGGTACAGGCGGTTAAAGTAAAGATAAGTATGGCGGAGAGCGCAAGCAGCTTTTTCATAGTGTCTCCTTTGGCGTAGCAGAGGTAAGAACGATTCATGTTAATCAACGAATTGCAGCGGGGTGAAATTACTGCTGCCAGCAAGCAGGTCTTCCAAGGGAATGGTGCCGTACAGCTCCCAGGCAAGGCTTTGAGCGAGAAGTTCACCGTCCTTGTCCAGTTCGGGAACTGTGCCGGTCCAATAATCGTAAACGGCAAGAACGACGCCGTTTTGCACATCCATCAGGCGGATGGGTTCTGTGCCGCGTGCGGAACAGTGGCGTTTCTGCGGTAATTCGGTCATCGAACCATCGGCACAATAATATACGGCGGGAACACCAGAGATAGTGCGGCTGCCGTCATCCTCCAGGCTCCACTGGGAAACCTGCAAAAGCCAGCCATCCCCAAAACGGGAGATGCCGCAATCCGTTTCCTGCTCCTGCGTGTTAATGGGCAGGCTGTCGGTCAGCAGTGTGCGTTCCCCTGTCAGTATATTGAGAACCGCGGCATCGCCGGTCTGGCAGTTGATGTCGGCAAGATAGCAATCCGCCAGCGGGTAGTAGTTGTGGTCATAAGCGGCAGAGGAGACGCCGTCTTTGAACGTGTATTCTCTGCGGCTCTCGGCTTTATAGGTGGCTAAATCAGTATAACTGCTGTCGGCCAGGTCCAGTACGCCGAAGGTCACCTGGGTACAGGTAGAACTGTCCGAGGGCTTATCTCTCCGGCAAAGATAAAGCTTGCGGTTGGCCGCACCGATAAAGGAATAGTAAGAGATCGTATCCGTTCGATCCTCGCCCTGGGGGCCTGCGGGCAGGTCCTGCCAGCGGTAAATCTCCCGTGTGGTGCCATCGGTTTTGCTGATAGCGTAAACGATTTGCTCTATGTGAGAGGCGTCGCTTGTCTGGCCGTCGATCCAGTAAAGGTTTTCGTCATCAGCGGCAAGGGTGTCAATAGGGACAAAACCGTGGGGCAAGTCCGCAACCAATGTTGTTTGCTGGGTACGCTCGGCATTGACCTTTTGCAGGGAATAGTGATAATTTTCAGGCTCATTGACGGAGGCTAATAGGTACAATTCATCGCCATCCACAAAAAGTGCAGCAGAGGTATCGCACCATGCAGGGCAGGCTGTGCTGTCGTGCGGGCAGTCAAGCACATTACAGGCAGGACGGGCCGTGTTGGTCATTTCGTCTATGGAGTAGACAAGGATGCGTCCGATTTGATCGGTATGGTCGATCTCGCACTGCTGGAAAGTTTGGTAATACATGCCGTCACGGTGGGGTGTGAGGATGTGTACTTCCCCACTGCCGACGGCCTGCAGTTCGGTAGCTTCCGTGGCGGTGGGGACAGCGGCAGAAGAAGCAGGGGCCGCGCAGGCGGTTAACGTAAAGGTTAGTGCGGCGGCGAGGGGGAGTAGCTTTTTCATGGGGTGTCTCCTTTAGCGTAGAGGGCGTCAAGATCAGCGTAGTCCTGCGGGGTCATGCTGGCGGCGGATAGGGTGATGCCATAGCGGCAGTTTGCGGTGAGGTAGAGCTGTGCGGTCTCGCTGTAGGCGGCGACGCCGAAATCCTGTACGGCGGCTCTCCAATCCGGGTACTGCCAATCGGCAAAGGAATCCAGCCCCAAAAGGGTGCTGTACTTTTGCAGGTAGGCGGCGTCCGCGATAAGGTGGGTGGTATCCTGGCCGTTCTGGTAGTTGAAATAGACCGGGGTGTCAGCGCTTGTCAGAATCAGGTTCAATGCAAAGCTGCTGTAAGAATCAGGCGATTCATCATCAAAATTTCCTATGACATTGCAGCTTACCTGTGTCAGGCCGCCAGGGGCGGTGGCGGCGTTCCAGGTGGTGGCTTTGTCGTTTTGTGTGCAGACGGCCAGGGCTTTGGCAAGTTGGACGTCGGTCAGCAACCCGGCATCGTGAAGGGCGCGTAGGGCACTGCGAGCACGGTTCAACGTGGCGTCATCGATGGCGGTCTGCGCCCAGGGGTTTTCGCTGCCGCTGTTGTAGCCCAGCGGGACGTTCAGTACATGGCTGCAGGCGTACAGCGTGCAGGCAGTGGAATTGGCGCGGGCTTCGGCGGACAGGCCCTCGGCGGTCGTCTGGCTGTGCGGGGCGGAGAGAAGTGCTTTGTCCCACAGCGAAAAAACAGCGAAAGGCAGCGCCAGGCTGAGGAGGACCACCAGCGCACAGGCCAGTGGAAGGCGATATTTTTTCATGGCTGCTCCTTTCCGTCTGCATCGGCGGCAGGCAAATCATCAGGGCCAAGGATAGGTACGGATACGGTCACGGTCGTGCCCACACCCTCGGTGCTGTCGATTTGTAATTGGGTGCCGTGGGCTTGGGCGATTCGGGTACACAGCGCCAGCCCGATGCCGCTGCCACCATCGGCACGGCTGCGGGACTTGTCCACCATATAAAAGGCTTCGGTCACGCGGGGCAGGTCGGCGGCAGGGATGCCGCAGCCGGTATCGGCCACTGTGAAAACGGCGGTGCTCCTCTGCTGCTGGCAGCGCAGTGTGATGGCCGCCCCCGCAATGCCCTTGCAGGCGCGCTGGGCGTTGATGGTCAGATTGCGCAGCATATCCACCCAGAGGGCGCGGTCCACCTGCACGGCGCAATCGCAGGCGATGATGCGCGGCACGGGTGTGCTGCCCTGGGGCAGGCTGCGCACTACTTGATTCAGCAGGCTGCGGTCGCTGACAGGTTCCGGTGTCAGGCGGTCAGCGGCGTCTAAGCCCATCAGGGCCAGCAGACGGCGGCTGAGTTCCTCCAACCGGCGGGTCTCGTGGTAGATGTAGTTGGCAGATTCCCGCTGCAAGTCTGCGTCGTCAGGCGCGGCACGCATCAAGTCGGCATAACCAAGCATGGCAGTCATGGGAGTCTTGACCTCATGAGTGAAGGCTGCAATGAAGTCTTTCTGGCTTTGCAGCGTTTCGTCCATCTCGCCAATTTTAGTCTCTACCGCAGCAGCCATAGCGTCAAAACTGCGGCTCAGTACACCGATCTCATCGTTGGTCTGCACCTGGGTGCGCTCGGTATACTGGCCGGCGGCAATCTTCTCACTGGCAGATTGCAGGGTGGTCAGCGGCCGGGTGACGAGGCGGCTGAAGAGAACTGCCGCCGCGCCGCCCAGCGCCAGCAAAGCGATTGAAGCCGCCAGCCAGGCCCGCAGCTGGGCGTTGCGCGTGGCAAACACGCTGGTGACATCGTAGGAGCAGAGCATGTCTGCCTGCACGCCGGGAATATCCAACGGCTGGGACAACAGCAGATACCAGTGCCCCGCGCAGTGAGCCAGCTGCCAGTGGTCAGCTCCATTGGAAACGGCCTGCATTTGCACAGCACGCGGCAATGCCGTGGGCAGGTTGGAATACAGCGTATATGCACCGTTGACCCATAGAGCAAGGCCGCTGTTGGCATCGGCCGTTTGCTCGGCATATTGCTGGGCGGCGGTGGCCAGGGTGTAGTTCTCGACCATAGTGTTGGTAGAGAACAGGGTGTTGGTTTCGGCAGCGGTAAAAATGCAGCGCTCGAGTGTGTATTTTTCTTTGGCCTGCTGAGCCTGCATGGCGGCGCGGGTGGTCTCTAAACTGCCGGAAAAGCTTTTGCCGGTCAAGATCAACCCCGCCGCGCAGAGCGCACAGGAAAGCAGCGTGATGCAGCCAAGGGATAGTTTGGTAGCAAATTTCATAGGCAGTTCCTCGCTAAGCAAAATCGTCGCCCAGCAGGGTGACGTGGACCCAATCCTGGCTGCCCGCCAGGTAGTCGTCGAAAGAGATGATACCGTACTCATTGCGGCCTACGGTATAGCTGGCAGGCAGGCCGTCGGGGCCGATGCCTTTTTCGGTGTAGTACACCTCGCCATATTGCAGGAAAAGCATGCCGTGATCCGCGGCCCAGATGATGGGGCAGCGCGGCGCGGCCTGGTCCTTGAACCAGGTGGTGGGCTGGGGCTGGAATTCGCCGGTGTCCAGATTCAAAAGGCACTCGTTGTTGCCGTTGCCGAGGTCTGTGATATAGACGCTTGCCCAGTTGCCGGGCAGAATGTCCGGGTCGTCCGGCACGGCCTGCCCGGGCAGGTCAAAAAATTGGGTGGTGGAGCTGCCTGTGGACAGGTTCATCTGGGTGACGGTGCCGCCCGGGCTTAGCAGATAGACGATGCCGTTCTGCACCTTGGCAATGGCACCGTCGGCTACGGTCCAGTGGAAATCGAGGGGGTGCTCTTCCCCATCGGTGCCCAGCAGGTACAGCGAGACGGGCTGGGTAAGCTGGGCGGCATCCTGCTCGTCGTACCAGGCGTCGTATTCTTCCTCGGTGGCAGTGTCCCCAGCTTTTTTAAGTTCGGGGATGTAATAGTACTCGTTGTGCTGAAGAATAATTTTATCCTGCCAGCAGCCGACGGCATGGTACCATTCGGAATAGGAGCGGGTCTTCTGCCCGATGACGGCGGCGCCGGTTTCATCGATGCGCAGGATGAGAAAGTCGCTCCCGGAGTAGTAGGTGGTGTAAAGAGCGCTGCCATCGGCGTACCAGTTGTTGACGACGCCGAGGTCGGGCAGGTCGTCTCCTTCCACGATACGATGGCGGTTGCGGCCGTCCAGGTCGCTGACATCCACGTAGGCACCGCAGCTGTCATTGAAGCGGCCGTCGATGATCCAGTAGAGCCTGTCCGGTGCGGGAATGAGGTAAGCGGTGGGCACGGCACCGCTGGCGGATTGGGCCATAAAGCCCGGGCAGGTATCGTCCTCGTGGGGGCAGTTTGGCTTATAGCAAAGGATCTGCTGCTGGCCGGTGGTGAGGTCGATGGTGGTGGCAAAATAGCGGCCCTCGCCGTTTACGTTCATGACGTTGTAGACGGCGTTTTGACCCATAGCGAAGCCCGACCAGGTGGTGATGGCGGTCAGGTCTGTGGAGAGCTGGGGCGTGGATTCGGCAGCAGGTGTAGGGGCTGTGCTGGCAGTGATAGCAGCATCGGGTGCGGCGGCACAGGCGGTCATGGATAAGGCCAGCGCCAGCAGGGGCGCGGTGATTTTAGCGGAAAATTTCATGGCAGGTTCCTCAAAAACATCAGACCAGGTCGTTGCCCAGCAGGGTGACGGGGAACCAGTTCTGGCTGCCCGCAAGATAATCGTCCACCGAAATCAGCCCGTATTCACCGCGGCAGGTGGTGAAACTGTAGGATTGCCCGTCGGGGCCGATGTCGTTTTGGGTATAGTAGATCTCATTGTATTGTACAAGCAGCATGTCGTCACTTGCGGCGACCACAAAAGGGCTGCGGGGAATGGCCTGGTCTTTGAACCAGGCGGTGGGCAGCTGGAAGTATTCGCCGGTGTCCAGATTTAAAAGGAAGTCGTTATTATCGCCATCGGAAATATCCATGTAAACGGGGATATAATCACGCAGTAGCGTGTTTTCTGAGCTGGACCAGACACTGGCGGGCAGGTCCAGCTGGTGGGTGGTAGAAGTGCCGGCGGCTAAGTCCATCTTGGTAACGGTGCCGTCCCGACCCAGCAGATAGGCGGTGCCGTCGTCTACTTTGACGATGGAACCTTCACCAAGTGTCCAGTGGAAGTTTGCGGTGGTTTCGTTGCCCTGCGTATCAATCAGGCATAGATCGAAGGGGCGGCTGTCACGGGCGGCTTCCCAGGCTTTATCAAAGGCATCAAGTTCCTCTTGCGTGGTGGCATCGCCAAGCTCTGGTTCGTCATAATCGGGGCAGTGCTGAACAACAAGCTTGTCCTGCCAGCAGCCTACTGCAAAATAGCTTTCGTAGCCTTGCAGGGCTTTCCAGGTAAGAAGCTTCAGGCCCGATTCGTCAATGCGGAAGAAGGAAAAGTTGCCCGGGGTGGTGACGACTGCATAGATGGCGCTGCCGTCATTGTACCAGCCTGCAACATAGCTTAAATCAGGGATGGCACTGCTTTCCAGGATACGGCGGCGGTTCTGGCCGTCGGAATCGCTGATGTCGATATAGGAGCTGGTGCCTGCGGTGATGCTGCTGTCAACGATCCAGTACAGTTTATCCCCGACGGGAATCAGGGCGGCGCGGGAAGACTCTGCCATAAAGGCGGGGCAGCTATCATCCGTGTGGGAACACCCGGATCTGTGACAAAGAACATGCTGCTGGCCCGTAGAAAAATCAATGAAAGTGGCGAAAATGCACCCGTCGTTGTTCACATTCATGGGCTGATAAACCGCATTTTTGCCCATGGTGGTGCCCCAGATGTTGGTCATGCTGGTAAGCGGGGCGTTGGGCTGTGGGGCGGCTTCCGTGGTTGGCGCGGGTGTTTGGGTTGTGGTGGATGATGCGGCGGTTTCGGGCGCGGGGGCGGCTGCATCGTGTACGGCGGCACAGGCAGTAAGCGATACAGCCAACGCCAGCAGGCAGGATAGGAGTTTAGAAGAAATACGCATAGGGCAGATTCCTTTCCGAAAATCGGCGGTAGGATATTAGTACAAAAGCCCACCGTCCAGCATGGCGACGGGCGTCCAATCCTGGCTGCCGGAGAATAAGTCTTGCAGAGAAATCAGGGCCAGGTCAGAAAATGTCTGCTGGCGCTGATATGGAAGCCCCTCTGGGGTAAGCTGCGGCGTAGAAATGGCGCGGTCGCTGACTTTGATCAGTGCTATCGTGCCATTCTCGGCATAGATGACCGGAGAGCGGGCAACAGCAGTGTCCTTGCACCAGGTGGGGGCCAACTCTATGGCGGTATCGCTGCCGGGGGTCCAGGCATAGTTGATTTCGTTGCTGATCAGGCCAATGGTGCCATCGCCGTAGGCGATGCAATAATTGTTCCAGTCACCGCCAGCAGGCAGCGGGAGCGTCTCGGTAGTTTGGGCGGCAAGGTCGGTGACCTCGATGGTTTCAGCCTGGTCGCCGCTGCCGGGAACGTAATAAAGCTTGCCGTCATGCAGGATGGGAATCCAATCGGTAGGGCTGCCAAAGTCGATGCTGTAGCTGCCCAAATCCGTAATGGAGCCGTCGGCATGCACGCCTATCAGGCCTGTGCCGCTGCCGCTGAGGGACGGTGTGCAGGCAAAGACGGCCATATCCTGCCAGCAGCCAAGGATGGTGCAGCGGGGCGTGTTGTCCTGCGTATAAAGCGGGTTTTCGGGCGTGGGATGCCCATCGTTCAGCGGGAAAACCGAGGTCAGGCCGGTATCATCCAGCCGGACAAGGCTGCTGGCGGCGGTGGCAAGATACAAAGCATCACCATCGGTAAAGCACATGGACATCGTGCAATCCAGCTGGAATATACTGCTGTTCTCAACAATCGTGTGACGATTACTGCCGTCCAGTGCGCTGACATCGACCCGGACATTGACGGGCGAGGCCCCACCATTGATAAACCAGTAGAGCCTGTCCCCTGCGGCAACTAACCCGCCGGTGTAGTACTGCGACAAAGCATCATCGTCAGCGGCCATAAAGGCCGGGCAGCCTGCATCAACGTGGGAGCAGCCGTCTACGCTGCAAAGCACCTGCTGCTGTGCGGTGGCAAAATCAATTTTGGTAGCCAGCAGTGTGGCGCCGAATTTCATGGGCAGGTAGGCGGCAGTGTCCGTTATAGCAAACTCTGGGGCTGTGCCGCCGCTGTTGAGGATGTACAGCGGCTTACCGTTGGCAACTGCTGCGGCGGGGGATTCCTGCGTGGTGACAGCGAGCGCGGCGGATTCCGCCGCTGGAGTGATGTCTGCGGCAGGTTCAGCAGAGCAGGCGGTGAGTATCAGGGCGGCCAGGGCCATGGCAAAAGCTGCGCGGTATTTCATAGAAAGCATCTCCTTTGTTATGTTCTGGCCTTAGTGTACGGCGGCAATGTCACGGTTTTGTTTCCGGCGGGCGTCCGGGATGCAAACTTTTGCGACGATTTTAGGCAATACCGCATAATTCTAAGTGCCGATACGGCGAGCGAGGTGCGGCAACTGC
>OLPT01002252.1_pt1 | contig 10419 bp, 7 predicted proteins | sample 1673051 | NCBI WGS metagenome assembly OLPT01 (sample SAMEA3136750, study PRJEB25190) | human gut metagenome | biome: human gut; feature: human-associated habitat; material: faeces | place: Austria | collected 2013
GAGCCGATGATGCCGCCCGCGAAGGTCACGACCGCGATGATCGCGAACGTCTCGGGAGTCACCGTGGACAGAAGGGCTTCCATGTAGGCCGGGTCGATGCTGTTGGACCCCATCAGCTCGCGGTAGTAGTCCTGGGAGGCGAACATGGGAACGAAAAGGCCCGCCGCCCAGCAGGTCTCGAAAAGCGCGTACCCCACGGCGACGCCTGCGAACCTCCCGTACCCGAGCGCTTTCCGCGCCAGCTCGGAGACGGCGCCGCCGACGGCGAGGCCGAGCGCCACGGGCCATCCCGACCCGATGACGAAGATGACCACGGCGAAGACGAGGGCCATGATCAGCGAGGTTCCTGCGCGCGGCACGCGCGCATGCATGTAGACCCAGACGATCCCGGCGGGTATCGCCGCGATGGCGCAGCAGCCGCAGTACGCCACGACGCTCATGGAGGTGATTCCCACGACGAGCATGCTCACCACCATGAACAGCAGAGAGAAGACGCCGAGGGCTATGAGGTCCCTGGAGCTGAGGCTGCCGCTTTCCTTCTGTTTTGCTTTTGCTGTCATTTCCAAATCCTTTCTTTCATAGGAATCCTTCTCAGTCTTTGCAGGCCGGCTCACTCGATGAGCACGATCTGGTCGCAGGCCTTAGACAGGAACTCCGTGTCGTGGCTGACGACCGCCGCCGTCTTCCCGCGAGACGCCTCTTCGCGCAAGATGAGCGCGAGGCGCTCCATGTTCCGGAAGTCCAGGCCGCTCGTGGGCTCGTCGAGGAGAAGCGCCTGCGCTCCCGATTTCGACGCGATGGCGCAGACGCACCGCTGCTTCTGCCCTCCCGAGAGCGATGCGGGATGGCGGTCGGCGACATCTCCCAGGCCAAACTCCTCCAGGACCGCTTCGAGACGAAGTTCGTCGACGTCGGAAGGAGACGGGGCCGCGGATGCCAACTCGTCGCGCACGCTCGGGCGAAAGAGCTGGTAGTCGGGGTCTTGCATGACCAGAAACGCATGATTGGGTCTTCTCTTGGGAGGGACCACCGAGCCTTGGAACCGGACATGCCCGAGCTCTTCTTTTTTGATCCCCGCCAGGCACTTGAGCAGGGTTGACTTGCCTGCCCCGTTTCGCCCGACCACGCCGACGACCCTCCCGGGGTCGAACGAGACGGTAATCCCCTCGAGGACCGGCACACCCTTCTCGTACCCCGCATAGATTCCCCTCGCCTCGACGGCGGGAAAGGCGGAGACGGGACGGGAAAGGCGCTGCATCAGGTCGGCGAGCTTCGGCGGCTCGGAGGATCTGAGCCCGCAAGACTCTCGCTCGGAGTCGGGCAGCCCCAGGAATCGCTGCGCGTCCCATTCGGCGGCGACGGAACCGCCTTCGAAGAGCAAGTACCGGTCGGCGACGCTCGCGAGGTAGGAGAGCCTGTGCTCGGCGATGATCACGGCAGACCCGCTCGACTTGGCTTTCGAGATGAAGGAGGCGAGCTTCTCCATGGAGGGAGGGTCCAGATTGCTCGAAGGCTCGTCGAGGACATAGACGCTCGGCTTGCAGGCCCATGCGCTCGCGAAGGCCACCGATTGCATCTGGCCCCCGGAGAGCTCGAAGATGCCTCTGCCCATCAGGCACTCTATGCCGAGCTCGCGCACGACGTCGCGCACTCGCCTGTGCATCTCCTCCCTGGGAACGCCGAGGTTCTCCATGCCAAACGCAATCTCGCCGGTCGTGTCGAGGTTGAAGAACTGAGTGCGAGGGTTCTGGAAAACGCTGCCCGTCAAAGACGAGAGCTCCCAATCCTCCAGGTCGTCGACATCCCTGCCCGCTATGAGGATCTTTCCCGTCCGACTGCCCTCATAGAACCCACCCGCCAGCCCGTTGACGATCCGGGTCGCGGTGGTCTTTCCGCAGCCAGATTCCCCGCAAAGAACGATGCATTCGCCCGGCGCGACGGCAAAGCTCACGTCGTCGACCGCCGGGGCATCGAACCCCGCATAGGTGAAGGAGACGCTTCTGAGCTCGACAGCGTTTTTCGTCACAGTAACCCTCCGATCCCCTGATTGGCCTTAGCAACCACAAGAAGCAAGCAGCAGGCGGCAAGGATCGAGAGAGGCAGGAAATCGACCCATCCGAACCGGGGCGCGTTGTAGGAGGTCTTCCTTCCAGGCCGGTCGATGCCGCGCGCAACCGCCGCAGCAGCGAGCTCGTCTGCGATCTTGGCGCAGCGCAGCATCACGGGCACGACCACGGATTCGAACATCAGCGCCGGCTTCGAAACGAGATTCTTAAGCGAAAGGGCGAGCCCCCTCACCCTCATCGCGTCCGCTACGGCAGAAGACTCCTCCTTGAGCGTCGGAAAGAACCGCACCGCTATCACCAGCGGAACGACAACCGCCTTCGGCAGCCTCATCGCGTAGAGGGCGGCCGTGAGGTCGCCAATCTTGGTAGTGGTCGCGAAGACCGCCGCGAACAAGCAGATGGGCATGCAGGTGCGGCAGGCCAGGGCGAACGAGCCGAGGGCTCCGGCGGCGTTCGGCGGAAGCATCGTCGTGACCCAGAAGATGCCCATGAGAAAGAGGTAGGCGAAAGAGAAAGACGCCGCCATCCTTCCGCGCCCGATTGCGAAGGAGAGGAGGACGACGACGGCAAAGAGAACCGAGCCCAGAACGTAATCCTTCACGATAGCCCCGGTCGCTATGAGCACGACGAGCATGGCCACCTTCGTTCTGACATCGATGTCCTCCGCGAGCGTTTTCCGTGTTCTTCTTCGCAAAACCAGAGAGCCTTTCTTTTGTCGCTATAATTGACAAAGAAATGTTAGCCTTGGTTAATCTGAATCAGATTGCACCTGGAAGGAAAAGTCCGAGCGCGCAAGAATTGCGTCCGAACGCGAATAAAAGGATCGGAAGATGTACGACAGGGAAACGATGTTCTCCCACGCTGCGCAAGCCGCGACGGAGACCTTTGAGGCCTCGCTTGAGTCAATCGGCCTCGTCTTGGCAGATGAGTGGAACGGAGAGGGGTCCCTCTTCGAAGGTGACGGGCGCAGATGCGAGGGGTGGTACTGGGCGTGGGAGGCGCGGCGGTCCTTCTCCGTCGTCTGCTGCGATTTCACTTTGAAAGAACCCCTGCCCTTCTGTTTCGATTCTGGCGGTTATTTCGCCGTCCGCCGCGAAAGACATGGCCTCATGCCGCAATCAAGTGTTTCCGCCTTTCTGGAAGCAAAGCCCAAGACAAGCTCGATCCTGCTTCCAAAAGGAGCGAGATTCTCTTACACGGAGATCGAGTACTACGACGAATACTGTCAAAGCGTCTTCGGGGAAAGAATCGACAAGGCACTAAAACCGCTAGCGACCAGCCTGAAGGGTCTGAGGAACCAGGCTTCCTGGGATCCGGAAATAGCAGAGATGCTCGGCGAGATAACTCCAAGGGAGATCTCGGGGCCGGAAGCGGGCCTCCTGTATTCCGGAATCGCGAACTTGGTGATGGCAAGGCTGCTCAGGATGGGAGAGAGCCTGTGCGAGGGAGTGGCCGAGCAGGACCGCCTTTCGATCGCGAGAGCCGTATCGTACATCGAGAACAACCTAGGCGGTGCGATCAGGCAGAAGGACCTGCTCGAGGCCGCGAACATGGGGTCAACCAAATTCAAGAAGACATTCAAGCAGGTGACGGGATTGACAGTGACCGAGTTCGTCTCCTCGGAAAGAATCGAGCTGGCGAAAAGACTGCTCACCGACCATGATATGAGCATAGACGAGGTAGCGCATCGTTGCGGGTATGCACGAGCAACAAGTTTCTCCACCCTCTTCGCGAAATCGGTTGGCATGTCCCCACGCAAGTGGAGATCGATCGCGAAGGTCGCTTTCGACGACGACCCGGAATCGAAATTACTGGGTGTTCTCGCAAGCGGGCGCTCCTGCGTCAGCGAGGCGGAATCTCATTTTTACCTATCTTCGGAGACGTCGTGAGTTTGCCCTGAAATGACAGCGAAATCCTTCTGAACAGCGAACTCGCTCCCCTTGAGTTTCAATCAGAATGATGCTTGGCAAGCCGACCCGAAATGAAGGGCATCAAGAACTCTTGTCGTAGTCGCGTTCTCGGTGGAGATTTCATTCGAAAGAGAAGGATTCAATCGAACGGGGATAGCGGGTTTTCGCAGGCCGCGCACCAAATCCATCCTTCGTCGAAACTCAGGCGTAAAACTCACGAAATGGTAAAATGAAAAGAGCCGAGTTTGGGATGAGTTTTCTCTGAGAGAGGCTAACCGAATACAGCTGACAACGAGAAGAAACCACGGATAAAACGAGGACAAAATCGTAAAAATGAAACACTATTGTTTTATCGTAAGTGAATTAACGCGGACGGTTTGCAGGCTCATTCGAAAACACCAGGTCGCAGGCTTTCGCCATCGGTGAGCAAAGTAAGTAGTCTCAGGTGGCTTACACATGAGTTGGCGAACGGGACTTGAGATTCCACTGACGTCCGAAAACGCTTCGAGCTCCCTTGGATTTTCATACAGCCCATGATATAAAATAATTGGTTTTCCGCAAGGAAGGCTTCCAAGTGCCGGGGACGTTTTCCCCGGCTTTTTTCTTATCCAGGAAAACAATGCGAGAACTCAGCATCTTCGTCGACGAGTCGGGAAGCGACGGACTCTCCGACCACCACTACCTGCTTACCGTCGTCATGCACGACCAATCCGAGAGCATCGCGGATTCGATCGCGGCATACGAGGGCGCCCTTCGCACCAAGGGGCTCCCGAACATACCCTTCCATGCGTCGCCGCTCATGAACGGCAAGGACCTGTACTCCGCACTCGATCTAAGGACGCGCAAGATGCTGCTCGGCTCGTTCCGAGTATTCTTCCGCCACATGCCCGTGAGGTACCACACCTTCGCATACGCGACCAAAAAGTTCGACTCGCTCGACAAGCTCGCGGGGGCGATGCGAAGGGACATCGTGAACTTCCTGTTCGACAACCTCGCGGAGCTGCAGGCCTACGACGCGGTCAAGGTCTACTACGACAACGGCCAGCACTCCATCGCCGAGTCTCTCCACCTCGCAATCGAGTACGCACTGTCGAAGGACGCGGTAGTCTACCGCTCCGCACAGCCCTCCGAGTACCGGCTTTCGCAGGCGGCGGACTACATCTGCACCATGGAACTCACAGCAATCAAGTACGCGGAGCATGCGGCCACCGCGACGGACGAGAAGTTCTTCGGAAAGTGGTCAGACTTCAAGAAGGGCATTCTTAAGGAGACGCGCAAGAAGCTCGTCTAATGAAACGCCCGCATCGAGTATTCGTTATGGAATTTCGCTGGCACGTATCGCCGCTATTAATTTCACGCATTCGCGAAGCAGGCTGGGCCTTTGCCACCGACCATCTTCCCTAACGGCCGCCGGTCAGAGGACCGCTGTTCACTTATGGGTATACGGCGCAAGAATGGCGGACGAAACGCCGCACCGCCCGCAAGCTGGCGCCGGAGAGCAGCCTGTCTGACCGAGAAGCCCTTACACCAACTTTCTCGCCACTACCCACGCCTACAAAATCTGTTGTGGAGATCGTACCGTTATAGGGGTCCTCCCCTGCCCAGTTGACAGCCTCGTCCCGGGCGGCGCGGTAGGCCTCCCGCGCCGTCTCTGCCTTCTGGAATACCAGGAAATCCACCGCTCCCACGCTGCGCTCCTTTCTGTCGACTGTCCTCTGCGGGCGGCTTTTGCGCCCTTCGCGCTGGATACAGCTTCGCGCATGCGGGCGGACGGGACCGCGGGGTACGGAAGAGTACGCAACCACGACGCGGAGGAGAAGCGCTTCTGGCTGGCCGGCCTCAGGGGCGAGGACGGCAAGGAGCCCAGGATTCCCTTCTACTACTAAGGCGAAGCGGGCGGGGGAGCGGCCGCCGCCCGCTTCGCCCTCCCATGGATGCGAGAAGCCCGACCAGGCATAGAGTCCCTGGTCGGGCTTCGTTTCCCCTGCCCAGGCCACGAATCTGGGTATCGCTTCAATGTTAATCGATGCCCCCGACGTCATCCAGAGACATAGCATAAGCACGCATGATGCACGCTTCGACGTAGAATCAATTCTGCTCGCCGTCGTGCGATTCGTGCGACATCGACGTCGATGCGTCGATGCGCCCCCTAGAGCCCCATCAAATCCAGGAGCTCCTCTCGGGAATGCACGCCGGTTTTTTGGTAAATATGCCGCACGTGAGCCCTGGCCGTGTTGTCGGAGATGTAGAGCTTCTGGGCAATCCAGGTGGCGCGCCTTCCCTGCAGGAGAAGGGTGAGCACCTCTTTTTCCCTGTTGGTGAGGCCGTACTCGTCGAACTTCCCCTCGTCGTGGCGGCCTATGGTTTCAGCAATCCGACGCTCCGCGGCCTGGTATTGCCGCAGGATGTCGAGCCCCACGTACGCAATGAGGACGATAAGCAGAGAGCGCCAGATCGCGTTGATAACGGCGTCTCCAAGGGCTACGAAGCCCGCTATGGCCAGGGCTATGGCCGCGACGTACGACCCCAGCGAGCATGCCGAAACCGCAAGGCGGGTCTTCCCCTGCATGTTCAGCAGGCTGACTATGACGATCGCGAGGAGCATGGACATGGAGAAGCCCCAGGGCAAGGCGGTGATGAGGACCCTTGCCCCGCCGGAGAGGTCCGCGCTGATCCACGGGACTATGAGCAAGAGCAGGCTTGCCAGAATCGCACAGTAGTAGAAGTTCACGATGTCGCGGATCCTGCTGTGAATGGCTATTAGGCAGGCGGAGCACAGGAACATGCCGATTTCGACCATGGCGAAGCTGAACGGGGTCTGAAGCAGCAGGCTCTCGCGGCCGGTGAGCAGGGCGCCCAACCCGATGCCCTGGGTTGACTGGCAGAGCAGGAAGCCAAGAAGGGGGGCCGCGATTGAGCGTATGCTCTCCGCCGTGGATCTCAGGAGCGTAACGCCGTCCCCTTCGTTTTCCACCTCAGCGGGATCCAGGCGGAACGCAGATGCTTTCGTAAGCACCGCGACCGCGATGAGGAGCACGGCCATGCTTGCAATCTCGGAGATCGCGTAGTTTGAGGTGAGCAGCGCCAAGGCAAGGACCAGGACGGCCTTCCCGGCTATCGCGTATGCCAGGATAAGGAGGTTCCTGGAGAACGCCTTTGCGCTCTCTGTTTTTGTCGATGCATCCATGGCCTTGATTATGCCACAGGACGCCTGAGGTTGACACGTCCCTGAACAGGGTATTTTCAAAAATGGTCCATTTCGTTTACGGCACGCGCGGCCGAATTGCCAACTTTGGACGTCGACAGGATGCCGCCCCTCAGGCCATTCTCAGGGGGTCATCGCGCCGTTGAAGGAGACGGCGCACAACGATCAAGGAGGGACAACAATGGTTAAAGAGGGCCTTTCCCGCAGGGGATTTCTCAAAGGCGCAGGCATAGGCGCACTGGCGGCGGCGGGAGCGGGGGCAGGCGTGCTCTCCGGCTGCTCCCACGAACGGGGAACGTCCGGGCGGGAGTCGTCGGGGCAGGCGGGAGATGCTGCGGCGGCAGGCTCCGGCACCGCGGTCGACGGCCGTTCCACGGGCGAACTGACCTGGCTTCCCGAGGAGCCGGCCGATCCTGAGAACATCGAGGAGGAGCTTACCGCAGACGTGGTCATCATCGGCTGCGGCACCGCCGGCACCTGCGCGGCCCGTGCGGCTGCCGAAGAGGGCGCCTCGGTCATCGTGGTGGAGAAGGCGGAAAGCCCCGCGGTGTGCCGAAGCGGCCAGTGGGCCGTCATCGGCGGCGAGACCAACAAGCGCTGGGAGCGCGGCGTGGGCCAGGCGAACTACGTGGACCCTGACGATGTGGTCGAGGCGGTGATGACGGAATGCCAGTACTACCCCAATCGGGCGCTTATGAGCAAGTGGGCCAAGGGCAATGGCGAGGTGTTCGACTGGTTCATCGCGGCAAAGCCCGACCTCTTCATCAGCGAGAACTCAACGGACCCGCTGCCTCCGGTTGAGTCCGAGGAGGACTGCTCCCTTTGGGTTCGCCACTATCCGCTGCCCGAGGGCTTTGACCTGTCGAAGGAGCGCGTGAAGGAATTCCAGAGCAGCGTCTCGTTCAATCCCTCGCAACAGCCGGTCCTCACCGCCAACTGGAGGGCCGCGGAGGAGGCTGGGGCGATCTGCTACACGGGGCACTTCGCCGAGAAGCTCATCAAGGAGGACGGCCGCGTCACCGGCGTGTTCGCTCGCAACGCAGAAACCGGGGCCTATAAGCGGATCACGGCATCCAAGGGAGTGCTGCTTGCCGGCGGAGACATCTCCAACGACCCTGAGATGCAGGCCTACTATGCGCCCGAGCTGATACTCAACGGGGTAACCAACATGTGGATGAACATGGACGTGGAGGGTAACCCCACCAACACGGGAGACTGCGCGAAGATGGGATGCTGGGTCGGAGGAAAGCTCCAGCAGAAGGCCGCGCCCATGGTCCACTATATGGGCCAGATGGCCACCATTGGCGCCGCCCCCTACCTAAGCCTCGACGTGAAGGGCAGGCGCTTCACCAACGAGGACATCAGCGCGCTCCAGTTCCAGAGCGCCGCGGAGCGCATCCCAGAGAAGACGTTCTGGACCATCTTCGACGCCGCGTGGCCCGAGCAGCTCTCCGTATTCCAGCCCCGCTTCGCCTCCACGAACTACGTCGTTGATACCCCCACCCCGGAGAACCTCCTCATAAACGACGTGCACCCCTATGTGACCAGGGACGCCGTCGAGGCCGCGTGCCAGGGGGATTCGCCCATGGTCCTCAAGGGCGAGACCATCGACGAGCTGCTTGCCCAGCTTGACGGCATCGACGTCAAGACCGCCAAGGCCTCGATCCAACGCTACAACGACCTGGCCAAGGCCGGCAAGGACGAGGACTTCGGCAAGCGGGCTGACAGGATGTTCCCCATAGAGAACGGCCCGTTCTACGCGTTCAAGGGCGGAATGAACGTCAACCTGGTGACGCTGCTGGGATTCGTGGGCGACACCGATTGCCACTGCCTGGACGAGAACGACGAGGTCATCCCGGGGCTCTACGTCGCCGGCAACACCCAGGGCGACCGCTTCGCCATCAATTACATCCCCACGATGAGCGGCATGTCTCACTCCCTTGCGATGTACTACGGCTATGTGGCGGGTAAGAACATGGCCCAGGGCATCTAACGTCCCGCTCTCTGGCGTTCCCCTCCAAAATCCTGCGGCAGCGGGTTAGAGCAAAAACAAGACCCCCGGCTGGGTGCCAGAAGGCGCCTTTGCCGGGGGTCGTCTTGTCTTGCACAGGGCTTGCCTAGAGCCAGGCCATCTCCTATGCCGCCAACTTGGAAATACGACCATCATCTTAATAAAAACACGGTGCCACGCATCTCAATGTGCTTCTGACCAGTCATTATCTTTCCGCAGTGTCTTTTAAGCGGCAATTGAACAAACCTCAGGGCGGCCCCAAGAATGTCCGCAGAACGAAGGTCGAAGGGACCTCCGATGCTTCGGCGGAAGGCCTGGCGAGGCCTGCCTGCTGCATGCGGCCCCTGCGGGCGCCACTGAACTGCCTCCCATTTTGCAGTGAACCCCTATAGGAGAAGCAGAACATTGTCTGTCCAACTATAGGGGTTCACTGCAAAATGGGAGGCAGTTCATCCCGAGGGGCTCTTCCTCATCTTTATCGGCCGTTCCCCATGATTCGCTAGTTGACCGCGAGGACGCGGTGCTTAGCTCTACAGTCCTTTCAGCGACCTTGCGCACAGCTGTGCGATCGGTTTCTCCATGCGCCCCCTGAGCTCCCTGGCGGCGTCGGCCGACCCCGTTTTCTCCAAAGCGTCGAACTCCTGGGCCAGCTTGCCGGGAATCTCTTTGGCGTAGAGCGCCAACAAGTCGCGACAGCCCTCGGCGGTTATGCCGAATCGTTCGAGGCCGCACTGCTCGACCAGCCTGGCGAGGTCGTTTGCCGAAACATGGCCTGCGCGGTTCTCGCCGCCGATGGACATGGCAAGCTTGGGCGGCTTCACCCTCAGCTTCGCCCCCTCGACGTAGGGGGCGATGGATGCCACGTCGTACATGGGCGCCAGCCTGTGCGACCCGTCGGCGGCAAGCATGATGGAATAGTTCTTGGCGTGCGCGTCCGTCGCCGCGAGCAGGTAGTTGAGGAAGAGCATCTGCAGGAAACCCGCGGCGTTTGCCTGGGCAGTGGGCCCGGTCGAGGTGAGAAGCCCCAGCACTTCGGCGCAGTTCGGCCCGCCGTACATGGTGTACTTGTTGTCGGGAAGGCATCCCAGAGCCTGGCAGAGATCCTCCTGATGGAGCCTCGTCACGTTGTCCCCCTCGACCAAGCGGTCGTAGCGCTCGATGACGATGGCGGGCTCCACGCCGCTCTCGCCCTCGAATTCCAGATACTCGACGCTTGCCGCAGGCACG
>OLPT01002253.1_pt1 | contig 10416 bp, 9 predicted proteins | sample 1673051 | NCBI WGS metagenome assembly OLPT01 (sample SAMEA3136750, study PRJEB25190) | human gut metagenome | biome: human gut; feature: human-associated habitat; material: faeces | place: Austria | collected 2013
CGGCGATTGCAGGACAGGTCGTGATGGCAACCCTGTGGGCAAAATGCGCCCATAGTTGGTATTTCCGGACCTTTCCGCCTCAGCCTACTGCGGTGGTCTACGATGTTCGTCATGGACTGGAAAAGCTTATCAATGAGTATGGCCTCTCGAAAAAATACGATGTCAAGATGACATTGAACGTGGAAGAGTGCTTGAACGACCTGAGCCTGCTGGATGACATGCAGAGCGTGTTCATCAGCGGTGTCCACAGCCATGAGCGCAATATCATCCTGAAATACTGCGTAGGGCAGGGCATCAATGTGTTCGTGATCCCTCGCGTGGGAGATGTGATCATGAGCGGTTCACAGCCGATGCACATGTTCCATCTGCCGGTTCTGCGGGTGGGTCGCTATATGGCAAGCCCGGAGTATCTGTTTGTGAAGCGCTTGATGGATATTGTGGTTTCGTTGGTTGGACTGGTGATTCTTAGCCCGTTGTTCCTCATCACGGCCATTGCCGTCAAGTCTGATGGTGGCCCTGCCTTTTACAAGCAGGTTCGCCTTACCAAAGACGGAAAACAGTTTGAAATCCTGAAATTCCGCTCGATGCGTGTGGATGCCGAAAAGGATGGTGTGGCACGCCTTTCCACCGGTGATAAGGATGACCGTATTACGAAGGTCGGCCATATCATCCGCGCCTGCCGTCTGGACGAGCTGCCCCAGCTTCTCAATATCTTGAAGGGTGATTTGTCTATTGTAGGCCCTCGTCCGGAGCGCCCGGAGATCGCCGCCCAGTATTGTGAGGAGATGCCGGAGTTTGCGCTGCGCTTGCAGGCTAAGGCTGGTCTGACCGGTTATGCACAGGTGTACGGTAAGTACAACACCACCCCCTACGATAAGCTGCAGATGGATCTGATGTACATTGCGCATCCCAGCCTGATCGAGGATTTGAAAATCATGCTGGCGACCGTGAAGATCCTGTTTATGCCGGAAAGCACGGAAGGTGTAGCAGAAGGTGCGACCACGGCGATGGGGCAGGAAGAGTGTGAGGAGACTGGAGAATGAAAGTTGCGGTAGTATCGATTGGTAGTTTTGATACACAATACTCGGACTATCATATCATGCGTGATATTGTCCTCGGCCTTCTGGAGCGAGGACATGAGGTGAATTTAATTCAGAAGCAGTATTTGGATACGCCACAGTATCCGCAGCAATTTGAGAAGTACTTAAAAGGTCAGCTTCAAGTACAAAATATTCGTTTTGAAAAGAAGGCAAAGGCTGATTTAAAGGCTCGTTATTTGGCAGATCTATCCTATTATAAACAAGCTTGTACACTAATGAAAAAAGACAAGCCGAATAAGATCTTTCTTCAGTCCAATAATACTGCATTTTTTACAGTGTTCTACGTAAAGCACATTTTAAGATGCCCGATTCTCTATAACGAACAGGATATCTTCCCGGAGAATGCTTTTTTTGCGGGCATTCTTTCTGAGAGCAGTCCGGTCTACAAAGTGGCTCATGCGCTGCAAAAATACGCCTACAAAAATGCAACGGCACTTAGTACGATTTCCGATGATATGAAATATACTATCGTTACTCGGTACGGCATCCCGGAGGATAAGGTGCAGGTGATTTACAACTGGGGGCATGAGGAATTGAAAGCCCACAGTGATGAGGAAAATGTTTTCCTGAAAAGGTATCCGAAGAAGCCGGGTGAGTTCCGTGTGGTGTATGCTGGCAATCTAGGCAAGATGCAAAATGTGGAACTTATATTGGAGACCGCTGCTTTGATGAAAGATGATAGGGATGTCAGCTTTTATATTGTCGGTGGCGGTGTGAACGAGGAACGACTTAAGACGTTTGCCAAAGAAAAAGAATTGAGCAATGTGACGTTCGTTGAAATGCAGCCACCTGAAGAAGTAGCAGATCTGTACGCTGCTGCAGATGTTAATGTGATCCCTCTTCAAAAAGGTCTTATCTATGCGGCACTTCCAAGTAAAACAGCTGATTGTTTGATTGCTGGAAAGCCAATTGTAACTTGTGTTGATGATGCGTCGGAGTTTGCTAAGCTGGTTGGAAGGTACGGAATAGAGAACGCAGGAACAAACCAGCCAGAAAATGTAAAACATGTTATTCTGCAACTAAGGAATGACAGCCAAACGTGCGAGGATGCGAAACTGTGGAGTGACTATTTTACAAGAAATAAGAGCATTGCGGCACACTGTGATGCGGTAGAACAAATGGTGTAATGTATGAAAGTCCTTTTTATTAATTCTGTTTGCGGCATTGGCAGCACAGGCCGTATTTGCACTGACCTTGCACAGCAACTGGAAGCCGAAGGCAACGAAGTCAAAATTGCCTATGGCCGCAAAGGCACGGTGCCAGAACGGTTCCAGAAATATGCCATTCGTATTGGCACAGATTTTGACTGCAAGATGCACGCGATCCAGACACGGCTGTTCGATACACATGGCTTTGGCTCCAAGCGTGCAACTAAAGAGTTCTTGAAGTGGGCTGAGGAATACAAACCAGACCTGTTGTGGCTCCACAATCTCCATGGCTACTATATCAATGTGGAGATGCTGTTCGATTGGATCAAAAAGCATCCTGAAATGCAGGTGAAATGGACGCTGCATGACTGCTGGGCCTTCACTGGCCATTGTTCGTACTTTACCATGGTAAAGTGCGAGCAATGGAAGAGCCATTGTTCGTACTGCTCTCAGCTTCGCCGCTATCCGGCTTGCTTCGCAATGAGTTCTGTCAGTAAAAATTTCGAACGCAAGCGCAAGGCTTTTACCGGGGTGAAAAACATGACCCTTATCACCCCCAGCAAGTGGCTTGCCGATTTGACCCGTCAGAGTTTTCTGAAAGAGTATCCGGTCGAGGTGCATTACAACACCATCGATACCAGCATTTTCAAGCCGACCCCTAGTGACTTCCGGGAACGCTATGGGCTACAGGATAAGATCATTGTGTTAGGCGTTGCTAATGTCTGGGAGGATCGCAAGGGTTTGTTTGACTTCTATAAGTTGGCGCAGATGTTGGACGACCGGTACGCTATTGTTCTGGTAGGATTGAGCGAAAAACAGATTAAAGATCTCCCGAAAAATATCAAGGGTATCCAGCGCACCAATAGCCCGCAGGAATTGGCTGCGATTTATACAGCGGCGGATGTTCTGGTGAACCCTAGTGTAGAGGAAACCTTTGGAATGACCCCGGTGGAAGCACAGGCGTGCGGAACACCCTCTATTGTGTACAAAGATACAGCGTGTGAAGAAGTTGCGCTACAGAATGGGAACACCGTTGTGCCGCAGGATGTGAACGCACTGTATGAAGCAATAACAGGTTATAAATTTAATGGGGGGGGGGGGGTAACAAATAATACGTGTCGATGCACGATTATTTGCATTCCTCGCACGAATAGTCCGCAGGAACTGGCTGCGATTTATACGGCGGCAGATGTATTTGCAAATCCAACGTATGAAGATAATTACCCGACTGTCAACTTGGAAGCACAGGCATGTGGGACAAGGGTGGTTACTTATGACACAGGTGGAAGCAGAGAAACTATAAAGGTAGGAATAAAGTAACACGCTAGGTTCATAAGGCCTAAGTTGTAATTTGTTTGCAAAAGGGAACTAAAATGAGCTTATATCTCGTCATATGGATAGTGATTTGTTTTTTTGGAATAAAAGATTTTTTATTCCGAGCAACTTATAAAGTAAAGAATCGAGAATTTAAATTATTACTAATAATCCTCTTAGTAATGTTAACTTTGCGCTTTGGCCAAGGAACGGATTATTTTGCATATCGCTATATTTACAATCGTTTGTCACCAGATGGATTTGACTTTTCAATATATTCAACAGTTCATGGAGAAATTGGATATTTAATTTTATGTAATCTCTTTCGATACGCTAAATTGCCATACGAACTTTTTATTGCATGCACAGCAGTATTCCAGATGCTCTGTTTTGCTCGATTTTGTAAATATTTCAAGATTGATACTCCATTTGTTTTAGTCCTTGCGTATCCGACACTCTACATGACCTATTTCACATCCGCCATACGACAGGGGATAGTTGCTGCAGTTTACTTGGGGATTTTGATACCGATGCTTCTTGAGAAAAAATACAAGAGCTATATTTTCGTAACTGTATTGTGCTCCTTAATTCATAGTGCATCCATTGTTTTTATATTTCCTATGGTTTTAAAAAAAATCGGAAAAATAAAAGTTGCCCAATATGGATGCGTTGTATCATGGATTATAGGATTTGCAATGACACTGCCAGCAGTTAGAGAGCTTGTTATGTCTGTTGGAATAAGCGGAATCAATTATTATATGAAGACAGGACTCAGTATCTCCATTGTGTCGGTTTTTGAACGTCTATTCTTTTTGTGGGTAGTGTCATATTTTTACTTTTTCATAAATAAAGCGAAGAAAATTACAGAAAAATATCAAACCTTATATCTGATTTATCTTACTTCAATGTCAATATACGGTGTGTTTCTTGGATATAGTAATATCGCATCACGCATGAGTGGTGTGATGCGTTTTGTTGAGCTGTTTCTTCTAATCTATGCGATTCGTACAATGAAATTCAGGAATAGATTGATCATAGCTGGTTTCTTTGTGTTATTAGAATCATTGATGCTTGTAAAAAACATTAATTCCTATATTGTACAGGGCAATTATGATGATGCAGTGACGATAGCTACATATAGTTATGTGTCTATTTTTAATGAAAATAGAATATATAAAATTAGGCATATTGAAAGTAAATATCTTGCCGAGTAAAAAGGGGTAACCGCTTAAAAATAAGATGTCGCGAGATAATAATAGAGTGCATTTTCTATTCCTGTTTTTCTTCAGATTTCGATTATTTAGTGGTTTGTTATATTATGAGTTATGTGTACCGGGTGGATAAATAAGGAGAAAAATATGAAATCTAAAAAAGTATTCCTAGTTCTGGAACGAAAAGCTTTAAAGATGCTATCGTATGTAAACGATGAATTATATAAGGAGCTATATCCAAGATATTTGAGAAAAATTGGAATAAACATTCCGGAGGATTATCGAGAAGGAAAAAGCGGTTATATTGATCCAAGTGCATATTTTGACGGAAGTGATTACCGCTTGATTTCAATCGGAAAAAATACCACAATTTCTCGCGACGTGGTTGTTCTTACGCACGATTTCTCGATTGTGAAAGGCTTGCAAGCAATTGGACAAGAAGCAACCGATCATTTTCTGAAACCTGTGAAAATTGCTTTATAGGTGCAAGATTTTTGATTTTACCGGAACAGAAATAGGAGACAATACTATTTGCGGGGGTGGGGCAGTGTTGCACGGTAAAATACCATCAAACAGTATTGTAGCCGGAAATCCAGCAAAAAGAATTTGTTCTATTGAAGAATGGACAAGAAAACACATAGAAAAACAGGATTACATCTTATAATGAAACAAAAAAACGTACTTAAAAATATTATTATGCTCTACGGTATGTCAATTGCCAAAATCGTATTTCCACTTTTGACATTGCCGTATCTGACCCGTGTACTTTCCGTAGAAAGCTACGGCGTGGTTTCGTATGTAAAAGCCGTAATGCAGTATATGCAGTTGGGTGTAGACTTTGGTTTTATGCTGTCTGGAACGCGCGACATTGTAAAAGCAAAAAACGACCACGAAAAATTGGAAAAAGAAGTGGGCGACGTTCTCCTTGCCCGTATCTTATTGGCTGCGGCAGCGTTTGTTGTCCTGCTGGGAATGATTGCGGTAATTCCACTACTTCGCGCCAACATTGGGTATACGCTACTGGCATTTGTGACTGTATTTTTATCGGTATTCCTGTTCGATTATTTCTTTAGAGGCATCGAAAAAATGCAGGTCATCACACTGCGCTTTGTCGCTATGCGCGGCATCGCAACTGCATTGACTTTTGTTTTTGTCCACTCGGATAAGGATATTTTGTTTGTTCCTCTGTTGGATACAATCGGCTCTCTGGTAGCAGTTATCCTTGTATTGATCGAGCTGAAAAAAGAAAAGATTTCCATCCGTTTTTCTGGCATAAAAGCTGCTTGGAAAAAGCTGAAAGATTCGTTTGTTTATTTTGCATCGAATATGGCAACGACCGCATTTGGCGCATTGAATACGCTGCTGATTGGCGCATTTCTTCCGGCAACGGAAGTCGCGTATTGGAGTGTCTGCATGCAGCTAATTGGTGCAGTGCAGACGATGTACACTCCTATCACAGAGGGTGTGTATCCAGAGATGATCAAAACAAAAAGCTGGAAGTTCATCAAGCGGCTTCTGATGATTTTTATGCCTATTGTTTTGGCTGGTAGTGTGTTCTCGGTTGCAGTCGCACCGTATGTATTGCTGATTGTTGGTGGTGAACAATATGTTGCAGCGACGTCCCTGTTCCGTGCGTTGGTTCCAGTGCTGATTTTCAGTTTTCCGGGAATCGTGCTGGGTTGGCCGACATTGGGCGCACTGGACAAGGCCGCGCAGGTAACAAAAACAACAATTCTAGCCGCCGTTGTTCAGGTAGTGAGCCTGCTTTTATTGATTGCGACTGGGCATTTTACTGTAATGTGGATCGCGATATTCCGCTGTGTAACGGAGTTTGTACTTATGACATGCCGCGGATGGTATTGTTGGAAATATCGAAAAGAGTTTTGCTGAATATGTGTCTGAAAAAGACGGCTTATGAAAGACGTATGGCAGTCAATAGGAACTACAATTGCAGCTGTTAGTTATAAGAGTACTTATCCCCAATATAAAAGAATCTCTGTCAAAAATGTTAAAGAGGAAACGAGAAAAATGAAAAGGCTTAATGAAGAAGAAGTAAAAAACTACCAACTTGGCATTTTAGATACCGTCACAGAATTTTGCGAGAAAAACAAAATCCAATACTGGCTGGATTGTGGGACATTGCTTGGTTCAATTCGTCATAAAGGCTATATTCCATGGGATGATGATATTGACGTCGGGATGTTACGCCCGGATTTTGATAGATTTATGCACAAATTTAATCAAGAAAACAATCGCTACAAATTTACTTGTAATGAACTAGATAAAGCATGTGTTTATCCTTATGGAAAGGTGATGGACACTGAAACAATTTTGTATGAGCCGGATGAAAACGGCATTGTAAGTTGCATCAATATTGATGTTTTTGTTTATGATAACGCTCCTGATAGCATATCAGAATGTAAAAAAATGTATGACCGTAGCGATTGGTATTCCATGCTGAATGCTCTTCAAAATAGGATGATTGGAACGCATGGTGTGATGAAGGATATTGTGAAAGCTGTTGGATTTGTGGCGTTGCATCTTTATCCAAAGGGATATTTTGCACAAAAAATAGTTTCCAATTCAAAGAAATATGCGGATATGCCTACTAAGTCAGTCGGAAATTTCACTTCTGTTTCCAGAATTATTTGTGAAAAGGATGTTTTTTCTTCATTCATAAAGGTTCCTTTTGAGGGAAGAGAGTACAATGCACCTGTTGGATATGATAAATGGCTAAACGCATTTTACGGCGATTATATGCAACTTCCTCCCGAAGAGAAAAGAGTATCCCATCATATGTATAAAGCATACCAGAAGTAAAAGGGTAGTGAGCGTGAGGAAATGTCGAGTTCCATAATTACGCGTAAAGAGGTTTTACTGGAATCTTCAAAACGAATCGAAAAATTTGATGAAATGTGGCAGTTAACAGAAGCAACTATGCGAGGTGAAATTCCATTTCGGACGAGCTTTTTATGCACTTTTGAGAGAGTGTATTGAGGTGGTGAAACAGGACGAGCATTCGTCCGAAATCGAGAGGTCGTTCCAACAACTTGCGCGCGCAAATAAGTGCCCGGTGATTTGGGAATGTACAGAATACCTGTTTATATGAAAGGTATAAGAATGATATTGATGCAACGGTATACGATCCGTTATTGTTTATATTGAAAAATGAAAGAAGAAAATGATGATGAGTAAAATTCTTACATTTGGAGTATATGACTACTTCCATTTGGGACATCTGCGACTGTTCAAACAGTGCAAAAATTATGGAGATTATTTAATTGTGGCCGTTCAAGACGGAGATTATATTAAGAAGTATAAACCGGATGCTAAGGTCTTATATACGACCGCAGAACGGGTGGAAATGCTTGAATCATTGCGGATCGTTGACAAAGTGGTGGTGTATGAATCTGTTGATCCTGAATTTTTAGGGACAATTGATTTTGATATTCTTGCGCTTGGTGAAGATCACCGTGGTGGACGTTTTGACGCGGTAGAGCAGTGGTGTGAAGAGCACAACAAAAGAGTTGTTCGTTTAAAGAGAACAGAGGGAATTTGTTCTTCTGATATAAAGAAATCGCTTGAAGCAAAGTAAGAGAGGAAAATTAAAATGTCTGCATTTGATAACGCAACCCTTATGATTACTGGTGGTACTGGTTCTTTTGGTTCTACCGTTCTGAAGCATTTCCTGGATTCTGACCTGAAAGAAATTCGTATCTTCTCCCGTGACGAAAAAAAGCAGGATGATATGCGCCACGAGCTTCAAGCCAAGCACCCGGAGACTGCTGGCAAGGTCAAGTTCTACATCGGCGATGTCCGCAACCCCCAGTCCATCCGTGACGCCATGCCCGGTGTTGACTACATCTTCCACGCTGCTGCTCTGAAGCAGGTTCCTTCCTGCGAGTTCTTCCCCATGCAGGCCGTTCAGACCAACATCATCGGTACCGACAATGTTTTGCACGCCGCTATTGATGCCGGTGTCAAGCGTGTTGTCTGCCTGTCCACCGACAAGGCAGCTTACCCCATCAATGCCATGGGTATTTCCAAAGCCATGATGGAGCACGTCATCTACGCAAACGCCCGTGTAGCTGCCGAGCGGGGCGGCACGACCATCTGCTGCACCCGTTACGGCAACGTGATGTGCAGCCGTGGCTCTGTCATCCCGCTGTTCATCGACCAGATTAAGGCTGGCAATCCCATCACCATTACCGACCCCAATATGACCCGCTTTCTGATGAACCTGGACGAGGCTGTGGATCTGGTCTTGTTCGCTTTCCAACATGCAAATCCCGGTGATTTGTTCATCCAGAAGTCTGATGCTTCCACCATCGGCGATTTGGCAAAGGCCGTCCAGCAGCTGTTCGGCGATACCGGTACGAACATCATCGGCACCCGTCACGGCGAGAAGCTGTTCGAGACCCTGATGACTCGTGAGGAGCGTTTGCGCAGCCAGGATATGGGTCATTATTTCCGTGTTGCTGCGGATAACCGTGACCTGAACTATGACAAGTTTGTGGTCAAGGGCGAGGTACATACCATGGCGGACGAGTCTTACACCAGCCACAACACCGAGCGTCTGGATGTGGAAGGCACAGTCAAGAAGATTCTCACCACCGAGTATGTTCAGAATGCACTGAAGGGCATCCCGAATGTCTAAAGAAAAGTTGCTGCTGGTTGGAGCCGGTGGCTTCGGGCGAATGGTCGCAGAGCAGGCAATGCTCCAATACGACTGTGCTTTCGTGGACGATGGGCAGCCTGTGGACGCTGAGATTTGCGGCATTCCGGTGGTTGGCGGTCTTGCTGATTTGCCGGAGTTGCGGAAAGAATACGGCTTGCTGGTGGTTGGCATCGGCAACAACCGGTTCCGAGCACAGGTTTATGAAAAGGCAAAAGCCCTTGGCTATGCGTTCCCAAACATCATTGCTCCCAGTGCCTATGTCAGTCCGTTTGCTGAAGTCGGCTGTGGCTGTGTGGTTTTGCAAAACGCTTGTATCCAGAACGGTGCGTCTGTCGGAAACGGTGTTCTGCTGAATGCCGGAACAGAAGTCCACTGTGATGCAACGGTAGGGGATTACGCCTTGATCTATACCAACAGCGTGATTCGCACAGGTACCACGGTGGGGAATTTTGCCCGTATCGGCAGCAACTGCACCATCTGCAATAAAGCAACCGTGCCGGATGGCGCAGACATTCCGGACTGTACCGCAGTACATTAAAGAGGCGATAGGATGAACATTCTAGTCACAGGTGCTAAGGGCATGGTGGGAACCGCCCTGTGCAACAACCTGAAAAACATCCGGGATGGGAAGAATAAAACTCGCCCGGCATTGAATATTGAAGAAATCTATGAGTACGATCTGGATTCTACCCCGGCGGAGCTAGATGAGTACTGCCAGAAGGCGGACTTTGTGTTCAATCTAGCAGGTGTAAATCGTCCGGAAAACCCCGAGGATTTCATGAAGGGTAATTTCGGCTTTGCATCCGACTTGCTGAACTGCCTAAAAAAGCACAATAACAAGGCGACCATCATGCTGTCCTCCTCCATTCAAGCTACGCTGGCTGGTCGTTTTGGCAACAGCGAGTATGGTCGCAGCAAGAAGGCTGGCGAGGAACTGTTCTTCCAGTATGCTCAGGAGACTGGGG
>OLPT01002254.1_pt1 | contig 10416 bp, 8 predicted proteins | sample 1673051 | NCBI WGS metagenome assembly OLPT01 (sample SAMEA3136750, study PRJEB25190) | human gut metagenome | biome: human gut; feature: human-associated habitat; material: faeces | place: Austria | collected 2013
TCAATGTACTCGTTGCGGCCGTAGCCCTCGTCGCTGACAATGCGGGCCACATCGTTGGGGTAGCCGGGGATCTTATAGTGGCGGAAGGTGCGGATGCCCAGACTGCTCAGCCGCTTTTCAAAGGCTTCCACCTCGGCGGCGGCGGTGTACTTGGTCACGCACACGCTGCCCACATACAGCCCCATCTCCTGAAAAGCGTCGATGAGGCGCAGCACGTCCAGATCGTAGGTGATGCCGTAGTCGCCGCGCACCTTGCTGCTGATGATGTCCTCGGCGCTGATGACGATGACGATCTCGGCCTGCTCCTTGAGCTGCAAAAGCATCTGCAGCTTGGAGTCCGGCTGAAAGCCGGGCAGCACGCGGGAGGCGTGGTAATCGTCGAACAGCTTGCCGCCGAATTCCAAATACAGCTTATTGTCAAACTTCTTGATGCGCTCGCGGATATGCTCAGACTGCATCGCAAGATATCTGTCGTTGTCAAATCCTATTTTCATCGTTCGTTTCCTCTCTGGTGGCCCGGCACACCATACCCGGGCTTTAAAATCACGAATATAAGTATACCACAGCCCGGGGTGGGGTGCAATGCAAAACAAAGCGCTGAACGCAATTCCGGCAGGATAGGCCGTTTTGGGCGGTATATTGTCCTGTTTTTTGTGAAAATGGTGCCTGTGCAAAACGCAAAGGGGACCGCCGCGGTGTGCGGCAGTCCCCTTTGCTCTTATGAAGAACTATCCGTATGGAGAAGAAAATGGCTTGTTACTTCGCCTCGGCGGGCTGGGTCTTTTTGACAAGGCTCAGGATCACTGCACCCAGCACACTGCCCACAGCCAGCGCCACGCAGTACAGCGCAGCGTGATCCACCACCGGGAATACGAAGATGCCGCCGTGGGGTGCACGCAGTGCACAGCCGAAGGTCATGGAGAGCGCACCGGCGACCGCAGAGCCGACAACGCAGCTGGGCAGGACGCGCAGCGGGTCGACTGCTGCATAGGGGATAGCGCCCTCAGACACGAAGCACAGGCCCATGACGTAGTTCACAATGCCGTTGCGGCGCTCGTCCAACGTCCACTTGCGGGGGCAGAAGGTGGTGGACAGGGCAATAGCGATGGGAGGCACCATGCCGCCCACCATGACGGCGGCCATCACCTCGTAGTTACCGGAGGCAAGGGCTGCGGTGCCAAAGACGTAGGCTGCCTTGTTGACCGGGCCGCCCATATCCACGCTCATCATACCGGCCACGATAGCACCCAGCAGCACCTTGGAGCTGCCGCCCAGTGCGTTCAGCCAGTCGGTCATGGCGGTGTTGATCATGCCCATTACCGGGTTCACGGCGCACATCATCGCACCTACGATGAGAATGCCGCCCAGCGGGTAGATGAGCATGGGGCGGATACCGTTCAGGCTGGCGGGCAGCTTTTCGGTGATCTTTTTAAGGAACTGCACGATGTAGCCCGCTGCAAAACCGGCCAGCAGCGCTGCAAGGAAGCCGCCGGAGATGCCGGTGGTGCTGCCTGCGGCAAGGTCGGTGAAGTTTGTGCCGTTCATAGCCAGCACGCCGCCGGCAAAGCCTACGGCCAAGCCCGGGCGGTCGGCGATGGACATGGCGATGAAGCCTGCCAGAATGGGCAGCATATAGCCGAAGGCTGCGCCGCCCACCGTCTTGAAGAAGGCGGCAACGGGGGTGTTCATGCCGAAGTTTGCGGGGTTGATGCTGTAATCATCCAGCAGGAAGGCCAGCGCGATCATAATGCCGCCGCCTACCACGAAGGGCAGCATATGGGAAACGCCGTTCATCAGGTTCTTGTACAGGCTGCGGCCAAAGCTGTCCTTACCGGCGGTGTCGTCCTCGGCTGCTGCGCCGCCCTCGGCGTGGAACACAGGCACCTCGCCGTGGGCAATCTTCTTGATGAGCTCCTCCGGCTTGTGGATGCCGTCGTCTACGCGGGTGAACAGCACCGGTTTGCCGTCGAAGCGGGCGGTGTCCACCTTTTTCTCCGCTGCTACGATAATACCATCGCAGGCGGCGATCTCGGCGCGGGTCAGGATATTCTTTGCGCCGTCCGAGCCGTTGGTCTCCACCTTGGTGGGCAGACCCAGCTTATCACCGGCCTTGGTCAGCGCTTCTGCCGCCATGTAGGTGTGGGCGATGCCGTTGACGCAGGCGGTCACAGCCAAAATGCGGTAGCCGTCCTGCGGGATAGCCTGCTGGGTAAAGCTCTCTGCACCAAACTGTGCTTCCTCCTGCGCGTCGATGCACTCCAAGAACTCCTTGGGGGTCTTGGCAGCTTTCAGCTTTTCCACAAAGTCCTCGTTCATCAGCATCTGCATCATACGCGCCAGCATATCCACATGCAGGCTGCCGTTTTCCGGTGCGGCAATGGCAAACAGCAGGTCGGTGGTGCCGTCATCTTCGGCGTTGTACTGTACCGGGGTGCTCAGCCGCAGGGCGGCCAGACTGGGGCGGGTGACTACATTGGTCTTGGCGTGGGGCACAGTGATGCCGTTATCCACATAGGTAGAGCCCTCGGCCTCGCGGGCGTAGAGTGCCTTTTTGTAAGCCTCTTTGTCGGTGATGTTGCCATGGGTAGCCTGCAGCTCCACCAGACGGCTTAGGATCTGCTCCTGCGTCTGCAGCGCTTCGTCCAGCGCAATGGACTGTGCGGTAAATAACTCGGTAATGCGCATAAACGTTCCTCCTTTGTTCCTTTTATCCTATCAAAGCTGCGCCAGCAGCTCGTCGATCTTTTCCTTTGTGGCAAGCCCAAGGCTGAAAGCCGTTGCGCTGCCGCAGGCCGTGCCCAGACGCAGCGCCTGCGCGTAGCTGCGGCTTTGCAGATACCCGGCCACAAAACCGGCCACCATGCTGTCGCCTGCGCCCACGCTGTTGACCACCTTGCCCTTGGGGCAACCGATGCGGTGCACCTGTCCCTGCTCGTCCAGCAGCAGCGCACCGTCCCCGGCCATGCTTACCAGCACGTTGCGCGCGCCCTTTTCCTGCAAAGTGCGGGCAGCTGCCACGATCTCTGCGTCAGTGGTCAGTACCTTGCCCACGATCTCGCCCAACTCATGGTTGTTGGGCTTGATGAGGAAGGGGTGGTAGGGCAGCACGTTTACCAGAAGGTCGCGGGTGGCATCTACCACGGCGCGCACGCCCCTGCCCTGCAGCCGCGCCAGCAGCCGCTCGTAGACGCTTTGCGGCAGGCTTGCCGGGATGCTGCCTGCCAGAATGAGGATATCGCCCTCGGCCAGCTTGTCCAGCTGGGCTTCCAGCTGCTGCAAAGCGCTTTCCGGGATGGCAGGGCCTGCGCCGTTCAGCTCAGTCTCCTGCCCGGCCTTGATCTTGACGTTGATGCGGGTCATGCCGTTTTCCAGATGCACAAAGTCGGTCTTGAGCCCCTGTGCCGCCAGACCGCGCTCCAGCCATGCGCCGGTCTCACCGGCCACAAAGCCCAGCGCCACGCTCTCGCAGCCCAGCTGCGCCAGCACGCCGGACACGTTGATGCCCTTGCCGCCCAGCACGCAATCCTCACCTTGGGCGCGGTTCACTGCGCCCACCTCCAGCGGTGCGTCCAGACGCACAACATAGTCGATGGCCGGATTAAAAGTAACAGTGTAGATCATACTTCTGCCTCCTTTACAAAGGTATACTGTTTATACTTCGGGTTCGGGCAGCGGTTGGTCAGGATGGCACCGCCGTGCAGATCCGTGATGACCGCCGGATAAATTTTAGAAAATTTGGCGTCATCCACAAGGAACCAGCTCTCCCGGGCGCGGCGGACGGCAGCGGCCTTTACCGCTGCTTCCTCGGGGTCCGGGGTGGTAAAGCCCGCCTCCAGCGCCACGCCGTTGGCACCCATGAATGCTTTGGTGAAGTTATACTGCTGGATGCTGCTGACCGTCGCCGTACCCACGATGGCCTCGGTCTGAGGACGCAGCAGCCCGCCGGGCAGATACACCCGGCAGCCCTTTTGCGCCAGCAGCCGGGCGTGCGCCACGCCGTTGGTCACATAGGTGGCTTTGAGTGCCACACCCGTCAACGCCCGCACCAGCTCCAGCGTGGTGGTGCCTGCATCAATGAACACAAAATCCTCGGCGGCGATGAGCGCTGCGGCGGCTGCCGCAATGCTGCGCTTTTCGGCTACCGCCAGTGTCTCCTTGGCTTCCATGGTGGGCTCGTCTGCCAGAAAGCGGCTGTCCGGCAGGGTGGCCCCTCCGTGTACCTTGGTCAGCCTGCCCTGCCGGTCCAGCTCGGTCAAATCGCGCCGGATGGTGGATTCGCTGGTGTGCAGTGCCTCGCACAGCTGCTGCACCGTCACGGTACGCTGCTCGTTCAGCTGCTCTAGGATCAGCGCAAAACGTTCCTCCGCCAGCATGGTGTCTTTTCCCTTCTTTCCTTCCCACGCCTGACCGGTTTTGCACGGTCTTGGCGTGTTTTGGCTGTCTGTAGCTTTATTATAGCAAAAAAACAGTCAAAATCAATCACTTTCGAGCGTTTTCGCGCACAAAAAATCTCTTCAATTTTTGTGCACCGTTGCCAACATCTGGGATACAAGAGCGCTTTTGCGCCAAAAAAGACCACCGCACTTGTGTATGCGGTGGCCTTTTCTGCATTTATGTGACCGGTCATGACCGGCTTTGGCGCTTTGGCTGGTTTTAATTAGGCATCCGAGCGGGAGTAGGCGTTCTTCATCTGGCTGCTCAGTTCAAACAGAACCTTATCCAGCGTGTCGGCGGCCTTCTCCTGCAGCATGGCGGCAATAGCGGTGTTGGCTTCCTCCCGCAGGGCGGCGCGGCTTGCGGCGTCCTGCTCGGCGGCAAGCTTTGCATCGTACCCGTTCACCAGTGCGCGGGCAGCGGAGAGCACGGCCTCCTCGTAGCGCTCGAGGTGGAAGAGGGATTTATTATAGGAGGCGTCTGCCATGGCGGCAATCAGACGGCTGGTCCAGTAGAAGTTATCGGTGGACACAGTGCCGGTGGTGTTGGCCAGATACTCCGGGGTACGCTCCACGTTGGCGTAGAAGGGCACCATGGTGTTGAAGGCGTTGGAGGCATAGGCCACCCACTCCACAGCGCGGGATTCCTCCGGCTGGTCGGGGCGCATCTGCAAAAGCGCCATAAAGTCGTTGCGGTTGATGCCGATGGAGCGGTATGCGCCCTTTGCGGACTTGTCGCCGTAGCTCAGGTAGGGATCATAGGGGGTGCCCTGATAGTGGCTGGACAGCATATACTTGATGTCCTCCGGGGTCACCTTGCGCTCCGGCACCATGCACCACGGCAGGTCGTCGGACATGGGAGTGTAGTCGGCGTCGGCACCCTCCCACACCCATGTGCGGGGGTTGAGGTAGCGCAGCATATACCATGCGCGGGGGGTGTTGTAAACGTGGTCGGCGTCATCATGACTGCCAAAGGCGTCCCGGGGGTTCAGCGCGCCGTCCAAAGAAAGGTCGAGGTGATTCTTGGCAATGAACTCCCGCAGGTCGGCAGAGCAGAGGTAGTTTTCCTGTGCGCCGAAGGCATCTTCCAGATCAAAGGTGTCGATGCCCAGCTGGTTGGGCATGACCACATACACATCGTCCGGCACGCGGCGGGCGATCCAGTGGTGACCGCCGATGGTCTCCAGCCACCAGATCTCGTTTACGTCCTGAAAAGCGATGCCGTTCATTTCGTAAGTACCGTACTGTTCCAGCAGGCTGCCCAGACGCAGCACGCCCTCGCGGGCAGAGTGGATGTAGGGCAGTACCAGATAGACGATATCTTCCTCGCCGATGCCGCCGGGCACCTCGGGCTTTTCACCCTTGGCGGGCTGATACTCCACCAGCGGGTCTGCCCCCAGCACGCGGGGATTGGAGGTGATGGTCTCGGTGGCGGTCATGCCCACGTTAGCGGCGTTGACACCGGAAGCCGCCCAGATACCCTTACCCTCCACGGCGTTGGGCATGGCGGTAAACCGCAGTGCGCCTTCCGGCAGGGGGATTTCCACATGGGAGAGGACGCTGCGGTAGATTTTGGGCAGATCCTCCGGGTGGATCACGGTAAATTTTTTAGCGGTGAAATGGCCGGAGCCGGAGTCATCGTTGCGGGCGATCATGGTAGAGCCATCGTACGATGCTGCTTTGCCGACCAGAATGGTAGTGCAAGCCATAGGTTTTCCCTCCATATTCTATAATATGACTCTATTGTAGAACTTTTGCAGCGGAATTGCAACCGGGAAACAAAAACCGCCGCGCTGCGTACCACGGCAGAGCGGCGGGAGATGGAATGCTTTTTTCAGGCTGTTACTGGGCTGTCCAGTAGAAGTCCTCGCCGGGCAACGTGCCGCCCACGGCGGCGGGGTCGGCATCGTAGAGCACCTGCAGGTAACCGGAGACGTCCGCCTTCAGTTCCTCGCCGGTCAGGCAGACGATGTTGCAGTTGGGCAGTGCCTTTTTGGCAATGGCGGCTTTTGCCACCACCCCCTGCTCCTCGCACAGGGCGGCGGTGCCGTCCAGATCGGTGTTGGCGGCGTTCACGCTCTGGGCGTAGTCTGCCAGAAAGGCGGCTACCACGTCCGGGTGCTCCTCGGCGTAGGCCTTGCGCACCACGGTCACACCGGTGATCAGCTGGGTGTCCGCCACCTTGTCCCACTCGGCGGTCAGGTCAAGGGCTACCCGCAGGGTGTCGTCCTTCAGCCCGGCGGCAGTCACATAGGGCTGGGGCAGCACTGCAATGGCATCCTGTGTGCTGGCCATCTGGGCGGTCACCTCGGTAGCCTCGCTGTAATACTGGATGTCCACATCCTTGTCCGGGTCAAGGCCGTTGGCGGTAAGCAGATAGCGCAGCACATACTCCGGGGTAGTGCCCTTGCCGGTGGACAGGATGGTGCGTTCCTTGAGGTCGGCCATGCTGTGGACGGTGTCGCCCTGCTCCACCACATACAAAACGCCCAAGGTATTCACTGCCACGGCCTGAATGCCGCCGCTGGTTTTCTGATACAGGGTCGCCGCCAGATTAGCCGGGATGGCAGCCATGTCCAGCTCACCCTTGATGAGCAGCGGCACGATCTCATCCGCAGCGCCGTAAAGCTGCAGATCGTAGTCCATGGCGGCAGTACCGGCCTGCTCCATCGACAGCAGGTTGACAAGCCCCATGGTGGTGGGGCCCTTCAGCCCCGCGATGCGCAGCGGCTCGGTAGCAGACAGCGGCGCTGCGGTCTCTTTCTCAGAAGCAGCCGCAGAGGAAACAGCTTCGGACACCACCGTGCTGGAAGCGGCAGAGCTTGCGCTGCCGCCGCAGGCTGCAAGGCTCAGTGCAAGGCTGAACGCCAGCAGTAAGGACAGGATTTTTTTCATGAAATACTCCTTTTCACACCCGGCACGCCCCGGTACGGGAAGCGGAAACCGGTCTTTTTTTGAAAAATTTTGCAAAATCATTTGCTTTGCGCGTTCCAGTTTACTATAATAGGGGTAAAAATACCGTTGCGTGCGCAACGTAATTGCAGGAGGCTGCGGAGAACGCTATTTTCTCTGCGGAGTTGCGATGAATAATTATCTGCCGCTGTTACAAACCACCACGCTGTTCGCAGGGCTTTCCGCTGTGGAGCTCAGCACGCTGCTGTCCCGGTTGGGGGGCAGTGTGCGCAGCTACGGCAAGGGCGAAGCCCTTGTGCTGGCGGGGGAGCCCAGCCGCCGGGTGGGCATCGTGCTGTCCGGCGAGCTGGAGGCCTACCGCCCGGCACCGGGCGGGGTGCGCATCCCCATCGCCCAGGTAGAGCCGGGCGGGGTGTTCGGGGACGTGCTGGGAGGCTCCAGCTTGTCCAGCCCGGTCACCGTGCTGGCTGCCGCCCCCTGTGAGGTGCTGCTGCTGCCCTACGAGCGGCTGCTGCTCTCGGACGGCAGCCCCGCCCACCAGCGGGTGGTGCAGAACCTTGTGCGCACCATCAGCGATAAATATTTTTCCCTCTCCCGCCGCATCGACCTGCTGGTGATGAAGAGCCTGCGCGCCAAGGTAGCGGCCTATCTGCTCAGCGAGGCCGCCCGCGCCCACAGCCTGACCTTCAGCATCCCCTTCTCCCGCATCCAGCTGGCGGATTACCTCAACTGCGACCGCAGCGCCCTTTCCCGGGAGTTGAGCACCATGCAGAAGGAAGGGCTCATCGACACCTACCGCAGCAGCTTCAAGCTGCTGGAGCCGGATGCCTTGCAGCAGATGGTGCAGTGACCCTCTGACTACTTTTATCAATAAGGAGCGATAAAACAATGTCCAAGCCCGTACTCTGGATCGTGATTCCCTGCTACAACGAGGAGCAGGTGCTGCCCATTACAGCACCCATGTTTCTGGAAAAGATCCGCAGTCTGACCGCACAGGGGCTGGTCAGCGATAAAAGCCGGGTGCTCTTTGTCAACGATGGCTCCCGCGACAAAACGTGGGAGCTGATCCAAGGCTTTGCCGCACAGGACGAGCACTATATCGGCATTTCCCAGAGCCGCAACCGCGGCCACCAGAACGCCGTGCTGGCGGGGCTGATGGAGGCGCTGCACAGCGACAGCTGCGACATCACCATCTCCATCGACTGCGACGGTCAGGACGACATCAACGCCATGGACGAGATGGTGAAAAAGTATCTGGACGGTGCCGAGGTGGTGTACGGTGTGCGCAGCCGCCGGGACACCGACACCTTCTTCAAGCGGTTCACCGCCGAGGGCTTTTATCATGTGATGAACGCCTTGGGCGCGGATATCGTGTTCAACCACGCAGACTACCGCCTGATCAGCACCCGCGTGCTGGAAAGCTTTGCGGATTACAAGGAGGTCAACATCTTTTTGCGGGGCATGGTGCCGCTGGTGGGCTTTCCCCACGATGTGGTCACCTACGAACGCCACGAGCGTCTGGCCGGCGAGAGCCACTACCCCCTGAGCAAAATGCTGGCGTTGGCTTTTGACGGCATTACCAGCCTTTCCAACAAGCCTATCCGCATCATCACCGGAGCGGGCATCGTGGTGAGCCTTGTCAGCTTTATCGGGGTCATCTGGGCCATCGTGTGCGCTGCCATGGGCAGCAGCGTGGCAGGCTGGGCCTCCACCGTCTGCATCGTCTGCTTTATGAGCGGTGTGCAACTGGTGTGTCTGGGCGTGATCGGTGAGTATATCGGCAAGATCTATATGGAAACAAAGGCCCGCCCGCGCTATATCATCTCGGAGCGCACATGGGCTCCCTACGAAAGGAAATATCACGGATGAGCAAGCAAAGTTGGAAGGGCAGCACCCTTTTGAACCCGGAGCCGCCGGTACTGGTATCCTGCGGCGGGCTGGATAAGCCCAACCTTATCACCATCGGCTGGACAGGTACCATCTGCACCCAGCCCAGCATGGTATCCATCAGCGTGCGCCCGGAGCGGTACAGCCATCAGCTGCTGTGCGAGAGCGGGCAGTTTGCCATCAATCTGCCCACTGAAAAGCTGGTGCGTGCCATCGACTGGTGCGGCGTGAAGAGCGGCCGCGAGGTGGACAAGTTTGCCGCCTGCGGCCTGCACGCCGCCCCCGGCAGCGTGCTGACCGACTGCCCGGTGCTGGAGGAAAGCCCGGTCAATCTGGAGTGCCGCATCACCCAGCGCATCCCGCTGGGCAGCCACGACCTGTTTTTGGCCGAGGTGGTGGCCTGCGATGTGGACGAGAGCCTGCTGGACGAAAAAGGCAAGCTGTGCTTGGACAAGGCAAACCTCATCGTGTACAGCCACGGCGAGTATCTGGCCCTTGGCAAAAAGCTGGGCACCTTTGGTTACAGCGTGCGGAAGAAAAAGCCCGCAAAACGCAAGAAACAGTAAAAGCAACTCCGCAAAAACAAGTACAGCAAGGCTGAGCATCCGAGGAAGTCAGGTGCTCAGCTTTTTCCATTTTCGCAGGCAGCAGCTTCGGCTCTATAATAAAAGCTTTCTTTCTGCTGAATCTGCCCAGAGCAGCGCAGCAGGCATTTTCAATCGTCCGATTCCCGTTGCATTCCGTCTGATTTTGTGATATACTCCCTACTGCTGTGCTTTTTTGTGCAGTATCCTCAAAGAGCAACTTAGGATTTTAGGCTCCCCGGTGCCACTCGAGCGGCGCTGGGCAAAACCCACAGGAGCTGGCGGTTCCTGTGCGGTCAAAATCAAACCGCTGGAGTATTATCATGAATCAGAATTCTTCCGTCCGTAAGCTGGTGCACTGCGGTGTAGTGGCAGCCATCTATGTGGTGCTGTGTCTGGCACTGCAGCCCCTTTCCTATGGTGCTGTGCAGGTGCGTGTGGCCGAGGCTCTGTGCCTGCTGCCCGTGTTCGGTGCAGAGTACATCGTGGGCGTGGTGCTGGGTTGCTTCCTGGCAAACCTGCTGGGCTCCACCATCGTGGATGTGATCTTTGGCACACTGGCCACCCTGCTGGCCTGTCTGGTCACCTACAAGCTGCGC
>OLPT01002255.1_pt1 | contig 10412 bp, 7 predicted proteins | sample 1673051 | NCBI WGS metagenome assembly OLPT01 (sample SAMEA3136750, study PRJEB25190) | human gut metagenome | biome: human gut; feature: human-associated habitat; material: faeces | place: Austria | collected 2013
TATCCTCCTTCTTGGAGTCATCGGACTTCTGGTCCTTGTCGTCGGATTCTTTCTTTTCCTCGGTCTTGGTTCCAGTCGAGATAGAGGTCCCATCCGGTTTCTTCACGGTACCGGCATTCTGGTCATAGCCCTGGTCATGCACGCCATCGGTGGACCAGATGTCATCAGCGATTACATGTCCGCCGGATCCGTTGATGATGTCGACCGTTGATCCTCCGGTCGGTGCCTTTGTGACATCGTATGCGACGGCGACCTTGATGTTGCCGTCCTTGTCAGTGGCAACCCACGTCACATCGACGGCACTGACGCCCTTGATTTTCTTTCCGTTGAGTACGGCAGCGAGGGCGGCGGAACGTCGGGCAGTCGAATCGACCATCTTGGCTGCATCGTCCTCGGAAACCTGGGTCACGAGTACGCGGCCGCTTTTGGCATCGACCCGTACCTGGTCAGAAGCGATCGACAGATCGGCATCGTCCAGCTTGAGCGTCGAGCATAGCTTGGCGATATCGGAAGTCGACAGATTGTCCGTCTTTTCCTCAGAGTTGTCCTTGACCGGTGTGACGGTTTGCTCCTGCTCGGCCGGCTGAGTGTTCGCTGTCTTATGGGAACTCAACGCGAATGCGCCGATACCGAGACCAGCGATGAGCACGACGCCTGCGGCGATCGCGATGATCTTCTTGCGCCCGCCTCGGTCACCGGTCGACGTATCCTCATACATCGGAAATTCCTCGGTGAGCCCGGCATCGTTCTCACCCTCGGTGGGGATGGGATCTGTCGGTTTCATATCGCCGCTGTCGTAAACGGGCGGCTCGTTGTTCATGTTCATATCATCCATTTGCATTTCCTCCTTATGCTGTCTTTGGTGCTTCATCCTGGATGGATGAATTCGGGAGCGGTACGATCTGGACGATCGGCTTGCTTCCCTTCAGGACGACGACCGGCTTTCCAGTCGTCGCCACGTCTTTTGCGATGCGGGAGAAATCCCGTTTGACTTGTGAGATTCCAAGCATCGGTGGAATATCGCTGTCCATTGTATCGCCTTCTAAAACTGAACCCGTACCTATATCTACAGTTCTTATACCACAATAGCGCTGTTTTTAACGCTATTTTTGGAGTTATCTAATATACTTTTCAGTTAAATCATATGTTCTGTCTGCTTGCATGGACAAATGGTTTATTACTCGAAGAAGTCTTTTGTAAACAGCGTCTATAGGTAGATTGCTGTTTTTATTAAACGGTATGGCAATTTCCTTGAAAATTGCTTTTAAGGCAGTCAAATCGTCATTGAGCCTGGCAATTTTAGACGCACTGTCCATGTCTCGACTGCTAACAGAAGTCCAATCTAAGTCATATCCTGCTTCCATTGCGCATAGTGACCAAAACACTCTTTGAGTCCTCCCGTTACCTTCTCTAAAAGGATGAATATAGTTCACATTTGAAAAATGGTATGCAAGACGATCGGCAAACGATAATTGATTTAAACCTTGGAGATTATGGTCTTCACCAAGTTCTTGCATTGAATTATAGAAAGCTGGTTCGATTAGGGCCGAAGGCGCAAAATTAGAATTGTCTGGATCTCCAACTTTGTGTATTTCAACAGTTCTGATTTGTCCAGCCCACGGATATACCTTGCCAAATAAAGAAGCATGGATATATTGCAGGTCTTCAAGAGAATAGCTGACTCTAAATTTTTCGTCATATAACTTCAAAAGCCCAATAGAAACGAAGTCCGCTTCTATTTGATCGAGTTCTGATTGAGTTTTTGCACCTATCGAATTGATGAGAAGTCCTGTTTCAGTATCAATATATGGGTCGACAAAGGACATAGGTGGCTACCTTTCTAGCTGAGACGGTGAAATGCCGTAGTGCTTGCAAAGGCGGCGATCAAATTCAGCAAGGTCGATTTCATCGTTGCAATACCTGCTTGCTTCTTCAAGAAAGAAATCAGAAACTCTTTTACCTTCCAAGGTGTTCGTATATATAGCTTCTGCAACAAACTTTGGGCGATCGTTTTTTTTGATCATTCTTTTGCTCCTTTCTAAAAGTATAATATCATTATACCATATCTGTATTATGGTACAAGTGTACTACGCCCTTACTGGGCGAAAATAAGAAGCGTTCTCGCTCGACCGCCCGTATTCATCGAAGAGCAGGTGACGAGTGTGATTGCGCGGGTTGCGTTTGCAATCGTGGCGTCGCAGTCATCGCTGACGGCGGTCGCGTCTTTTTTCATATCCGAAAGCCACGACCGTACTTCCTCTGCGGAAGTGAAATCGAACGTCTGGATTGGCTGGTATTTCTTATCGACAGACATCGCCATGACAGGTTTGAGAACCTGCCGTCCTTTATCGGGGGTGAACCAATACATCTCGCCGATCTTGTCGAATTCCGCTTGCCTGTAGGTCGCGAAAATAGGGGAGAAGATCTGACCGGTAAACCCCATGTGGTGTCCGTATACGAGTGCGTGCGCACCTTCTGCTGTGCTTCTTGCATCCAGGTATGGGCAACCCGCGAACGACGGGTTGCGGTCGAAATCGTGGCTTAGATAGAAGTCCGCGGGGTCTCCCTTGCGCGTGTTTACGACGGGAAGGTCGATAGCTGTTCCCTCGACCCTGAGCCATGCCGCGATATCCTGGTTACGGCCGCGGAGCATGGACCAGTCGATTCCGTCTGCGGTCTGGGTCTCGGCATCCTTGGCGAGGTTATCGTATTCCCAGCCCTCTTTAACCGTCTCTCCTCCCAGCAGGAGGGCTGCGGCCGCGGATAGGATGCAGATGCCGAGCAGTATCCCGTTAACGATCTTGCTTATCCTTTTCCTTTTCGTCATGTTCAATTCCTTTCCTTTTTAGTGAAAAAGGGGCCATCGGGTTGCCCCGAATAGCCCCTTCAGTAGGCGATGGAAGCCCCTCTTAAAGGTTACTCCATCATATCGTCGGCGTCATCGATTTGATGGCGCTTGCGGTAGATATACGTACCGCCCGCACCGGCGGCAACGGCAGCCGCTATTGCAGCGCCGATCAGGATGTTGCGGCCGGTTTGGGCCATCGAGGACTTGTCACTGGTGACGGTGACAGTCTGGTTCGCATCGTCGATGTCCTTGTGCTCGGCAACGGTCTTGTCGACGGTTGTCTTCTCGCCGGTCTCCCTGTCGGTTTCCGTTTCCTTAGTGGTCAGTGTCTCGAATGCCACGAGATCGTGACCGTCCAGATGTGTCGTATCGACGGTGAACTTGACCTCGACGGTGCCGTCCTTCTCCTCCGGAGTGAAGGTGACGGTCGTGCTGAGTGGGTTGCCGTCCCCATCGGAGAGTGGGGCGCCGGTGGTCTTATCCATAAGCGTACCGGTGACGGTATGCTCGACACCTGCCTCGATATTCGTGTAGGAGACGGTATCGGTGAGCTCGACCTTCTCGCCGACCTTGACGGTGTGCTTGCCGTCTTCTCCAGTAAGGGTGGTGCCGATGATGGCGGAATCGGACTTCGGGGTCTGCTTCACCTTGTCATCGTCATGGTCCTCAAGCTGGTCCTCGCCACCGCCGTTGCGGTAGAGGTCGACCTTGGCGTAATTCTCCAAGGAGTCGCCAGCGCGGTAATCGTCGGTGACCTTCATATGGACGATGGCAGGTGCATAGTCACCGGAAACGCCCTCGCTGATCTTGAATTGACCGGCGGCGAGCTCGACCTTGGTCTCCTTGCCGTCCTTATCGGTCATCTTCGCCGTGGCAGAGCCGTCCTCGTTCAAGGTGAGGGAGTAGACGGTATCCCCATCCTTGCAAGTATAGGCGCCATCCTTCTGCTTGATCTTACCGCCGAGACCGTTATTGCCGAATGCCGTGAACTTGCCGGAGCCGTCGAGGTCGACGAGGATGGAGACCCCATCGGAGTACGAACCGTTGCCCTTGGCGGTCTCGGTTGCGTCGTTCACGTCGTCATGGGAGTCCTTGATGCCGTCACGGTCCCAATCGTCCTCACGCGTGGTGAAGCCGGATTCGACGCGCCCGTACTCGAAACGGATTGCAGTGACGTGCTCGCCCTCGGCAAGCTCGAGGTCGGACACCTTAAGGTCCTCGGCCTCGGTGGTGGACACGTCGGCTTTCCAAAGCTTCCAGCCGGTGTAATCAATCTTGCGGCCGTCTTCGCCGAGGGATTCGGAATTGGACTCGTCGGTGAGCCACGGGTTGCCGTGTCCGTCGGAAAGGGTCTGGTTGGCACCGGATTCGTCGGAGTAATCGGATGGTGTCTGATCGGTCTTATACCAGACGTTCATCTTGCCATCGAAGTCCTTATACGCCTGCGGGGTCGTGATCGAATCGAGGGTGGCCTTACCGGTCATGACTCCGTAAAGGTCGTCCTCGACGGTGAACTCATCCGTCCAAGTGTTAGAGGTGGAGCGGAAATCGAGGGTGTAATCATAGCTTCCGTCATCTGACGTGCTGGTATCGGCGTTGTTCTCGCCGTCCCCGTTAGCCTCCGTATACGGATGCGTGGGGTCTGCGATCTCCTGGCGCTTGTCGATCTCACCCTTGATGGAGATCGGTTTGTCGTACATGACGGCGGTCTGAATCTCGCCGGTCTTCTCCACGGTGAAATCGATGGACTCCGCCACATCATAGGTATGCGGCGTGCGCTCTTCGGTGAGCGTGTATTTGCCGGGCGCGAGGGCATTGATCACATGGTCCTCCGTGGTGGAAGTCCACGAATCGATGACCTTGCCATCGGAATCCTTGAGCGTGAGCTTCGCGCCCTCGATTTCGGCCTCATTCGTGATATCGCGCTTGGAGACATGCAGCTTGGTGTAGTCGTCCGTGACATCGATCGTGTACTCGGTCACGCCCTCGGTCATGCCGTCGGAATCGACTGTGAAGGCGAAAACGTTCGGGTTCTCGATGTAGCCGGCGGGAGCCTCGGTCTCGACCATGCGGTAGGAACCGGTGGTGAGGTGCTTCACGTCGAACTCGCCCTTCGCGTCCGTGGTGCGCTCGGTGAACTTCTTGCCGTCTTTGAGGAGGACGGGCTCGGCTTTGACCTTGCCATCGGAGATGGATGCGTAGGCGATCTCGCCGTTCTTGACGGAAATCTTTCCAACCGCGCCGCCATCGACGGAGACGGTGTATTTGCCGGAGGCAAGGGCCTTGTCGGTGGTGTATGCCTTGCGGGCGGCATCCCACATCAGATTCACATTCGGCACCGAATCACCGGTCTCGCTGAGTTCAGCGGAAGTTCCGAAGATATGGTTCTTGATGGCAACGGTATAGGACTTGCCCTTGTCTACGGAAATCGTGGCGTCGGAAAGCTTCACCTCATCGTCGCCCTTCTTAGCCACGACGGTGTAGTCACCGGCCTCGACAGGCGTGTCGTTTCCGACCTCGATCTCCCTGCCGTCCTTGTCCTTCAGGACAATCGAATATTCATTCGAATTGACCGTGACGGTGGAAGAGGAGACATTCTGCTTGACGGAGACCTCTTTGCCCTCATCGGCGCGGATTGCGACGGAAGTTCCGGTCTGGAAGGTCTCCTGGTCATCGATGTTCCAAATGTCGAACTTGGCGTCGGCGAGGACATCATCGGTACCGAGAATGGTCTTGTTGACCTTTACCTTGGTCGGCTTGTCCTTCTGCTCTACGGAAGCGGTCACGAGATCGGTCTTGTCGTCCTTATAGGAAAGGGTGAACTCGACCGGGGTCGTATCGAGCACATGGCCCTTCGGAGCCTTGGTCTCGATGAAGGCATAGGTTGCGGAACCGGAACCGAGATAGAGATTCTTGGTAGTGGCGGTTCCATCGTCACCGGTGGTCACATGGTCGACGACCTGTCCCTTGGACGCACGCACGGTGCCATCCGGGGAGACGACATCCTCCTGCGCGACGACATCGTACTCTGCATCTTTAAGATTCTTGCCGTCATCGGCGCAGGACTTGGTAATGGTTGCCTGCCCCATAGCCTGCCTGTCGAAGACCTTTACGACGGTGATGGGAGAGGCGTCTTTGTAATCCTTGGAGACCTCGGAGCCGACCGTCTCGCTGTTGAGCAGATACGGGGCGGAGGTGGCGATTTCCTTGACGGCGTACTTGCCGGACTTCAGCTTTCCGGGCATGGAAACTTGACCGTTCGCGTCGGTGGTGAACGTATCGACCTTGGCGTTCACATCATACGGATCGTCAAACGATACGACCTTGCCGTCAGCATCGAGGATCTGGAACTTGAAGCCGGAGAGCAGAACCGTGTTGCCCGTCTCCGCGTCGCATTTAACGATTTGGAGTCGGCTCGTCAACGTTTTGTCGATCACGGAGTAGTACTTCGTGCTCTGGTTGACCTCTTCATCTGCCGAGATAGTCCAGTCATCGACATGGTCATAGCCCTCGGGCACCGTGGAATCCACCTCGTGGATTGTGTAGCCCTTCTGATCGATCGGCAGCGCGCCGTCGATGCCGGCATTACGCTTGCCCTCGCCGAACCACGGACGGGTTGCATCATCCGTCTTGTCCTCGGAGATGGAAGTCTCGTTACAGGTATCGGCATCCTTGGTGGAGGCGAATCCGCTCTCGTTGGTGGTCAGCGTGCCGACGACCTTGCCGGTGGAGTTCGAGATGATCTGGAACTGCACGCCGACAGCAGGCTTGCCATGGCCGTTGTCGGACTCCCAGCTGTCGTCCTCGCCGCCCTTGGTCTTGGCGATCTCGACATCGAACGCCTGCGGGTTCTCGGCGAAATCATCCTCTGGCTCAAGCTCGATAGTGCCAGTATCAGTTACTTCATTCGCACGAACTGTGTAAGTGTGAACTGAAGTGTCAAGCTTGTATCCAGAAGGGGCCTTGGTCTCGACGATTTGAATTTCGCCAAAAGGAACTCGTGTAAACCGCAAAACACCCTTTGCATCCGTCTTTCCGGTTGCTTCCCAGCCAGGGGTTGAGATGGAAGTGCATTTGTATTCTGCACCTTCAAGGGAAAGGCTGGTTTGAGGGTCACCGCTTGTAGCGGAATCCTTCTTGGCAACGGTAATCTTCACATACCCAGGGTCGTCATTGAACTGCTGCTCCCCGGCGCTGTTACCGATCGAGAACTCGATACGTCCCTCGTGCTTCTGGAAACCCTGCGGGGCCTTGGTCTCGACGGCGTAATAGTTCTCGTTCGGGTCGAGCTGGTAGTTGGCATGACCGTTACCGTCCATGGTGATATGGGCGACCAGCGCGTTGTCACGGGTGCGGTAGATATCGAACTCGGCGCCCGCATAGGAATACTCGCTGTTGCCGTTCGTCACCTTGGCATCGGCGGAAATCTTGCTGAAGGTCACGTTGACCTTGTTGAGCTGCCAGTTGACCTTGAAGAAGCCGGCACCTGCCTGCGTGAAGGTGGTCGGGACAGTGACGCCCACGACGGCCTCGTTGCCGTATACGGCGGCGACACGGACGGTCTGGCCGTAATCGTCATCGGTGTACTTCGGCTGGTTGTAGCCATTCTGGAGCTGGCCGGACGGGTTGACGCCGACATGGCCGCAAGTCAGGTTGAGGTTTGCGGCGTTGGGGATCTCCACGCCGGAGGACGTGGTCTGCGCGTTGATTGTGCAGGTGCGCTCGATGGAGTAGTTGCCGGACTGCAGGGCGGAGACGTCCACGCCCTGGGTGCCGAGCGCCTGGTAGATGGTCTTCGTCTCGTAGCGGCCGCCGGACGGATTCTCGACTGCCGGCATGGTATAGCCGCCGGTCGGGGTACCGGTGTACTTGTTGTGGCCGTTGGTGTGGAAGGTCATGCCGACATATGGTGCCGTATTGAACTTCCAGGTGCCGATGTTGTTCACGTTACCGGCGAATGCCTTGGTGGCGATAGAGGTGAGGAAGTTGCCGACAGTCTTGCCGGTATCGTTCGTCAGCTTGACCTTGACGGTACGGACGCCGGCCGGAGCGAGCTTGAGATCGAGCGTACCGGTGCCCTCATCGTAGGACCACATGTCCATATCGCGGGTGTACTCGATGCCGTTCGCGATGACGGAATCGATCGAGCTGTCTTTCAGCGACTCGCGGGCGGCCTTGTCCTTGGCGAGAACGATCTTCGTATCGGTGGCGAGGATATCGACCTTGGCGGTTCCGTTCTCGGCGACATCCCCGTCCACGCCGTCCTCGGAGATCTTGACGCTGATGCTGTTCTCTGCGCCCTTGTCTGCAGTTGCATAGAGCAGCTGGATACGAGAGGAAGCGACCTTGAGCTCGCCCTTCTTGTTCTTCTCGGTATACTTCTTCGGCACATAGATGAGACCGGTGGCATCGTCGAACACGAATCCGTCGCGCATCTTGGCGTCGGCGTTGTTCTCGGACGCACCCCAATCTGCAAGGGTGGCACCGGAGATGCGGGAGCCGGCGTAGCCGACATAGTAGTCGGAATCCTCGTTGAGGTCATAGAGGATTGCATGGCTCACTGCGTTTGCTCGCAGCGCGTCTGCATGGTCTGACATGCCATCGCCGTCATCGTCGGCCCAGAGGTTATCGAGAGAGGCGTTCGGGAGGATATTGGAGTCGACGACCGTGGTGGTCACGGTGAGTACATCCTTCTTCTCCAGCTTGTCGCCGAGCCCGACGTACTTGGAATCGGCGTTCTCCTTGATATAGGTCTTCTCGTCGATAGCCTTGTTGGCCTTACCCTCCTTGACCTTCACGGCCTTGAGGATGGAGGAGCCGTTAGAACCGTTCTCATAGAACATAGTGGAAACGGTGGCGCTGCCGGTCACCTTGAAGGTGCCGATCCCGTCCTTGAGCGAGACGGCGGAGGCATCGTTATCAGAGTTATTGAAGACGGAGAGGCTGTCGGCGAAATATCCGTCGGCGGGAGAGGCCTTGATTGCGACCGTCTCGCCGACATTCACCGTAATGGTTTTGGTGTCGTCGTCCCTGCCGACAAACGACAGGCTGCCGTTCTCGGTATCGGCGAGGGTGACGGTTGCCGTCTTAGTTGAAGTATCTGCATAGGCCGTACTCGGCGCGAATGCGGCACCGAAGCTGCCCAGGCATTGCGACAAAACGAGCACGGTACCGGCGGCAACGGTCGCAGCGCGGCGACCGACGGCCTTGATCTTGCTGAACATGCCTCCTCCTTTCTTTTGCTTGTTGTCTGTTTCGTTCATGTCTTGCATCATTCCTTTCCTTTTCCGGCTGCAAGTCTTGCAGCGTATTCAAGAGGATCGATTTGATATTTTACCAATTTCCGCGTCGCGGTGCCTTTGCAAATAGCCCGCTTCACGTGCCGTTTCAATAATCGCATACCTCTTGTCAAACAACCACGTTTCAACCTGAGGAGTTGCAAACAGAAAAAGCCCCGCCTTTTATGGCGGGGCTGGAAGCGTTTCATTCAGCTAAATTCGCAAGCGCTTGCGAATTTCATCTAGACGAATATCTGGACGAGGTTGTTAAGGAAGAAGATGATCATCACGAGTTGTGCGATGGTGAGGAGCGAAATGATGAGATACGCCATGAGAAGTGTCTTGTTTTCCTCGTTGCCACGAACATGCTCATAAAGCTTGCGGTCGGAAAAGATGGGAATGAGAGAGTACCAACCTGGCATGCCGAGCTTGACATACACCTTCCACTTACTGACAAGAGTCACGAACGCGATGGTGAGCAGCAAGACCAGCGTAAAGAAAAACGCATCAGGCAGGGCAGAATAGGAGTGCATCAGATTTTCCTTTCAGACATCATTGCCGCGCGGCAATTCGTTCATGCGGCTTCATTAGAAAAGAGACTTCGCTAAAGAATCTCTTCTTGTTTATTCCCACGTTCTTCCCACTCTAATTATTTCATCGCTATCTGGATCCGTTTTGAAAATACTTACGTAATTCAATCCAATCTCCTCCGGATTTGCCTCATTGCTTTTGATATATTCCATGGTAATTTTGTATTCTGTATCCTGATCATCTATTGCAAGATAAGACAACCGGTATACCCGAACGCTACAGTAATAATTGCCTTCATCGTCATGAGGCCAGATCTTTTTTTCGATAACGTTATCTGGGGCATCCTTATGGTTTTCCGCGTGGGTTAAAGTTCCCCAGCTATGGTTACTCGTCTCTACAATTTTACCGGGAATAAAATTCACAAAATCTTTTAGCTGTGATTTAAGTTTGTCTCCATCTTCTCTCAGATCATCAGCCATGAGTTCAAATATGATTTCTTCATTTTTCTCGGAAATTGCTCTATTTAGAGTAGAAATCTTTTCGTTGCGCCGATCATTCAGCTTCTTTTTTGTCTTGGCATTTTCCGATGCGATATAATCCCTTAATTCATCTACTCCATTTCTGAGCAAGGTTGTTGCGCGGCATCCCGATAGCGACAACGCCAAAATGCAAAGTATTGGAACTATTTTTCTCATAGGGTAACTCCTTAAGCGAGATGTTTTAAAGGACAGAGCGTCAGGCTGAATAATTAGCTG
>OLPT01002260.1_pt1 | contig 10398 bp, 9 predicted proteins | sample 1673051 | NCBI WGS metagenome assembly OLPT01 (sample SAMEA3136750, study PRJEB25190) | human gut metagenome | biome: human gut; feature: human-associated habitat; material: faeces | place: Austria | collected 2013
ACTCCAATGTACTAGAGTTAAGAGGCGCAGTCCTCAGCATCAGACCCCGATACCCACATCGATCTTAACTATCAGAGGGTAAGACCAATGAACAGGTAAATTGAGATCCCTGAAAGGGTTAGCAATATCGCAAAGTTAGGATGATCCTTATGAAAACAAGGGTACAGTCCGAAAAATAACGAGTAAGGGTTATGAGGCTATGACTCCGAAGAAGTAAGACCGCCGGGGCGAACAGAAATGTTCGCCCCGGCTTTTTGTGTATAATTTTTCATTGACAAACCCACTTCTCTGCGCTACCATGTTACTATCTTATAGTATACGAGGGGATCACCATGAAATACGGTTTTATCGGCTGCGGCAATATGGGCGGCGCAGTGGCCCGTGCGGTCTGCAAGGGTGCAGGCGCCGGGGATGTGCTGCTGGCCAACCGCACACCAGCCAAAGCGCAGGCCCTGGCCGGCGAGCTGGGCTGTGCCTGTGGCACCAACGAGCAGGTCGCCAGTATCTGCGATTTTATTTTTCTGGGGGTCAAACCCCAAATGATGGCTGACATGCTGGACGAGCTGGCCCCCACGCTGGAGGCCCGGGCCGAAAGCCGCCCCTTTGTGCTGGTCAGCATGGCGGCGGGGCTTTCGATGCAGCAGATCCGCCACATGGCGGGCAGCGGCTACCCCATCATCCGCATGATGCCCAACACCCCCGTGGCGCTGGGCGCCGGTATGATCCAGTACTGCTGCGACGACGTGGAGCCTGCCCAACTGCAGGAATGGCTGGCCGCCATGCAGCCCGCCGGGCGGCTGGACGAAGTGCCTGAGACGCTGATCGATGCCGCCAGCGCAGTTTCCGGCTGCGGCCCGGCCTGGGTGTACCAGTTTATCGAGGCACTGGCCGATGGCGGCGTGGCCGCCGGCCTGCCCCGCACCAAGGCCCAGGAATATGCCGCCCAGATGGTGCTGGGCAGCGCCCGCATGGTGCTGGAAAGCGGCAGCCACCCCGGTGCCTTGAAAGACGCCGTCTGCAGTCCCGGCGGGTCCACCATCCAGGGTGTGCGCCTGTTGGAAGAACGGGCCTTCCGCGGTGCTGTGACAGACGCCGTGCTGGCCGCCTACGAGAAAACGAAAGAGTTAGGAAAGTAAGATGCGAATTGTTGTTAAGGTCGGCACAAGCACCCTGGCCCACCCGGGTGGGCGGCTGAACATCCGCCATACTGAGGACCTTGTCAAGGTATGGAGCGACATCAAAAACGCCGGACATGAGCTGATCGTGGTCTCCTCGGCTGCTACCGGTCTGGGCGTGGGCAAGCTGCAAATTCAAAAGCCACGGGACATCACCACCAAGCAGGCAGCCGCTGCCGTGGGCCAGTGCGAGCTGATGTACACCTACGACCGGCTGTTTGGCCAGTACAACCACACTGTGGCCCAGATGCTGCTGACCTGGGAGGATTTCGACCACGAAAACCGGCTGCACAACCTGCGCAATACGCTGGAGCGTCTGCTGGAGCTGGGAGCCATCCCCATCATCAACGAGAACGACCCCATCGCCTGCGAGGAGTACTCTCTGGGCGACAACGACACGCTGGCCGCGCTGGTGGGCGAGTGCATCCACGCCGATCTGGTGGTGCTGCTCTCTGACATCGAGGGCTTGTACACCGCCGACCCACACACCCATGCCGACGCGAAACTTATCCCTGTGGTGGAAGAAATCACACCCGAAATTGAGGCGTTGGCCGGCGGGGCCGGGTCCAGCCTGGGCACCGGCGGCATGCTGACCAAGATCAGCGCTGCCAAACGCGCCACCGCCGCCGGGGCCGATATGATCATCACCAACGGTGCCCGCGCCGACGTGCTGTACGATATTGTGGAGGGTAAGCCGGTAGGCACCCGCTTTATTGGTAAAAAGGAGCATGCTCAATGACGACGCAGGAAATTTTGCAGGCGGCACAGACCGCCCGCATGCCGCTGGCTCTGGCCGACGCCGACACAAAAAATGCGGCGCTGGAGGCCATGGCCGTGGCATTGATTGCCGCGAAAGATGCGATCCTGGACGCCAACGCGAAAGATCTGGCAGCGGCCCGCGGCCGGGTCAGCGATGTTATGCTGGACCGCCTGGCGCTGACGCCCTCCCGCCTGACCGACATGGCCAAGGGTATGCGCGAGGTCGCCGCCCTGCCCGACCCGGTGGGCGCGGTGCTGCGCCGCATCGTGCGCCCCAACGGGCTGGTGATCGAAAAGACCGCCGTGCCCATGGGTGTGATCGCCATTATTTACGAGAGCCGCCCCAACGTGACCAGCGACGCCGCTGCTCTGGCGGTGAAAGCAGGCAGCGCCTGCATCCTGCGCTGCGGCCGCGATGCCTGGGCCAGCTGCCACGCCATTGTGGAGGCCCTGCGCGCCGGGCTGCGCAAAGCCCACCTGCCCGAAACGGCAGTGAGCCTGATCGAGGATACGAGCCATGCCAGCGCCAACGAGTTGATGACCGCTGACGGGCTGGTAGACCTGCTGATTCCCCGCGGTGGTGCCGGGCTGATTCGCGCCTGCGTGGAGGATGCCACAGTCCCCTGCATCCAGACCGGCACCGGCATCTGCCACGTTTATGTGGACGCTGCCGCTGATCTGGAGATGGCTGTGAACATTGTGGAGAACGCCAAGACCAGCCGTCCCAGCGTTTGCAACGCCGAGGAGGCTCTGCTGGTACACCGGGATGTGGCCGCCCAGTTTTTGCCGATGCTGAAACAGCGCCTTGTAGACGACCGTACCGCCGCCGGGCTGACCCCGGTGGAACTGCACCTGGACGCCCGCGCCGCGGCTATCATTGACGGTGTGCCTGCCGCACCTGCGGATTTTGACACCGAATATCTGGACTACAAGCTGAGCGTGGCCGTGGTGGATACACTGGACGACGCCATTGCCCATATTGCCAAGCACTCCACCCATCACAGCGAGGCCATCATCACGGCGGACAAGGCCGCCGCCCAGCGTTTTACCGCCTGCGTGGACAGCGCCGCGGTCTACGTGAACGCCAGCACCCGCTTTACCGATGGCGGTGAGTTCGGCCTGGGCTGCGAGATGGGCATCAGCACCCAAAAGCTGCACGCCCGCGGCCCCATGGGGCTGGCCGAGCTGTGCACCTACAAGTACATCATCCACGGCAGCGGCCAGACCCGCGGCGGTGCCGCCGCCAAACTGCAGACGCCCTGCTGCTGAAAATTTAAAATGACAAAAAATTCCCCGGTGCGGTTCAGAATAAAACCGCACCGGGGAATTGCTGTTTATATGGATGTCAGCCGATGTTCATATCGACGGGCTTGGAGATGCCATTGACATGGCCGGAGCCCGTGTACTGCCAGATGTTGTATTTATAGCTGAAGTTCAGGGTGTCGCGGTACTGGGCAATCCAGGTGTTGTACTTGCTGATGTTAGCGAAGTTCAGCGAGTTGTAGAACCAGCTTGCATAGGAGTACACACCGGCAGAGTAGCCGGAGTTGCGGATGGTCTCGCAGAATGCGACGGCGCAGGCGGTGCGCTGGGCGGCGCTGATGGTATCGGCGCGGCCGGTATCACCGGCGACTTTCTCGGTATCGTAGTAGACACCCAGGGGCAGCGAGTAGCCGCTGACCAGGCTCAGCACCATGCTGGCTTCCTCGACGGCCTCGGCCTCGTTAGTGGCTTGGCTGTAGAAGTAGACGCCCACTTTCAGGCCCGCGTTGATGGCGCCGCGGATGTTGGCGCGGTAGGTGGAATCCTCGACCAGAGCGCCGCTGCCGTAGCCGCGGTAGCCGCAGCGGATGATGGCAAAGGTGATGCCGTCGGCCTTGACAGCGTTCCAGTCAATGCTGCCCTGGAACTTGGAAACATCAATGCCGCGGGCCGTGCGATTCAGCGCACCGTCGGCACCAAAGGTGTAGACGTTGCCCTGAATGACCTGGTTGCCGGTAACGGGCTGGTGGGTGGCGGGGTCGTAATAGTACGTGGCGCCGTCAATGTTCTGCCAACCGGTGTACTGGTACTCGACGGTCTCGGTGCTGGTCACGGCAAAGCCGTACCCGGCCAGCTTGGAGGCTTCGATCTCATGGGGAAAGCCTGCGGTGCGGTCCACCGGCGTGGGGGCCGGGGTGGCCGTGGGGGCAGGCGTCGGGGTCGCGGTCGGCTCCGGGGTGGCGGTAGGGGTAGGTTCCGGCGTGGCGGTCGGCTCCGGGGTGGCGGTCGCTTCGGGTTCCGGGGTAGGCGTTGCCTCTTGCTCCGGGGTGGGGGTCGGCGTGGACTCGCTGTCACCACTGGCAGAGGAGGAACCACTTTCGACGTTCTCATCTACCCCCATGATGCCCTCGTTATCGTCGGCATGGTGGATGACACGGGTGGTAACAGCCAGAGGCACGATGGCATCCGCTGCACCGGGCAGCCAGACAGCCATGCTCTGGGCAGCGGCATAGCTGTCATCGCGCTTGGCACCGGCCAGGTCCTTGGTGCCGTCTTTGTAAACGGGCAGGTACGGGGTCTCAGTGCCGTCAGACAGCAGCAGATGGCCGCTGCTGCTCAGCTTGGCGGTGTATGTAGTGGTCTTGCCGGTCTCGGTCTTGGCGCTCTCAGCGTAGGTAACGGTGTCGGTCACTTCCTCGGCGATGGGGGCAGCGCCTGCGTTTTTGCTGGCAGAGTCCTCAGCGCTCTCGTTGACCTGGCTGGCCTGGACGATCTTCTCTTTCACGGCGGCCACATCAGCCTTGTAGACGACCTTCTCGTTGACGGTTACAGTCTTGCTTTCGGGCGTGACATACCCCTCGATGGGCTGCACAGTCACGGTGTAGTCGCCAGGCTCCACCTCCTCGGCCAGGGCCGTGCCGGTCTTGGTGTCCAACTCGTAATCGGTGGTCTTGCCGTCCTTGTCAGTCAGGGTCACGGTGGCGGCCACATCCAGCAGGGGCAGCTTTTCCTCGGCGTCCTCATCCTTGTTGGAGGCACTTTCGGGGGTGGTAGTCGGCAGCGTATAAAGCTCCACACCAATGTCCTGCTGCACGACGGTCACATCGACGTACAGGTCCTTATCCGGTTCCGGCGTAGCCGTCGGTTCTGGGGTGGGGGTCGCCTCCACGATGGCCGTCGGCTCCGGAGTGGGTTCCGGCTGGGTCTGGGGCGTGAAGGACGCCGCCATGACGCCCAGGCCGATGCTGGCCGTGAGCACCACGGCCGAGCCGCCTGCCACCAGTTTGTACAACGGCAGACGCGCAAAGGCGTTGCCGGAGAAATATTTCATGGGATTCCGCTTACTGAACATCCTGTCCTCACTGTTTCCTTTTATAGAATTCTATTACTATTTATGACCATCATACCATAAAGAATCCCCTGGCTGCAAGGGGGCAGGGGCGAAAAAACTTGTAAATTTTGCCAAAACAGATGCTTCAATTTTGTTCAATTTACCGCATTTTGGCAGTTTTTTAGCTGATATGGTGGTTACTCTGCCGTAAGGCCACCAGTAGTTGTGTAGGGCAAAAATTCTTCTACCAGCAGGTCCACGCAGGCGCCGTAGCTGCGCATGCCCAATTCCTGGCCGTAGCCCTGCAAAAAGGCAGTGTACACTTTTTCGCCGGTCTCCTTCACCGGGCCTTCCCACTGTTTCCAGTAGGCGTTGTTGTCCGCCATGTCGGCCTGAGCCTCGGCACACAGGGCGGCGTAGGATGCCCGGGCCAGGTCTGGGTCGGCGCTGTACAGCGCGTTGGAGAGATGCAGATAGCCGAACAGCCAGCCGGAGTACTGGTACGCCGCATTGCCGCCCGCTGTGGCCGCCATAACGCCGACGAAGTTAGCCTCCTGCTCCGCCGCCACGCCCCGCTGGTGGGCCAGCTCGTGGGCGACCGTCACCGGCAGGAACACCGCCGGGCTGTCCACGTTGAGGGTGCTCTCCCCTACCAGCGGGCAAAGGTAGCCGGTGAAGCCCCAGGCGCTCATCAGCTTGGAGTAGACCGCCGGTTTGGGGTGGCGTTCGGGGCCGTCCAAAAACGGCCAGCGCTCCAGCAGCGGCGTGTACAGGCCGCTGCAGCTTTGCAAAATTTCGGTTTTCTCCACCGCAAACAGACTGCCTTCGTCCCGGGGCACGGCATCGGCTGTCTCGTTGACGCGGGCGGCAAAGTAGTCGGTCACCGCCGCCAGCTGCTCTACGCTGACCGCCGGGGACTGCATGCCTGCCCTGCCTGCAAAGCTTGTACCGTAGTACTGGGTGCCCCAGAGGGCGCACACGCCCGCATAGCCCCAGACGACCAGCACCGCCACATGCAGCAGCCAGGCGGGCAGGGCACCTTTTCGGCCCTTAACCGCACGGCGGATGGCACGGACCAGAAAGGCCAGCGCACCCACGATCAGCACGGTGGCCCCCAGCTCGCAGGCACTGAAGGGCAGCGGGTCCACCAGCGCCGAGATGCCCCGCTTGACGGGCATCGAGACATGGGCCAGCCACCAATCCATGGCCGCTCGGTTGCCGCGTGCGGCCGCAAACAGGCCCAGAGCCGCCAGCCCTGCCAGCAGTCCCAGGCAGGCGGCCCGGTGGCGGCGCAGCCAGGCGGTAAGGGTTTTGCAGGTGTTTTTCAGCATTGCAGTGTCTCCTGTTTGTGTTTTACTTTATTATACTACACGCACCTCCGCATTGCCAAAAGTTTTTGCCTGGCTTTTGCTTGACAAAGCCCGTCTTTCGTGTATACTGAAAGTAGACATAAAAACAGGGGCGCTGGGGGGCATCCTCGGCTGAGACCGAAATCAACTGCGATTTTGGAAACCTTACACCTGATCCGGGTAATGCCGGCGTAGGAAGTTTGACCCATAGTCGTACTGTTTTGCGCCTGCATGTTTTGTAGGCGCTTTTTCTTGTTTTTATGTACTATTTTTGAGGAGTGGATACCATGTCCAAAACCTATTCCAAGACCCGCACTCTGGTAGAGTGCGCCCTGATGATTGCGCTGGGCACCGTGCTGGCGAACATCAAGATCTATTCCCTGCCCAACGGCGGCTCCATCACGCTGTTCAGCATGCTGCCGTTCATCATGATCTCGTTCCGCCATGGGGTCAAATGGGGCCTGTTCACCGGCTTTGTCAACAGCCTGCTGCAGATGCTGCTGGGCTTCTATGCACCGCCGGCCCCCGGCCTGCTGCCGCTGGTTGGCATGATTTTGCTGGACTACGTGCTGGCCTTTACCCTGCTGGGCCTGGCCTGCGCCATCGCTAAGCCCTTCAGCAACAAGCTGGTGGGGGTCGGCGTCGGTACGGCCGTCGTCTGCTTCATCCGCTTTATGTGCAGCTTTTTGTCCGGCGTGCTGATCTGGGGCAACCTGAGCGACGGCCTGCCCGCCTGGACCTACAGCCTGACCTACAACGGCAGTTACATGCTGCCCGAGACCATCATGACGACCATTGCCGCCGTGCTGATCTACAAGGCCGCCCCGCAGCTGTTCCGCGCACAGAACGACTAAATTCTTTCCCATTCCTAAAAAAGCTGCCTAAAATTCTCGAACAGAAGCATTGCAAGTTGTGCAATTCTCTGCTATAATAGCTGTAATGATAGAAAATTCTGTGCGCTTTTGCAGAGAGGCCGCACTTTGAAAGGGGATTTTAGAATGGCAATCTCTGAACCTACTGCTGTATTTTCCATCCGGGATGACCGGGATATGGAGATCAAACAGGCGGTATTGCAGGTCTACCGTGCGCTGGAAGAGAAAGGCTACAACCCCATTAACCAGCTGGTGGGCTACATCCTGTCGGAGGACCCGACTTACATTACCACGTACAAAAACGCCCGCGCCATCATCCGCCGCATTGACCGCGACGATCTGTTGCAGGCTTTGGTGCGCGACTTTGTAAAAGGCTGATTTTTCAACAGAATATGTAAAAAACGCCCGTGTGCTTTAGCTGGCACACAGGCGTTTTGTTTTATTTGTGCTGCTTAGTCGGCGAAAAAGGCGTTCTGCACGGCGTTAAGCACGGCAGCGCGGCCAGCGGTAAAGTTGACACCGCCCTGCAGGTAGCAGGTGTAGGGGGCGCGCAGGGGGCCGTCGCAGCTGATCTCGATGGTGCTGCCCTCGGTAAAGCTGCCAGAGGCCATGACCACCTTGTCGGTGTAGCCGGGCTCGTCAGCGGGCTCAGGGTCAGCGAAGCTGTCCACCGGGCTGTTGTGCTGGATACCGGCGCAGAAGCCCGTGAGAGCGGCGGCACTGCCGGAATCGAAACAGGTCACGATGTCGTTGTGGTCGTCGGTGTAGCGGGGCACCGGCTTGACCCCCACCAACTCCAGCAGGCACTGGGCGTAGATAGCGGTCTTGAGGGCCTCGCACACGACGCCGGGCGCGTAGTAGAAGCCCAGGAAGGTATCCCGCAGGCTGTCCTGGGTGCAGCCCAGGTCAGCGCCGATGCCGGGAGCCGTAAAGCGGTGGCTGCACTTTTCCACCAGGTCGGCGCGGCCTGCAATGTAGCCACCGGTGGGGGTGATGCCGCCGCCGGGGTTTTTGATGAAACTGCCGGCAATCAGGTCCGCGCCTGCGGCCAGAGGCTCCTGCGTCTGGGTGAACTCGCCGTAGCAGTTATCCACAAAGATGACCGCATCGGGGTTGGCCTTGCGGGCAGTCTCGGCCACCCTGCGGATCGTCTCCAAATCGAACGCATTGCGCTGCATGTAACCGCGGCTGCGCTGGATGTGAACAACGGTAGCCGTTTTGGCTTTTTCAGCAATCAGCGCGTAGTCCGGGGTGTTGTCGGGCAGCAGCGGGCACTCGTCGTAGTTGACGCCGTACTCCCGCAGGGTGCCGCAGCCCTTGCCTGCTTCGCCAATGCCGATGACACCCTCCAACGTATCGTAGGGGCGGCCGGTGGCGGCCAGCAGGGTATCTCCGGTGCGCAGCAGACCAAACAGGGCGACCGTCAGGGTGTGGGTGCCGCTCATGAACTGAGAGCGCACGAGGGCAGCCTCGGCGCCCATGCAGCGGGCGAAGACCTCCTCCAGCTTATTGCGGCTGTCGTCCCAGACGCCGTAGCCGCTGGAACCCCAGAAGTGCCGGGCCTCGACACCGCAATCGGTGAAGGCACGCAGCATTTTCAGCTGGTTGTAGTCGCGGATCTCCTCCACATGGCAGAAAGGTTCACGGCAAAGTTCCAAGGCTTTGCGGTCCAGTTCCAGCACGTCGGGGCGTAAATTGTAGAATTGTTCGATCATTTTGTATTCCAATCTGTAGTATATTGTTGAATCATGCCATTTTGTATAAACCCAAGTCGCTGGTAAAATCCGCGGAGGTGGGGCAGGCAGAGGAAACAGACGTCCCTCTCCGCCGCTAGTTCGTTGGCCAGGCTGGCAATCAGCCAGCCGGCCAATCCCCTACCCCGCCATTCCGGCGCGGTGACACCGGCGGCCATGTAGGCTTCGCGCGTGCACTGCTCATAGCAGCCCACCGTGCAGACGGGCTTGCCATTGTACAGCAGGGCGCGGCAGGTGCCATAGCCATGAGCCAGGGCCGTGCAGGCGGTGGAGTAGAATTCGTCGGCCTCGGCATCGCTCTCGGCAAAGACCAGGCGGCTGATGGGCAGCATCGAAGGGGCAGTGTCCAGCGTAAGGCCCCACTTTCCCGCCGGAGGCTTTGGCGGAGGCAGTGCATGGCCCTGGGACAGCGTCCACAGGGTCAGCGGTTTTCCGGACTGCCATGTGTTGGTGTAGGCCGCAGGCAGCGGGTGTTCGCACCGCAGGCAGTCGACGTGCAGGAATCGCAGGAAGCCCTGCAGTTCCTCGCGTGTGTCCTCGTCGTCGGGCAGGCCACCGCACAGGGCGCCGCTGCCGCCGCGCAGTTCCAGCACCGCCGTGCCGGGCAGCAGGTAGAACATCCACCCGCTGGCCGGGTGCGCGCCGAACAATGCCAAATGGGTGCCCAGCACGCCCTCAAAATACGGCTTGCCGGCAATGCGCCGGCGGTACTCGGCCTGCTGCTGCGGTGTGGTAACGGCTTGGATCATGGGTGGTCCTTTTCTGTTCCTTTTCTTATAAGAAAAGGAACCAAAAGAATTTTAATGGAAAAAGCATAGAAACGGGCGGATGCTTGCATCCGCCCGCGGGCGAGCAATGCTCGCGCCTACAGCGCATTTTTATGCTAATTTTGTTTGAAAATTCTTTTCGCGACTTTCTTTCAAGAAAGCTGCATCACAATGTTTTTATAATCGCGGCCGCGGACCTCAAAGTTGGGGTAGAGGTCGAAGGAGGCGGACGCCGGGGACAGGCTGACGACGTCGCCGGGCTGGGCGGCACTGCGGGCCAGCTCAACGGCATGCTGCATGTTGTCGGCGTGCAAGATTGTCAGCTTGCTTTCGTCAAAGTCGGGATGCTCGCGCACGGCCTTCTCGATGCGGGGGCCGGTAGCGCCCATCAGCACCAGCGTCTTGACGT
>OLPT01002262.1_pt1 | contig 10393 bp, 10 predicted proteins | sample 1673051 | NCBI WGS metagenome assembly OLPT01 (sample SAMEA3136750, study PRJEB25190) | human gut metagenome | biome: human gut; feature: human-associated habitat; material: faeces | place: Austria | collected 2013
TTAGTAGAACCTCAATCACACGGGTGTGAACATCGCTACGATAGGCATCCCGATTCAAGGCTTTTTCTCTTAAATCCGCTTTCTCATCAATGCCATCTGCCAGTTTTTTCAGATATTCGCTGTCTGAGGCAGGAAGACGTTCTCCCTTCCGATAGCGACTGATCACAGTTTCTGATATCCCGCTGTTGGCAGCAAGTTCCTTTCCACTGCAGCCAAGCTCTTTGATGTACGAATTTAAACATTCCTGAAATGTCATTTTATATCATCACCTCTTTCCAGAACTGCTCTATGTTCTCCAGCTGATAAAGCTCTGTTTTTCCATTCTTTCTATATTCCAGACTGTCACCATTCAGACTGAAAACTACTTTTTCCCCATCATCAAAAAACAGAGAGATGGAATGATATTTATCCGTTACATAAATATCGGTCTCTTCTCCCACCCTGATCTGGACAAACAGCTCGACTGCCTGTTCTATTTCCTCTGAGGAGGTAAGTTCTTTCACCTGCCTGTTTCCTTCATCGTCTTTTATTATTTTCAGTTTAACCGGAAGTTCCGACTGCAGCTGGAGCATCTTTTTGCTCTCCGCAGTCTGATAAAGGTAACAGCCCGGTCGTACAGAATTTTCCACAACAAAGTGGTTTCTCCAGGCTGTTGATACCGCAGCATCACCAGCCCCCAAAATGAAAGCAAATATCCAGACTTTTTTCATTAAACTCTTAAAAGCAGGCAGCCACACTCCACTCATAAAAATCCTCTCTTCTGATCGTTTTCACTTCACAAGCTATTTGCTGCAAAAACTTATATCTGAATTATACCTTATCTTTCAGCCATATAAAGCAAATTGCCACATTTGTCTATGACAAACATGGCAATTTACAGCTGCATTCAGTTTTCTTTTCAGTATTGCAGTGCTTCGCCTGCTTCGGGAAAAGAAACCACGTCCAATTCAGCAAACATTTTACTCATTATAATGGTTCTCCACTATTATCTTTGAATTTTACAAATCAATTATATTATAATCTTTTTCGCCCAAAGGTACAAGCAGCAAGGGGCGAAATTAGGCAGTCAGGCAAATGAAATTATACCTCGTTCAAATAATGGCACCTGAAATGTAAAATTACATCAGGTGGTGATGCTATGAAAATTGAACGGGACGAGCACAAATTTGACTTTCACGCTCACGGACTTGCTATCAAGAAAGCCCGTGAGCGTGAGGGCATGACGCAGGAGCAATTAGGATACATTGTTGACCGCGATCCGCGTACCATTATGTATCACGAAAATGACGGACAGCATCCGAGCCTAAACGCCTTTTACCAAATGGTAACAATGTTCGGTATCTCCGTGGACGAATACTTTTATCCCGATGATTATTCCTGGGCTCTATTACATATATTTCCTTTATACTGTAAATACACACTCCGCAAAGAACTTCTGCGGAACGGCGTAAACAAGATGTTTAATTTCTTTGGCGGTGTCACACCTATGCTCGTTTCTGATAACTGTGTAGAGTAGGAAAGCGCCGCCTTACCATATCACTATGGCAGGTTTGCGCAGTCCCCTCACAGAACCATTTGTTTTTGGCGATTTTTCTGCATTATCCGGCTCCCAGAATATTCCATGCATCATTGATCGCGTCATAGTAATAAACCTGGTTGTCAGATACGGCATAACAATTTTCTCTGACGATGCATTCCTCATGTTCGGTGCCAAGAACAAATACCAGACATTCTTTTCCATCGATCATCTCTTTTGTTCCGTCATACCACACAGACATCCCAAGGTTTAGGTAGTAGTTAACTTCATCCGTCTGGCAGAGAAGAGCGTAAGCATTCTGTATGACCGCAGTCTCTTCGTCGTACTCAGAAGTGTCATCACATCCATCGCCATCACATTCATCAGAATAAATGGTGAAGTCATAGCAGCGCTGCTCTTTTGCCAGGTGACCGTCTTTTAATGAGGCAGCCGGACGATAAGTAACACTCATATTGCCTTCCCGGACGGAGACCATTACATTTGAATAGATCTCACTGATGTTACACCGGAGGAGAATGACTTCATCCGGCGATCCTTCATAATAAGGCGCTTCCAGATCATCTCTGTATTTGGCTTCTTCGGTCATTTCTGACGGATAAACAAAAACGGACCACTCAGAAGCGGGCACGATCACATAAATCTCACAACCGCCGGCATCGACAACCGCAGCGTTTTGAAGAAACGGATAGTAGTACCAATAATCAGTCTGTTCTGCATAGTCCAGGATATCCTGGGCAGAAACATTCTCTTCTCCGATATAACCCAGGAACGCCATGCCAGCCTGGCATTCCTCTTCTCTTAAAACGTCCTGAAAAACTGCCTGGCTGGCACTTGCGCCATAAGGTACATCCTGCTGCGTTTCTTCTGCCAGGCAGCCCAAAGGCATAAAAGCCAGAAGCAACGCACTGATACCGATGGTAATGGAAAGTTTTTTCATTGTATTCTCTCCTTTCTGATAAAAACAGGCTTTTGTTATTTCAGCGTGGTGACAATCAGCTTGCTCTCCAATGCCGCTGCGATCAGATCTTCTTTGCAGCTGTAGCCGGCTTTTGTGATCATTTCCTGGAAATTCCAGCGTACTCCGGAGGTAGAACAGTCCATTTTTTTTGCAATTTCCGAATAAGACATTCCGCAGATATAAAGGCGCAGCATTTCCAGCTGTCTCGGACTGATCTCTCCGCTGGTGATCCAGTTCATTTCCACATCGGGTGTCGTATCCGGAAAAACATGCTCTCCGTCAAGTGTCCTGTGGATCACATCCCGAAGCTCCGATTCTCCATGATCCTTATACCACAAACTGTCTGCACAGCCTGTTTTTGCCCGTTCCAGTATTTTAGGATCAATCAATGAAGTGATAATGACCACTTTTGTAGCCGGATGTTCTTCCTTGATCACTTTTCCTGCTGTCAGTCCGTCATGATTATGAAAGGTCTGCACATCCATCAGCACCAGATCGATCGCAGAATAGCTGCAGATCTTTACGGCTTCCCTGGCATCTGCAACGGTCTTAACAAGCCTGAATTCCGGTTCCTGCAGGATCAGGTATTCAAAATATTTCTGCATGATCATCTGATCTTCTACAATGAGTACACGTACCATAACATCATTCCCTTCCCCAGGACATTTTGAGCCCTTTTTCTGTTACTCTTTGAACGGCAGCTGCATGCGCAGACAAAAGACCGGTTCAAAAATCGTTTTCATGCTTCCTTTTTCTGCTTCCACAGCTTTTCTGAGGGCAGACAGACCGCCGCCTTCTTTTGCATCTTTTTCCGGGGCCTCCCCATCATTAGTGATCTGGATATACAGACATTTGTCAGTTGTTTCCAGCTGTATGTAAACCGTTGTTCCATGTGCATGGCGTGCACAGTTTGTCACGCATTCACGGATCGCACGGTCTGTCAGAAGCCTGTTGACCGGATCATTCGGATAACTGCCACGGATCTGAAGTGTGATTCCAAGCTTTTCAGCCTGTTTTTCCGTATCCTTATACTGATCTTCTCCTTTTTCTACCGTTGTGCCAGTGAGAATATAAACCAGCTGCTTCAGAGTGTCCAGCTGTTCTTTCATATTCTCCGGCCCTTCTTTTTTCTCCAGGATCCTTCGGATCGAGAGAAGACTTCTTCCGAAGCTGTCGTGTACCTGCATTTTCATGGAAAGCGTTTCCTGTTCCCGTATCTCATCACCGATCTTTTCATACATTTCTTCCAGTTTCCGGTTCAGGAACTCCAGTTTTTCATTATTGTTCTTGATCTCTTCTCCATTATAGTAGATCTCAGATACATTGACAGCAACGGTCTGCAGATATCCGTCGAGTGAAGGCTCTTTCAGTGGATATTCCTGAAACATCCAGACAGAACCGTCCGGAAAATAAAACACATGGTTGTCGGAGCTTAGCTGTATTACGTCTTTCTGCCTGGAATCCTCATGGATAGCATGGCGGAGAGACTCATAATTTTGCAGATATGTTCCGGTGAGCATTCTGCTCAATTCCTGCATCTTAATGTTGCACAGAATGATCCGTCCAAGAGAATCGGAAAAACAGACGCCGCAGGGAACATTGTTCACAGCTTCATGAACGGACCAGGGTGACAAAGAATGATGATATTCCTTTATTTCTTTTCGGATAGCAAAAACCAGATAAACCGTCAGCAGGATCACCAGAAGGAGCATCAGATATGCCGGAAAGGAATGAAACAAGGGCTTGTAGTGGCCATGATCCACATGAGGTCTGTGCTCATTCAGAAGTCCGGACATAAAAAGAAAAGAAAGAAAAAATTCTACCGCTGTGATCATGATTTTTCGCTTTCCAACGGAACGGATCATTCTGGAAAAAAGCACGATCAGCTCAAGGATCAGGCAGATTTCCATAAGGATCATGATGCTGTTTTGGGTTTTCATACTGCTTTCTATGAAACTGGGCATCGGATAAACCATTCCTGCTCCTCCTCCTGCTCGATCAGAAGTCCCGGCTTCTCTGCCAGATATGGACGGATATCTTCCTGACTCACAATATGAACAGAAATCTGTAATTTTTCTTCAATATGGGTCACGCGGAAAAATACAGAATTCATGACATCAAACAGCTGCTCTATCAGCCATTCAAAGAAATCGTAGCATTTCAGGACATCATCGGCACAAAGCTGTTTTTCTTTATCCTGCACAAAATAGGCCGCTTTGATCTCGCACAATTTCAGGTTTTCGCAGGATTCTGCAAGGCTTTGTTTCAGATCCGCCATGGTCAGAGAATCCTCCCGGGAACTATACCTGGTCAGCATCAGATTTTTCCGTCGCTTCAGATAAGTTCCAACAACCACTATTTTGCTTAAGATCAGCTCATACTCTTCCCGTGACTCTGTCTGCTCCAGCTTCTCCATATAGTGAGAAAGCAGTTCATATTGTCTGGAGGTCTGGCTTTGTATGATATTTAAAAGCCGGTTCTGTTCTTCCAATTTTCGCCGTTCTGCTTCTTTCTTATAGGTTTTCCGTAAAAGCTGATTCCGGGCAGTCAGCTCTTCCTGCTGTTCCTGAATATCCTGATACTGATCCAGAAGAACGGAAATATCTTCTGACCAGAACAGATGTCCGCCCTTGACAGGAAGATGATTGATGCGGATCCCTCGTTCCTGGACGGATGATTTTGCTATAATGGAATCCCGCAGGTCTTTGGAAAGCTCCGGAAACTCTCCGGAAAAATAATAGCGTCGGAAGGAATTATCGGTTATCTCGGCGTCCAGTCCGCCCGTCGCCTGAAACAGTTCAAAATAACGGCTGTTGGTCTGTATCAGTCCACAAAGGATACATCCCTGAAAAATCGCTGCCATAAGCAGACAGCAGATTGCTGTCATATCTCCTGCAAAGGTTTTGATAAAGGGCAAACGGAGGAGATTGGCGATGTTCCAGCCAAGCAGCAGCAAACCGGGAATGACCGGTAGCCAGAACCGTTTCCTGTCCGGGATCCGGCTCTTTTTAACAAGCAGTATCTCCATTATGACCAGACAAGCAATGATCCAGAACTGGATCAACATAAAAAGAATACCATAACTGTAATTTTTATCAGAATAAGGAACCGGTCCTTCAAACCGGAAAACCTGCTGATGAAGATCATTGGTAAGAACACAGACGATCAATACCACAGAGAAGAATAAGAGGATGCCAGTGATCGATTTTGTTGTCTTCTTTTCTGCTCCATCCATCAGTAAAGTGGCGGATAATCCAAAGGTTGGGATCAGGATCATCGGTATATAGTACAGATACCAGCAGATATGTCCGCCAAGAGGGTCCAGAAGGATATGGTATTTCACGGTACGCAAAAAGAACCAGCATACCATCAGACATCCGATAGCAGTCAGGTACTGGCGCACTTTCTTCTGTACGACATGTTTGTTCAGATAAATGACCCAGGCACAATAGATCCCAAGGTAAGTACAGGCACGGCACTGGTCGGCAAGTGTCTGTATCAGTTCATTGTCTGTTTCTATGAACCTGCAGATATATGCCAGCAAAACGAACAGTAAAACGACGATACAGGATAGCCTTCTTTTCTTTTGATAGGACATTCTGATTCCTTTGCATTGTTAAAACAAGAGATTTTTCTGTTTCATTAAAACCTTACGGCTGTCTGTCAGAAGGAACCGCTGCTTCCTCCATGTGAACGTCCGGAAGAACTGGTATGAGAAGAACTTCCTCCGGAAGAGGACGAGGAGGAAGAGGTGGGCGTATCCCGCTGAATGCGCCGCTCGGTAACGATACGGTTGACGAACTGATCACTCGCCACCGTGACTGTCATGGAACCATCACGGGTATAGGCTCTTGCAGAATCCTGTTTTACCACTGATTTCAATGAGCCGGCTTTTCTCCTAACCATACAGAAAGAAATAAGGAATCCGATGAGGATATCCACAAATAACCAAAAGGGAGCTACATGACCGCTTGGCATATTTCCAACATCGTACGGTTCACCGGTTGCCGCCTGTGTCAGGAACTGATCGCACAGATCGGCGAAGCAGTCAAAAGCCTGTGCATATTTTCCACTGCTGAGTTTCCTTTGAAATTCATTACTGATATAAGAAATACCGGCATCTGTAAAAGCTGTAAGATGGCAATAGCCATAGGTTGAAATCGCCCATTTTCTTTCTCCCATACTGATCAGGAGCAGAATACCGTCATCATTTTCTCCGTAACCATACCCGTTGTAATCATAGTAATCATCAGCATACGCCTGTGCGGTCTTGCCGTCAAGGGAATTGACAGTGACAATCGCCACCTCATTTTGCTGTCTCTGACTGATCTCCTCCAGCTTTTCTAAAAGTGCTGTACTTTCTTCTGTTGTAAGCAGACCGGCATCATCTACCAGGAGCGGTTTCTGACGTTCTGCGGGAATGGAAGAAGCTTTTGCAGGAAGCATCAGGATAAACAGACAGAGAAGAACAAACAGCCCGTGCCATATTTTCTTTTTCATCTTCATTTTTTCCTCCTTCCTGCTGCATCAGATAACGACAAGGTACATCAGCGTATAGAGCAGACCTGCGATCAAAGCGGTACGGATCAGGACAGATTTCCAGAAGGCAAACCGATCCAGAGGCAGGTCTCCGACCATTTTTCCGGTCTGTCCATTCATTGCAAAAGTGAATTTTTCTCCGCGCCAGGTCGTGTTCAGAAGCCATACCGGATACAGGGCATACCAGTAACCGGCCTGATTGATCTCTATATCACTGTCCTGGACTCTTTTACCACCATTATAGCCGGTTACGGTTGCCTGAAAGGAACGTTCGGCACAGACGCGGATCCGCTCTCTTGCTCTGTCCATACGTTCGTCCAGACTGACATCATAACGATCGGCAAGATAACCGGCCAGGTAAGCCGGCTGAAATGGTACCGCATCCCGGAAATGAAAGGGCTCTATCGCTTCCATCAAGGTATCGTCCATTTTTCTGGAGGCATCCGCCGGAATATGCTCGAAGCTGATACTTCCGGCACGAACAACCCGATAGATATCTCTGGTTGTATACTCCGTATCATTGGATTCCTGTACATGAACTTTTTCCGCTTCATATGTAATCTGAACATCCGCATCCACATCAAACAACCAGAATGGAATGTAGACACCTTTGATCTCATCGACATGATTTTCTTTTCGGAATACCTTCGGCAGATATTTTCTTCCTTCCAGATGCGAATAATATCTTTTTTTGGCAGCTTTTTTGTCCAGCTTGAACGGGATGATATAATCCGGCTTAAGATCCCCAGAAAACTGCCCCTTGATCGTTACTTTATTATTACAGAACGGGCAGGTCGTGGCTCCTGTTGTTTCATCTGCCACAATTTCACCACCGCAGGACTGGCAGGAATAGACACGCATATGATTTGTCTCATCTTTTTGCCATTGGCCGCTGCTCAGGGAGAACCAGTTTTCTTTTGCCGTTTTCTTTTCGGCTGCTGTTTCAGCTTCCGGTTTCTGTGTGCGCTGAAATTCTTCAACCGTCATTTCCGTATTACAATACAGGCATTTCATATGCTGGGATTTTGAGTCAAATTCCATTGCACCGCCACAAAACGGGCATTTATATTCTATAACATCAGACATATTTTCCGTTCTCCCTTTCTTATCTTTTAAGGGAACGCTTCCTCATTTTTTATTGTGATTCAGAAGCGTTCCTTTTCTTTCTACAGGTCACGGTTTCGGCGCTCCGCAATATTCACAGAAGATACCGGTATTTCTGGCACCACAGCTGCATACCCATGAATCTCCAGTGCTTTCCTGTGCCATGCTTGCTCCATAGCCCTGGTTCATCATATTGTCCTGCTGCGGATAACCCTGATTCATCATGTTACCCTGCTGCGGATAGCCCTGGTTCATCATGCTTCCCTGCTGTGGGTAGCCCTGGTTCATCATGCTTCCCTGCTGCGGATAACCCTGGTTCATCATATTACCCTGCTGCGGGTAGCCCTGGTTCATCATATTGCCCTGCTGCGGATAACCCTGGTTCATCATATTACCCTGTTGCGGGTAGCCCTGGTTCATCATATTGCCCTGCTGCGGATAACCCTGGTTCATCATATTGCCCTGCTGCGGATAACCCTGGTTCATCATGCTTCCCTGCTGCGGGTAGCCCTGGTTCATGGTATTGCCATATGTAGGTGCCGGTGCGCCCGTAAGAGCAGATACGATCTGGTTTCCAAGCTGCTCATACTGCATGATCTTGTTCCGTTCATGTCCTTCTACGGAGAAGGTGTTAAGCTGGAAATCCATATCATCAAACCATGGTGTATTGACAGACAGTTTTATCTTATAATCATAGGAGTAATGGTATCTCGGCGGAACGTAAGATCTGGATTCTCCGTTCTGATCCTGATATTCCTCTTCCTCACGCTCTTCTTTGATCTCCAGCCGGCAGGATGTCACAGCAGACAATGGCACGATATCCGGATTTTCTTCTTCATTCAGCCGGCGTGCCACGGTAAACAATCCCTTGGTCTCATCAAGAAACACATGATATCTGTCTCCGGCAAATTCGCGTGTAGTATGGAAGTTTCGAACCGCATTTTTATTCTCTTCTCTGTAGTCCAGCTGTCTTTTGATCTCTTCTACGGTACTGTGACGTCTTTCCTCAAACCATGGAGAAAGCTTTGCTGCACAGTTTTTACAAAGATTACCGTCGTCCAGCTTCCGGTTTCCCAGAAGACCTATTTTATCACCGCAGATATCACAATTCTTTTTGTCAAATAATCCCATTTTCTAAATCCTCCTTTTGATACAAGGGAAGTCCCTTGTTTCCATTGTGAAAACACGGGACTTCCAGATTTGCGATTATTCCATGACTCTATCCAGATATACTTTGATTGTGAAATCAAAACCACCGAAATCATCTTCGCCATCTTCGGATTCTTCTGTAGCCGGAGCCTCGGTCTCTGTTTCCTCTTCCATCGGCAGACTGTCTGCTGTTGTGAAGCATAATTTTCCATCTTCCAGAAGGTAGAAGCGCATGGTATCCGTACTGAACAGGTGATAGTTCTCAGAATCCGTTTCTGTTTCTTCTTTCTGTGTTTCTGCATTGAATATCAGTGCATTTTCTTCCATGACACCTTTCAGCTCGGTTGTTGTCTCATTGCCCTCTTCGAGCAATACAAGAGTGGCGTTTCCGTCTGTAATGGACATTTTCATTTCTACGCCGGCAATCTCGCCTGTAGCAGGCATCTGCATTCCATAGAGATCGATCAGTGTACTGGTCCACTCACCATTGAAATCTTCCAGTTTTGGTTCTGCTACCGGTTTTCCGGGTACATAAGGCACATACTCCTCTTTTTCCTGACTCAGTACCACGGACAGTCCGTCCATTTCTACAGATAAGGTTCCGTCAGAATACTCGCCTTCCACCGTTTGGTCATCGGCAGTGATCAGCACTTTATCACCATCTATCTTCCATTCCATGGCATCAACACCCGGTTCCTGTCCTTCCATGAGTTCGGAGATCTCGCCTTTTCCGTCTTCTGTAAAGTTGAATGTCATCTCCATTTTCATCATTCCGGGATGAAATGTATTTTCGCCGTCTAAGGACATGCTGTTTACATACCAGGTACCAACGATATCCTTGTCTTCCAGTGCATAGGCATTCATACCGATCAAACCTGCCATCATAACTCCCAATGCACCTGCTGTCCAGAATTTCATTTTCTTACTCATACTCAATTCTCCTTTCTTTTACGGTGAAGCATGATTGAATGTTATGTAAAAGGTATCTTTTATTGTTATTATACTGGAAGCATTTCTATTTGCACTGGCACTTTTGACAGTAATCGGTTTCTTTGTAAAGCGGACATTCGCAATCCGCTTCGCTACTTGCTCATGAACGCAGTCGC
>OLPT01002263.1_pt1 | contig 10391 bp, 9 predicted proteins | sample 1673051 | NCBI WGS metagenome assembly OLPT01 (sample SAMEA3136750, study PRJEB25190) | human gut metagenome | biome: human gut; feature: human-associated habitat; material: faeces | place: Austria | collected 2013
AAAGGAAAAGTTACTATCCCTGTCGATTAATAATCCAAATAATATCGTCTATACCTACAAGATTTTGATTATGCGATACAACGATCTTCCTTCCAATCAAGGTGGTGGTGGAAAACGGACCCAAAAACCAGGCTTTAATTTGAATACCAATATCTCAACAATGGAAATGGAAAAAATTGATGCAGAATACCTGGAGGCACAATTTAGGATCATAACAATGGAAGACGTGGAAGATTCCGATGACTATGATGAATTAAAGTCTGCTGCCATTAAGGAAATCAAAAAGAATCTCGGTATGTTAACTGAAATACAGCAAAGATACGCAAAAATAGTATTATCAGATATTGAGAATGGAATTCTGATTGTCAAAAAAGGAAAAAAATTCATGGATTACATCCAGGAATATATGGAACGGATCCAACGTGAAAAGATCAAGAATTATGCAGACCAGGTTGGACTCAACCCAGATAGACTTTTTGACCTATATAGAGAATATACTTCTGGTGAAGTTGACCCATTAAAAAAGGTTAAAACAATCTGTTGATATTGAACGCTTGAAGAAATATTACAATTGTGTAGAATTCAAAGCCAGAATCCGTTTTCATGTAGAATTGAAAAAATATATTGAAGAACGCAAAGCTGACTACGAAGAGAAAGGATGATTCAAATGCCTAGACCCAAAAAAGATAACTATCCATTGTCGCTGAGAATAGAAAAAAATGTATACGATCGATTAACTCAATATTGCGAGGATTCTGGTCAGACTAAAACCCTGGCTATTGAGCGGGCTTTGATGGTGTATATAGATGAGTATTATAGGCAGCAGGAGAAGCTGGAACATATATAAGAATAATTGAAAAAAATAAAGATCGGTAAGTGGATTGTCTAAAGTTTTGCAATTATTTGTTTAATTACACTATTTAACTGCTGGATTGTCAGTCAAAGTAAGGAAGCCTACCTCGATTGACAATCTGACAGTTAAGAAATAGCAACCAAGTGGGAAAGCAGGAAACTGTTAGACGATTAGCTTGCACGAGTCGTCATATATTTTCGGTATAATCGCCATTTACTACCGATTGGATCAGAAACATATACCTCACCAGAATTTTTATTATCATTATCCCATACTATGTTGGTTATTACCATATTTATTAATTTGGTATCACTATACAAATCAAATTTTGCGCCAAGTAATGTTGCATGGATAGGACCTTCTATGAATTCATAATTGACGTTTTCTTTTTCAATGGAATCTTCTAATTTGGGATCTTTTATTTTAATTTCTCCAATATAAAAGTGGTCAAATGGGTGTTCCCAACCAATTGACTTATTATCTATTAGACAAGTTTTCAATTGGGCAAAAAATATTACATCTTCCATTGGCATTTCAGCACTAGGAATAAATGATACACCAAGGATATCTTCTAATTTTTGGGCAGTTGACCAGAATTCTTCAGCATTTTTTAATTGTTCAGCGTCAAGTTTATTTTGGCTAACAAGTGGATTGATTAGTGTTTTTCCATTAATTTTGATTGTTCCATTTGAAAGACCATTTATAAAATGAATAGTTGATAATGCATCAGAAACTGTATTAGCTTTTTGAGGGGTGATTGAAAATGTTGCTTTGGCTTCCTTTTTATTGGTCTCCGTTAAAATAATTCGTATCTGTATAGATGGCCAATCAATATTAGCATATACTTCCTCGTCAAAGTTTGGATGCGGCTGTCTTCTAATGCTAATTGTCAATATATCTCCTTCAATAGTTTCAAATACTATTTTTTGAGCTGGAGGAAATGGCTGTGGGGACATAAATCCATTCTTTATTTCGTCTATTTCTTTAAATGGATTTCCAAATGTTTTTTCGATGGGCATTTGGTTTTCGTTATCTCCTATTTTTGCATTTTTTATGGGAGCACATAATTGCATTCGATATAAATATTCTGCCCATTTTTCTTTAGGTATGCCTTTTAAATTATCTTCTATAAATTGGGAATCGAGATCTACTTTCAACAATATTGTTTCGGGTGTATTATCAGGTCTTGGACCAGCAACATAGTCTCCATTTTCATTGCGATAGTACATAAATGTAGAAGGAAGTTCTTTAGATAATATGTCTAAAACTTCTTGTGGAATATCGCTTCCTTTGTCAGGCGTTTCCTCAAATGTATCATAAAAGTCAGCTATCATGTCAGATCCTCCGAAAATCTACTACTAATTTCAATCTTTGAAATTAACAAATATTTTATAGATTCTTCTAATTTCAATTCTTTTATTACATCAATAATTTGATTTAATGCAGGCTCATCTGGTACAATTATGTATTTTACATCTCTCCATTCGAATTTAATCCAGGTTTCTGGATGTCTAACAAGAACATCAGAATACGCATTTTTGCCCTTTTCACTTATTTGGTCTTCTTTTATTAAAAGTGGAATTGATTTTGGAAAATTTGTGGTAGGGATATAACGCCATTCACATTCATCTTGAAAAATATAAGGTTTAATATCGCCACCTATTTTTTCAGGGCTTGAAATTGGTTTCATATACATTAGTGTGCTTAGAAGATAATTTAGTAAAATCTTATCCTCATCGTGTACTCGTTTATCAGATCTAAAATAATGTGTAAAAGCTTCTTTAAAGTCATCAGAAAGAGGTGATTGAGGATTCATATAATGAATTGGCTGTACTTTGAATTTATTAATGATTTGTTGTTTGTCTAAAGCAATTCCGTATCTTCCGTATAAAGTCATATGATTTCCAACTTTAGAGAACGGAATATCACAAAAGCAAGTCATTGGAAAAGCAATTCTTTTTAGTCCTTCGATATTCCAGTAGTCTAATGGTTCAATCACATAACGAGGGATAATTGCTTGATTTTTTAGAATTATTTCTAAAAATTCTGGCTTTTTCATATAGTTGCAAAGAACATTTGCACTATTATGCCAATAAAGTTTTGGGGCTATCTCTGGAGTTCCAGTTAAACTAAATTCCATAAATTGAATTCCTTTTTTATTATATTCTGTGAATTAAAATAATTTCTACTATAAAAGTAAAATTCTTTGATTAATGTTAAATACAGTGTTGGTTATTTAAGGCGATTACTATAACGCTCAACTATAGAGTTTTTGATCATGTTATCGCTGTTCTAATTAATTTTCATCAATACTTTTCTTATTTATTTCAGTGCATATAATTTTTATCACTGCATTGCCAAAGATCCTTATAATTTATATTCTTTATAAAGTTCCTTATGGTATTTTTCATCCGTTTCTGACATTAGAGTAATATTTGTATAACAATCATACAACAGAGCAAAAATTTCGTCAAACGTTTCTTCTGTTTAAACAATAATAAAAAGAACTAAAAAATATAAAAGATAATACCTTATGGGGGGCATATGACGTTCCATAAGCATATGGTCGCTATTTTCATTTGTATACCATTTGCCGGATTGATGAATAACGTAAACACCTTTGCCGAGAGCCATTGCAGCTGCCTTATAATCTTGTGATACGATAATATCACCTTTCTGACAGATGCTAATTAGCTTGTAGTCCACAGCATTTGTTTCTGCTACGATTACAATGACCTTATTTTAACATGATGATTCAATATTCTTTATGGGTGAGTCCAGTATATCATAGATTAACTTGATAAAATATTCCTTACCATTAAGAATCTCTTTTATGGAGAATAAAAAATCGAGCAGAAAGCCAGCTGTTAATCGCTTTCTACCCGATTCTTCTATGCTTACTTATTTAACCTTTTACACTTCCAGCTGTTAATCCTTCAATAAAGAATCTCTGACAGGAAATAAAAACTACAAGTATTGGAATTAAGCTCAGTACAGAGAGTGCAAAAACATATCCCCACTGTGTAAACTGATGCTGTCCGAAAAATCCGGAAATAGCGATGGGCAATGTTCTTTTCAGATCATCATTAATGACTGTATTGGCCCATGGAAATTCTTCCCAGGCTGTAAGGAAATTAAAAATGGATACGGAAGCAATTCCTGGTTTTGTCAGTGGAAGAATGATTTGGAAAAACACGTTAAATACACTTCCACCGTCTATATAGGTTGCTTCATCCAACTCCCTGGGAATGTTCTCTACAAACCCTTTTATCATGAAAGTAGAATAGGGAATAACCCATGCAATATAAAACGGAATTAACCCGCTTAATTTATTGATCACCTTCAGTTTGACCGCTAACTCATACTGGGGAACAATCAAAGTAGTCCCAGGTATGATCATGGTTAGCATGATAAACGTGAATAAGAACTTACGTCCCGGAAATTTAAACCTCGCAATACAGAATGCCATTGCTGCCGCAACAATTGCTGCTATTGCTACCGTCACAGTGGAAACAAAAATACTGTTAATAAAATTGTTTCCGAACTTCTTTTGGTGCAGAATATACTGGAAATTTTCCAAGGTAATTTCTTTTATTTTTGGAAAAAATCTGGGAGGATATTCATATAATGCACCATTTGGCTTCAATGCAGTACTCAGCATATAGATCATTGGAAGAACAACAATGATAAGACCGAGAGTGAGGATTATGTATGTGATTCCTTTATAAACAGCTTTTTTGGATATCTTCAAGTTCCCCACCCCCTAATCCAGTTTACTGTGATCCATCATCCGAAATTGAACAACTGCCAATATTCCTAATACCACCGCAATAATAAAGGAAAGTGCTGCGGAATAACCAAATTCACCTGTACTAAATGCCTTATAATACATCCAGGTCAGCACACTTTCTGTTTTATGTCCTGGATTTCCATCTGTGATCATTTTAATCGATGTAAACACATTAAATCCACCAATGGTGAGCATTACCAGTGCAAACAGGATCGTTCCTTTTATGGAAGGAATTGTCACATAGATAAATTTGGCAATGGTTCCGGCACCATCTAATGATGCAGACTCATATAAGTCCCTTGGAACAGTCTGTAAAGCAGCTAAAAAGACTACCATATTCCAGCCGATTCCCTTCCAGGTTCCCAAAAGCATTGCAACGCTCATGCCGCCCCACCGACTGTCCAGCCAATGGATGTTTCCACTGGTCAAATGTATTACTTTGGTAAGAAAATAGTTTAGCAATCCTTCTGTGTTAAAAACATACTTGAACACTAAGGATGCAATTACCCATGAAGTAATAACGGGAAGGTAATATGCCACTCGATAACTAATGGAAAATTTATTAATATTGTTTATGAGCATTGCGATTAGAAGTCCAAGTATCATTTGTGCTGGTACTGTTACCAATGTATACACAATGGAATTCGAAAATGCCAGGTGAAAATATGGATCCGTTAAAACCTCTTTATAGTTGGTAAATCCGATGAACTCCTGATCAAACATAGAGCCAAAATCCCATTTGAAAAAGCTTGTGATAAATAATTTTACGATTGGATAAATGGTAAAGAATCCAAAAATCAAAATACCTGGAAGGAGAAGAAATCCAATCTGGATATTTTGGCTTTTCTTTGTTTTCATACAATCCCTCCCGTTAACTTAAGAATCTGTTCTATTATTCTTCTGCTAATAAAGCGTCTACTTTTTCTGCCAGTTCATCCATGGCGTCCTGTGCGCTCTTTTCATCATTCATAACAGCGCTTACAGCAGTTGCCAGTTCGCTGTCGATTTCAGACCAGCAGGATACGGTAGGTCTGGATTCTGCGGATTTAATAGCCTCGATAAATGGTGCAAAATCAGCATTTTTTACGGTATCGCTTTCGAGAGTAGCTTTATTTACCGGAATCTGGCTGCATTTTGCCATTTCTTCCTGCGCAAACTCACCAGTCATAAATTTCATGAATTTCCATGCAGCATCTTTGTTTGCCGTATTAAACATGGAAATATTCTCGCCGCCAAGAACAGAATGGGAACCGCCCTCGCCTTCTGGCATTGGAGCTGTTGCGTATTCAAAATCTGGATATGAGCCTTCCATTTCAGAGATTTTCCACGGACCATCCATGATCATGGCATATCTTCCAGTTCCAAAACCATCCGTCATTGGGATATCTCCACTATTCCATCCAGTGATCGCACCTTCTTTATACAGATCCGCAAGTGTCTGGATTGCATTTACGGTTTCAGCGCTGTTTAAGTATCCGGTAGCCTTGGTCTGATCCTCATTGGTTATGGAACCACCCATGCTCCAGATAAACGGACATAAATTCCATCCTGCTAATGCTGGTTCATCATAGCCCCAGATCTGCTGGCCATTTTCACTTTCGCCCGCCAGCTTCTTGCAGTCCTCTATAAATTCATCCATAGTAGTCGGCGCAGAAAGTCCGGCATCTTCGAAGGCCTTTACATTATAAAACAGTATTTTCGTATTTGTATTTAACGCAAGTCCGTAAGTATCCTGTCCAATCTGAGCGGTACTCATCGCACTTTCCAGAAGACCGTCCGCTACCTCCTGATAATCACCCATCTCCTGGTTCAGAGGTACTAAAATTCCCATTTTTTCAAATTCAGGTACCCAGGCACTGTCGAGTCGTGCTACATCTGGAAGCGTCTCAGATTTGGCACTGATCAGGATTTTTTCATGAAGATCTGACCATTCATGAGAAACTGCATTTACCTTAATGTCAGGATTTTCTTTTTCAAACTCAGGGATCAAAACATTATTCAATGTCTCATTTTCGGCAGACTGTTCGCTGTAATGATGCCAGAAATTGATGGTAACCTCTTCTGCATAACAGGGTGCTGCACCTAATGCTGTTACACACATTGCTGCTGATAAAATGGTAAATAACTTACTGCTTTTTCTCATTTTTCATTCCTCCTGTTTTTAAAATGATGCCTTCAAATGCTCTCAATGATAACTTTAAAGCTCCCTGGCAGGAAATCATGTCTTCATTAAAATATCCTGCGTTTACCAGCTTTTCTGCCTGATAACTTTTTCCTGTCAATAAATCTTTGTACTCTGCAATCTTAAGAACGGGAAGCCACACTTCAGTCGCTTCTTCTGCCACATTAATGAGTACATAAATTTGTTGGTTGTCTGACTGGCATAAATACCCGTATGTCATCTTTTCACATACAAGTGGTACAATGTTTCCTGTTCTTAAACATGGATTCTTTTTTCGGATACGGATTATTTTTTTGTAAAAAGATAATACATCTGCATTCTGTTTTGCGGGGTTCCATTCCATGCATCTTCTGCAATCGGGATCATTGTCACCATTTAAGCCAATTTCATCACCGTAATAGATGCTTGGAGCCCCTGGGAAACACAGCTGGAACAAAGCGGCCAGTTTCAAACGGCGAATATCACCGCTGCAATTCCATAAAAATCGTTCCGTATCATGGCTGTCCAGCGGCTGGAAAAGCGCCTGCCTGATTTCTTCCGGATAATGGGAACGCATCTGGCAAATTCTGTGGTTAAACATTTTTGCATCAATGCTGCCCCTGGCAAGAAAATCCCTCACACTATCCCGGAATACATAATTCATGATACTGTCTACGGATTTTTCATCCAGCAAGGAAAATCCATCTCCCCATGTTTCTCCCAAAAGGAGACAATCCGGATACGCTGACTTAATCCGATATCTGATTCTTGTCCACAAAGAGGGATCGATTTCATCTGCGACATCTAAGCGCCATCCATCAATATGATACTCGTTCAGCCAGAAGACCATCACATTGTAAATATAGGCCTGTACTTCCGGATTTGCCGTATTCAGTTTTGGCATATATCCATAGTCCCCGACACACTCATAAACTGCATCTGTTTCCGATACTTCTACAGGAAATTTTCTGATATAAAACCAGTCACAATACCTGGATAATTCCTGTTTTTCAAGTATGTCCTGAAAGGGAGCGAAATGTATGCCACAGTGATTGAATACCCCATCAAGAACGATTTTTATCCCATATTTATGACAGGTTTCAACCAGTTCCTGAAATGTTTCCTTTGTTCCGAAAGAAGGATCAATCTCCAAATAATCCGTTGTAGCATATTTGTGATTAAAATCCCCTTTGAATATGGGATTCAGATACAGGCATTCCACTCCAAGAGAATTCAGGTATTCCAGATTTTTCAGAATTCCGGAGAGATCGCCTCCCATATAATTCTCTCTGTTAGGGGATGTTCCCCATTCCTGACAGCCAGAAGGATCATTAGAAGAATCCCCATTAGCAAAGCGTTCCGGGAAAATCTGATAATAAATAACTCCTTTTGCCCATTCAGGAACTTTTAAAACATTAGTTTCATTCGCATAGAGGAATTCATAAAATCCATCTTCTGGTTCGTTTTCACTGGTTTCCCATGCATTCTGGAAATAAATCTTTCCTGCGGTGTCAGTTAATCTAAAGTAATATTTCAAATACCTTAACGTATCTTCTGTAATCACTTCTGCTGTAAAATGATCTCTCACACCATCTCTAGTAACACGCTGCATAAGGTAACTGCTAATCTTCTCTGGTGAAGTTCTTGAAAAAATCAGCAATTCGCAGGTTCTAATATCGCCTGCAGCGGCATGTATCGTCACCACCAATTTCTTTCTGCTGGCAAGATACACATCCGGATAGCCTGCGTGATGTTGTACTGCCGGTATATTCATTTTTTCTCCAATTCTGCATTGGTTTTGATATCCTCACTCTATTATACCTTTCGAGTAGACAACCTAGGAATCAACTCAGTTGAAATCAAGTTCTCTCTTTGTATAAAGTTTTGATCTTTTATCTTATTTATCAAAACCTCTGCTGCCATTTCCCCAAGCTTGTAAGTATCGATATCCACTACAGTGAGCGGTGGATCCATATATTCTGCAAAGGGATAATTATCAAAAGTTACAACTCCAATTTCTGTGGGTACCTGCTTTCCAAGTTTTTTCAATGCCTGCAGAACCTGAAAGGCAATTATATTGTTGGAGCATAAAAATGCATCTACATGTTTATGTTCTGTTGACTCTATAATTTTTCTTTCCAATTCTTCTTCATTCTTTTCCTTAAAAATAATACAGGTATTTTTTCCCTCCAGAGCTTTCTCATAACCCTGGATCCTTCGTTTGGTAAACATGGCTTCCAGATCATCTGCCACATAAGCAATTTTTCGATAACCGCATTTAAGTAAATGCTCGACTGCTTTTACGCCTCCCTGAAGATTATCCATATCTACCCAGTTCATGGTTCCATTTTTCTCTGATGTTTCTCCCATTACCACCCATGGAATGTTTTCATTTCTCAGGGCTGATAAAATATTCTGGTTCAAGTCTGACGCAGTCAAAATTAATCCATCAACTCTGTGTCCAAAAATGAGCTCGCATGCAGGAGAACTTTTTTCTTCCACATCATTTGTGATCAGAAGACTGTATCCATTTCTCTGTGCTACTTTTTCCATTGCATAAACACTTCGCGTGAAAAAGGTATTGGCAAATGCATTTTCATTATCTGCATCTACCACTAGCCCGATCGTAAGGGACTTTCCTTTCGCAAGGTTTCGTGCAAGGCTGTTTGGATGATAATTAAGCTCTTTCATTGCTTTATAAACTTTATTTTTCATCTCATCTGAAATTGGTGCAGTTCCATTGATCACTCTTGATACAGTAGATTGAGAAACTCCCACTTTTTTTGCGATATCATTTAACGTTGCCCCCATATACATCCTCCCTGATATAAGATTTTTTTCTGATTTTTATAGGATTCTTTACATTATCCGTGTTGTTGGTGTCATTATTATAACCTTATATCAGATATTATGCAAGCGGTTGCATTCCATGGTAAAAAAATAATTTTCTTGTGAAAACCTCCTTCCATTCACGCATTATGCAAGCGGTTGCATAATGCGATTTAATATATGCGCTTCCTTTATGAAAGCGCTTGCATTAACTATGCTTTAGTAATACCACTTATTATTAGAAATGTCAATTAAATTTTAAAAGGAATTGATATTTTGTATATTACATACAAAAATTTGTTTTGATTTTTATAACATTATCGTTTTAATATATAGTATTTCGGCCTTATATGCTTAGCTGATTCAGCTGGTTTGATTGCTTTTTCAACTGCAGATTTTAATTTCGATTTTATATTTTTTAACATCGTTATATCTGCAATGTTTCCTTCAACAGTAAAATCAATGGCTCTTTTATTCTAATTGTCTCCCTTTATCCCAGCATAATATGCAAAGCCGATATCCTGATATTCATAATGACAACGTTGAAATGCTTGAACACATGCAGTTTCATTTTGTACAAGTTGTTGCAGAAATTGCATAATCTCTTGAGTTTCCATTTATAAAAGGCAAGCCTAAAAAAGACCTGCCTTTTTATATTTTATTATTTTTTACAGTGCATATAATTTCTACCGATGTACTTCTTAATATGCTTATAATTTATATTCTTTATAAAGCTCCTCACGATACTCTTCATCCTC
>OLPT01002264.1_pt1 | contig 10391 bp, 8 predicted proteins | sample 1673051 | NCBI WGS metagenome assembly OLPT01 (sample SAMEA3136750, study PRJEB25190) | human gut metagenome | biome: human gut; feature: human-associated habitat; material: faeces | place: Austria | collected 2013
GACGGCATCACGCATCATCCTTGAGTTGAAGGGCTCATTCGATCAGGGGCTGGCAAGCTTGTTCGATGCTTCGGGCGCGCCCGCTTCGGCGGCTGCCGGTGCGGCCGAACGCCTGAAGGGCGCACGTGAGGCGTTGCTGGCGCTGGGGTTCGCCTCTGCAGAGGCAGATGTTGCGTTAAAGGGCGCGCCCGAAGGCGCGGACGAGAACGCGCTGATAAAATACGCCTTGAAACGTTTGGGTAAATAACGGGGTAAATGGATGACGGAGCTTGAGCTTTGGCTGATGGAGTGAAAATAGAGGGAATGGTGTTCGAGGCGGGCGCCGGTTTCGATGGCGGATCCGCGTCGGCGGCTCCCGTCGGTGCGACCGATCCCTCGCAGCGTGTGGTCACGCCGGACTTGACCGAGGATGACCTTGCGCTCGATCGCAGCTTGCGGCCGAAGCGTCTGGGCGACTATCTTGGCCAAACGAAGATCAAGGAATCGCTTGCCATCTTGATTCAAGCTGCGCAGGAGCGCGGCGACGTTGCGGACCATATCCTGTTCTCGGGCCCTCCGGGCTTGGGTAAGACCACCCTTGCCACCGTGGTGGCCAATGAGCTGGGCGCGAACATCAAAACTACCAGCGGTCCAGCCATCGAGCGTACGGGAGACCTTGCTGCGATCCTTACGAACCTCGAAGAAGGCGATGTGCTGTTCATCGATGAAATCCATCGTCTGAACCGCATGGTGGAAGAGGTTTTGTATCCCGCGCTTGAGGACTTTGCGCTGGATATCGTGGTCGGCAAAGGTCCGGCGGCTCGTTCCATTCGCCTGGACCTGCCGCGGTTCACGCTTATCGGCGCTACCACGCGCACGGGTTTGCTTACCGGGCCTTTGCGCGATCGATTCGGCATCGTGTTCCGCTTGGATTACTACACCCCTGAAGAGCTTGCTGACATCGTGAAGCGCTCGGCGGGCATTTTGGATGTGGCGGTCGATGAGGAAGGCGCCATTGAAATCGCGCGCCGAAGCCGCGGAACGCCTCGCTTGGCGAACCGTCTGCTCAAGCGCGTGCGCGACTGGGCGCAGGTGCGCGGCAACGGCGATATCGACGAAGATACCGCGGCGGCGGCATTGAGCTTTTTCGAGGTTGATTCGCTGGGGCTCGATGGCCTTGACAACAAGATCCTCGAGCTTTTATGCGACTCGTTTGCGGGGCGTCCTGTGGGACTTACCACGCTTGCATCGGCGCTTTCTGAAGATCCGGGCACGGTGGAAGACGTGTATGAGCCGTTCCTTATTCAGCAAGGGCTCATTATGCGTACACCGAAGGGCCGCCAAGCAACTGCCAGGGCATTTGACCATCTGGGCCTGAAGATGCCTGGGACAGAAGCGTAAGCGAGCCCGAACAAGCCCGGGCATACGCCAAAAGTCAGCAAGCGGGAATCTGCCGAGGCGAGTTCGCTTGAAAGAGGAGCGAGGCGTAGCAGCGCTATGCGAGCGACGAATGAAAGCGAAATCGTCCGCCAGATCCCCGCGCAGCGTCGAGCGGATACTCCGTTCGGCAGAACGGAGTATCTTCAATGTTTCAGCAGGATTATTTGATGCGTCTGATTTGGCAATTCGTCGAGGCGATGCGTCGCACGGTTGAGAAAGACGACGACCCCGATGCGAAAGCTGCGTCGGTGGAAGACGCCATCGCGAATGCGCTCGAAATGGATGCGAATGTGGTACTGGGGCTGGCGCCCGAAAGCTTCGCGGGCATTCTGAGCGTATCGGGAACCGATCCGCATGTGGTCGAGTATTTGGTGCGCGGCATGGCCCTTGAGTCGTATTACCTTGAACAGGCCGGCAAGCAACAGGCGGCTCAGCTGCGATTCGATCAGGCTTGTGCGCTCGCGGCAGCATATGGCATCGAAGCGCCTGCGGCGGGTGAGATTCCCGTGATGAACGATTTCGACGAAATGCTCGAGGCTGACGGCATTACGGGTGAGGAGTAGCTTTCGTCGGGCTTCTTCTGGCTGATTGGTACGCCATCGCGCCGTTGCGCACGGTAGTTCGATTGAGGCGCTGTTGATGGTGGTTGTCGTTGGCGGGTGAAGGGCGGTTGTCAATGATTGCTTGCGGCGGTCGAGACCTCACGTGAGCCCGATGCTTTTTAACCGCATGTCAACAGTTCGTCGGCGAATTGCAAGTTTTCAAAATTCATAAAGAAATGCCGCGCAATCTCACTAAAATGATAACAATCGCCGAAGTAAGACCGAATGGCACCCGTGCCGTCGTGGACGATGGAAGCGTTTTGTTCCATCGTAAACGGTGGGGCAGGTTTTGGTGGACCCAGAGCAATCTGGGCAGATTACATCCCCGGTAATTCGGGGAGAGAAAGAGGCCGAAAATGGCTGAAGGAACTGTCAAATGGTTCAACCCCGAGAAGGGCTACGGATTTATCTCCCAGGCCGATGGCGAAGATCTTTTCGTTCACTTCTCCGAGATCAAGATGGACGGTTATAAGACCCTCGACGAAGGCCAGCGTGTGTCCTTTGAGGTTACCACGGGTCAGAACGGCAAGCTGCAGGCCAGCGACGTTCATAAACTCTAAAGCGCAAAGCACCAAGCGCTCGCTCTAACAGAACCACGAATCGAAGGAGGCCGCCCCGCGGGGCGGCCTCCTTGCATTGTGGGGTGCACCTGCTAAATGCTTGTAGCGTTTAACAGGTCGCGTTAATCAAACGCGGGCGATTCATTTCAAACTCGCTCATAAAAGTGCGAAAATCTCTGAAAAGTCGCTCATAAAAGTGTAGTCTTGCGTCGAAAACTCGCTCATGAAAGTGTATAACACCTGGTGAAGTAGCCGTTGTGTGTATTGAATACAACGAAGCCCAATCGGTGATGGAAACACTGAGCGGGCTTCTTGGCACCCGTGGACGCACGGCGGGGTGGTGCGCTCGAAGTGAAGAAGACACCTGCTCAATGCTGCGAGCGTTTAGCAGGTCACGAGGGCGTAATGTCCCAGCGAGTGCGTCTCGCTGTCCTATTCCTCGTCAATGCCACCATTACGACTGCAACCGTCCCCCGTGGTGCATATGGTCCGACGAGGAAAAGCGGTGGCTTCGCGATTTGGCGGCCCGCCATGTTCCGCACGGGACTTGTCTAAAAGGTTCTGGTCCTATGCTGGGCTTTTCTTTTGATGCTGAACAGGGGTGTTGGTAGAGCGTCTGCATTCATGGGCGTTCACGATACTGCCGTTTGCTTAAAACTTTTGTCGTCGTTATCGGAAAATCCGAGCATGAAGCTGCTAGGCGTATCCTAATGTGAAAATCTGCTCTGTGGTAAGATATTAGGCTGCCAGACTCGGGTCCTGGTTTTCATTTCGGCTCCTCTTGCGGCAATCGAGATGTGCGAGATGAAGTACGTGGGCATGAACAATCATGTGAACAGAGAGGATTTCTACAAATGTCTAGCATGGGCTTGATGCAGCATAGTATTTTGCAAAGCGAAGGCTCTTGGAAGACTCCCCTGATGACCCTGTTTGCCCTTGCGCTCTATTGGCCGCTCTTTATGCTGCCTCTTTTCCCGGGAGAATTTTTTCCTCAACTCCCATACGCCTCATCGAATTTTACGTATTCTCTTCTCTTATTTCTTGTAATGCTCTCTGGATCGTTGGTGTTGGCTAGACGCCCCAATGGGCTCATATCTTTTTCTAGGAGTGCACAGGTGGCGTTGCGCATGCTCGCGCTTATTTTGCTCGCATTTGTGGTTTTGCTCCTGGTGTTTCAGAAGGTGGGTGCTAACCCTCCTTTGATTTTATTCTGGCTCTATCCTGTTGTCGTCGGGTTGTATGGTGTGTTTCTCGGCGTTCGCATGATGTTTGCACTTGCATGTTGCGAAGAGCGGCTTCATGCGGCAATTGTGCTGGGATCACTGCTCGTATCGTTCGTTGTTGGTGCGATAATTCCTTCTGTGCTTCAAGTGTGCGGGCTTCCTTATGCTGGTGCGAATTATCCGATGCTTCTTGCCGCGGGGGGCTTTGCTCAGATTTTGCCTAAACCAGATGCGAAGATGTTCAATGTGGGCTTGCAATCGTATACGAAGCGTGCTTTCGCTCGGAACATGCTGCTCGTACTCATGTTTATGTGTTATCTGTTCGTGAGTGACATGTTTATGGGTTCGTATGTTTCTAGGTCCAGCGGGGTTTGGTTTACCGGTGACGCATTGCATCTGATCATAGGGTTTGCGCTCTATGCCGTTTGCTCTATTGGCATATTTGTTGAATACCGCAAGGAACGTTCCTCTTTATCACGCAGCGCAAGTGGAGCAAGTTCTTTCTTTTGGGGATCATTTATGCTGCTGCTTACTATATTCCTCTATTGCATAGCACTGCTTAATCCCGTCCATGTTGGGTTGTGCGCTGAAATAGTGTTGCCAAGTCTGCCGCTTGCCATGGTGCTTCTTTGGCTTTTGGGTTTCGAATGGGCAAGACGGTCTGATCGAAAGATAGCGCAATATATTACGGTCGCGATCCCATTGAGCATTGTTGGTATGAACGTGGTGGCAGACGCATTTGGGACGATGCCTTTTGGCGACAGCGGTTTTATGGCAAATACCGTGAACGCCGTCGCGTTAGCCATGGCGTTTCTTATGGCGTTTTTCTTCTTCTTGTGGATGGTCTTGGGCGTTGACGGAATTAATCCGCAACGTGGCATCGAAGGGGCAAGCGACGAGCAAGAGGAAGCTGTCCGTCGGCTTTCCTCGCAATATGACTTAACGCAGCGCGAATGCGACGTAATGCGTTTGCTTTCAAAGGGTCATACGCAAAAACGCATTGCTCAGGATTTGGGCCTGTCGATTAACAGCGTCCAGACGTATGCGAAAAGCCTCTATCGAAAAATGGACGTACATTCGCGACAAGACCTGATTGACCTTGTGTGCGATGCGAAAGAAAACGAATAGACAAGTGCAATAGTGTTCTGTTTGGTATGTGCCAGGGGGCCAAGAGTAGCTCTTGGCCCCCTGCAGGAACGTAAGAGTAGAGGCGTCTACCAAACGCTGATGGCCGTGGCGCAATCAGGGCTTTCCCACATATATGACCCGTCTTCGCCTGCGAAATATTCTTTCAAGTCATCAAATCCACTGGGATTTTTAGGTTTCATGTCGCCGGTTAGCGCGTGAATCACCGTATAACGCCCTGCGGTGAAGATATGGGAATTCGAAAAGCCTCCGGGCATGCTCCAGTTGATGCCGCCGCATGGGTTGCCTGCATCAACGCCGGCAGCGTATAGTCCCGGAATGGGATTGCTGTCTTCATCGATAACGCGATAGCGGTCGTCCACCATGACGCCAGCGTTAATTGCCGACATACCCACATCGCCCTTGATGCAGTAATACGGCGGAGTGTCCATTGCCACCAGATGACTGCCGGGCACACCGAAGTCATCATCTCGCCCTTGTGCGCACATTTCGTTATAGCGTTTGATGCTTGCAACGCCTTCATCAACGGGAATGCCTGCATTTTCGCACAGCTCCTCGAGGGTGTTTCCCGATACCACAATTTCGGGATCCATCCAGGCGGACCCTTCGCCAACTAGGGCCACGGGTGGAATGCCCAGGCTGCTCGGATAAAATCCTTCGGTTTTGGAATCAAACAGCCTGAAATGCCTTCCTGCGTCTTCTGGCTTGGTGGTGTAAGACATGGGGATGTTGAGGCTACTCATACCCACTGTCTCATTGCAGAAGCGTTTGCCTTCGAGGCTCAGTGCGAGGAAGGGGAAGAACATGAAGGGGCCGATGTAGTTGGAATGGATTTGACGCGCATGTCCAAGCGGGGCAATGCGTCCACCGGCAAGAATGCCAAGGATGTGGCCGTCGCCAGTGTGGTTTTCCAGTACCCTTGGATACATAAACGAATCATGCAGATTGCGGTCGACCATTGAGTCGTTGTTCATGTAGTCGCCCGCCGCCAAGATGACCGCTTTTGAGGCGTTGAGTTTGATGTACTTTCCGTCTTTGGTTTTGCCAATTGCTCCGGTTACGGTACCGTCTTCAGACTGCACAAGCTGAACGCAGGGCGTTTCGTAGTAAAATTTGGCGCCGTTTTGTTCAGCACGATTTGCGAGGGCAACCATGAGACTCTGATTGGATTCTTGGGTTGCGTCGCATACGGCGACAAGGCTTCCGTCGTCATAGCGGATTGAGCTGTCGGTTAAGAACTCGATAGGGGTAATGCCCTCTTCGATACCGCGAGATATAACCCACGGTACCGCTTCTTCGGCATAGTCCACGTAATACTGGAACAGGGCAGGATTGATTCGCCAATCACTGAGTTTTGCCCAGTCGCTGCGCCAGCGTGCAATGCCCGACAAGTTGGAAGCTTCTTTAACTACGAAAGAGCAGCCGTTTCCGTTGGCGGCAACAGTGGCCTCTTTCTGGAGGCATGCGACGGTCGCGCCCTCTTCAACGGCGGTAAGCACTGCGGGAACGCCGGCGCATCCGGCTCCGACCACCACAATGTCGTAGGTTTCTTCGGAGGCGAAGCTGGTTATAGGGTCGGTTTCCACCACGCTGTATTTAAAATCTGACGCGCGTAGGTCAGCGGGGAGATCAGATTTTGCCGCTGGGGCGTTTTCCGCATCTTTTCGCGGTGAACAAGCCGAAGCGCCGAGCAGAGTTGCGGCCGCGGCAAATGCCGCACCGCCTTTAATGAGATTTCTGCGGGAGACATTCGTTTCCATGCCACCCATTCCTTGTTTTTGTGTTTATGAGTTACCCGGGTTGTTTGAGAATTGTGCTACAGGGTTGAGCATTTGTCTTCACAGGAAACAGGGACTTTTCGTTTTTTTCTTCATAGGAAACAGGGGGCTTTTCGTTTTTTCTTCCCACATGAAATATGGATATGAGGTTCATTGTCGAAGTTTCGGCGCTTGAAACGGGTGGGGCTCAATTTGAGAGGAACCGAAGAGGCCAATTGGCCCGCAGACGAAGACCGCCCGAACGCGGCGTAAAAGGCGTCAATGGAATCGGGGCAGATTCCGTTATCACGAAGCTTGAGTTCAAGTAGGGCCGACGCGAAAACGATATACCCGAAGCCGCTTTCCCTCCCGTGCGGCGTTTTCCTAAAGGCCTCGGTGTAACGCCGGGGCCTTTTGTGCGGAGGTTTACACGGAGAGAATGATTCAATGAAGGCTGACTCTAGCTCGGCCGCCTGTCACCGCGCTACACGCGTTCGGCGAACTTGTATCCCACGCGCCATACCGTAAGCAGGTATTTCGGCTGCGAGGGATTGTCTTCGATCTTCTCGCGAATCTTGCGCATGAATACGGTGATGCTGCTTTCGTCCACGTTGCTGTCGCGGCCCCAAATGTGCTCGTAGATTTGACCGCGTGTGAACGCCTGGCCGGGGCGAGCAACGCCAGGATCTCGAATTCCTTTGCGGTGAGGTCGATTTTCTTGCCGCGCAAATACACCTCATAGCGATTGAAGAAAATCTCAAGGTTACCCGTTTTGCTCGATCCTTCGCGCTGCGTTGCCTTCGCGTACGCCAAATTAGCTTTGTGGCGACGCAGATGCGCCTCGATGCGCAACAGCAATTCTTCGGAAGAGAACGGCTTCACCACGTAATCGTCGCCGCCGGCTTTGAAGCCAATCGACTTGTCGACGATGTCGCCTTTTGCGGAAAGGAACACGACGGGGATTCGGCGTCCCTTTTCGCGAATGGACTTGCACACGTCAAAGCCGTTCATGCCAGGCATCATCACGTCGAGCAGCAACAGGTCGGGGTGCTCGGTCGACAGCATTTCCAATCCTTCTTCGCCGCCGTATGCGCCGCAATATGAATACCCCGCATCTTCCAAAATGCGCTTAATGAGCGTGTGCACGCCGCAATCGTCATCGATGAGCATCACTTTATACGGTTCTGCCATGTCGCTATTCCTCCTTTACCGCTTGGTGAATCGGCAGACGCACCGTAAACGCCGACCCGTGCCCCAGTTTGCTTTCGAGAGCTATGTCGCCGCCGTGCATTTCGACGTATTCTTTCGCCAAAGCAAGGCCCAGGCCCGTTCCCCGATATTTGCGGGATACCGATGAATCGGCCTGCGCGAATCGCTCGAATATGCGCTCCCGATCGGCTTTCGCCACGCCGATGCCCGTATCCGACACGCAAATCCATGTCTGTTCGCACTCGGGATGATAACTCACCGTTACGCGCACCTTTCCGCCTTCGGGCGTGAATTTCATCGCATTGCCGACGAGGTTTTCAACCACATGGCGAATTTTCTCGAAATCGGCTTCGATGAGCGGCACGTCGGCATCGATGGAGCACGAGAAGTCGATGCCGTTGTGCTCGGCAAGAGGACGCATGACCGATTCCACCATGCCCACTACATCGCCGAGCTCTACTGGCTCGCATGAAAGCTCAGTCTTGCCTGCGTCGACGCGGCTCATTTCCAAGATGTCGTTAATCATGAGCAGAAGTACGCGCGAATTCGTTTCAATCTCCTGGCGCACCTGGGCTTCGCGCGCATCGCGGGGCGCTCCTTCACTGTTGAGTATTTCGGAAAATGCCAAAATCGAGGTGAGCGGCGTGCGAAGCTCATGGCTCATCATCGACAAGAAGTCCGATTTGTACTGGTTGTCTTGGGCCAAGCGTTCGTTGGCTTCTTCCAGCTGGGCACGTTGTCGCTCGAGCACGGCGTTGGCTTGGGCGAGCTGCGCCGTGCGGTCGGCGACTTGGGATTCGAGACTGTCATAGAGGTCGGAGAGCTCGCGCGTCATTTTATTGAATTCGTCGACCAGCGAATTCAATTCGGGCGACGATTCGACCCGTTCGAGTTTCGCGTCGAGTTCGCCCGCCTGAATCTTCTCAACGCCGCCGCGGATGCGTGCAAGTGGTCGCGTGACCAGGTACGATAGTGCGGCGTATACGATAAGCAGACATGCAACGAGTACTGCGACGAAGAATTCCATATTGTGCGCAACGTTGTCGCGTTCGGCTTGGATGTAGATATCCATGGGAATCACGATGGAGATGGCTCCGCCCACGTCGCCCACGCTCCAGCCTTCCTTCGCGTGGCCTGTAGCGTCGAGTTCGCCTGCCGGTTCGCCATGGCATTCCAAGCAGCTCTTCTTGATTTCCATGGGCGCCATGTATCGGTATACCTGCGACCCATCGTATTGCGTGATGCTCGCATAGTACGCAAGCGTTGGGTCGGCATAGAGCGCATCGAGACCCGCTGCTTCGAATTCGTCGGGCTCGTCTTCGGAATTGCGCGGATTGAAGTTCACGAAGCGCGTGGTGTAGCCCGACTCGATGGAGAACAGCCGGCCTATGCTTCGGCCGACGACGGCGCAATGCAGGCCCTGATAGCTGCCCGTGCTGCCATATGCGGCAGCTTCGAGCTTCTCTTGGTTCGCCGACATGAAATCCCACATGGCAGTCATTTGCTGCGAGAGCACCAAACCCTTTTCCTGCAGTTCATTCTCGGTTTGTTGACGCTGGGCTTCTGTCGTCCACACGACGTTTACCGCCAAGGCGACGGCGAACAGCGTCACCATGAGCACGGCGAACTTTGTGCGCAGTTTCACTTTTCGAATGTTCGATTCAAGTTTCCCCATCGCGCCTTCCCCCTAAGGCGAACCGATTGCCCGTGTTATTTCGGGCATGCCTCCAAAAGCTCCGCTGCTGCGGTTGCATCAGCCTTGCACAAGGCAGCGGCCAGATTTGCGGCGTGAACGTAGAAGCTGCTGGCACTTTTCGGCAAGTGGCTAGTCAGACGTTGGGCAAATTCGCCCACCCAACAACCTAGATGCTCGGCTAGAAACATCGCCTGACGGCCGAGCGCGACCTTTGCGCCAGGCATATCGCCCGAAGAGGCGTGTGTCTCTGCTTCGCTGCACAACGCCGCCATGAACGCGAGTTCGGTTGCGATATGGTCGTCGGGGACGTGCGGGTAGCCTGCCGCGGCGAACCCAGCGGCGTGGTATGCGGCACGAACGTCGAGCGTGCTTTGCTGAAATACCAGCTCTTCGCCGCATGCATATACCGATTCCCAGGGCGATGCAGGGAGTTTCCCCGGGCCGATAAACAGGCGCGTATATTCGTTTGCCAGGCTCGAAGCGTTTGCATCGAGCGCCAATGCCGCCTGAAGTTCGACGCAGAGCGCCGTGAACTCTTCCATTTCTGGCGAGTCGGCGCCAAAGAACAGTTCGAATTGTTCGCGTGCTGTGCCGAGCGTGGTCTCGATGAGCGTCTCATCAGGCACATCGCTAAACACACGCCATAAATATTGATAGATGAACGCGCGGTTTGCGCATGCGTTCGCAATGATCTCGTTTGCTTCCATAGCGGTTCCTTCCCTTCGAACTATGATACGCGAAAGCCGCGCCAGCTGGGAGGGATACTGGCGCGGCTTGTT
>OLPT01002265.1_pt1 | contig 10390 bp, 6 predicted proteins | sample 1673051 | NCBI WGS metagenome assembly OLPT01 (sample SAMEA3136750, study PRJEB25190) | human gut metagenome | biome: human gut; feature: human-associated habitat; material: faeces | place: Austria | collected 2013
CATATATTTATGATCTTGCAAATGCATTTAACCGTTTCTACCATGAGACAAAGATCCTGGCAGAAGAGGATGAACAGAAGCAGAAGAGCTACATTGCCCTTCTTACACTGACAAGAGACATTTTGACAACCTGCATCGATCTGCTTGGATTTGAAGCACCGGAAAGAATGTAAAAAGGCAGAAGCATCAGAAGTAATGACAATACGATAAAGAGGCGAGGACATATGACAGAGAAATTGTTTTACACAGACAGTCACCTGCAGGAATTTACTGCGGAGGTTGTGTCCTGCCGCCCGTGTGATAACGGATATGAGGCAGTTCTTTCAAGAACTGCCTTTTTTCCAGAAGGCGGTGGACAGGCAGCAGATACCGGAGTGATTGACGGGATCAGAGTATATGATGTACAGGAAAAAGGAGAACAGATCTTTCACTATCTGGAAGGAGAACTGGAAGAAGGAAAGACCGTGACCGGTCAGATCGACTGGGACAAACGTTTTTCACGGATGCAGCAGCACAGCGGAGAACATATCGTATCGGGAATCGTTCATGCACGTTTTGGATATGATAATGTGGGATTCCATTTGAATGATGAGCTGTGCACTCTGGACTTAAGTGGCCCGCTCACGAAGGAGGAGCTTCGCGAGGTGGAAAATGCGGCAAATGAAGCGGTATTTGCAAATGTACCGGTTCAGATAAGTTATCCGTCCAAAGAAAAATTGAAGACGTTGGATTACCGCAGTAAGATAGAGATTGACGGACAGGTGCGTATCGTGACGATACCGGGATATGACGTGTGTGCCTGTTGTGCACCGCATGTGTATTTTACCGGAGAGATCGGTCTTATCAAACTGGTGCAGAGTCAGAATTATAAAGGCGGTATCCGGATCACTATGCTGTGCGGAAGAAGGGCACTGAAGGATTATCAGCAGAAAGAAGAAAGCGTGAAGGCGATCATGGGAAGCCTTTCAGCGAAGGAAGAATTGATTGCTGAAGCAGTTGAACGCGTAAAAGAGGAATGTACACAGCTGAAGAGTGAACTTGCAGAGACAAGATATCAGATTCTTGAAGCACAGGCAGAAAAAATTCCGGAGGGACAGAAAAAGGTCTGTATTTTTGATAGCAAATTAAGTGGGAATGAACCACGTGAGCTTATGAACCTTGTACTGAAAAAAGGAACAGAAGTATGTGCGGTATTTGCAGGAAACGAAGAGAGTGGATACCGTTATGTGATCGGCAGTGAGACAGAGGATGTGCGCCCGTACAGCAAGATTCTCAAAGAACAGTTTGACGGAAGAGGCGGTGGAAAACCGGTCATGGTACAGGGTTCTGTAAATGGAAGTGAAGAGGCAATCCGAAAAGTTTTTGAGTAAGAGAAGGCGGAGATGAAGAATGCGAGACAGGAAAACAGGGAGAATTATCTGGTATTTGTTCAGTGCGGTTCTGATCAAATGGGGTGTGGAGATCGCAGTAGCGACATTTGCACTTTCCTGCGGTCTGCGCAGCAATATGGGAATTGGGGCAGTCTCTTCGATCATCACGATCCCAATGATTGCGTGGATCTACCGGAAAGATCAGGGACGCTATGAAAAGCAGCAGGAATCCTGGTGGAAATATAAAGCGGCTTCCCGATATGGAATGTGGCTTGTTATGATCGTCGGTGCAGTGACTGCGTGTGTGGCGATGAATGATATCGTCATGCTGATGAATATGCAGAGGATCAGCCAGGTTTATCAGAGCACAGAGCAGATCATTTACAGTGCACCGCGTTGGCTTCAGCTGGCGGGAGCCGGGATTCTGGCTCCGGTCGCAGAAGAGCTTGTTTACCGCGGGATGATCTACCGGCGGATGCGCGAGAGCCTTACCGCTGTGCAGGCAGGTGTGTTTGTATCCATTTTGTTCGGTGTCGGTCATGGAAATCTGCCACAGGGACTTTATGCAATGGTACTCGGACTTCTGCTTGCCTGCATTTATGAGAAATTCCGGAATATTGCAGCTCCGATCCTGTTCCATATTGTTGTGAATATTACGTCATTATTGCTTTCGTGGTATGGGGGCTTTGAATGGATTCTGGGAACAGAGGGAAAAGCAGTTGGAATTACTGTACTGGCTACGTTGATTACTGTTATAATTTATGTAAAAATAAAAAATATAAGACAAGAAATACGATAATTAACTGAAAAATACTGAAAAAGTTTACAAAATAAATAATATCTGACAATTTCTGTAAAATTAGGGGTTTACTTTTGCAGACAAATGCTGTATAGTGTTAAATCATAAAAGCAACAACAAAACCGTTTTACAGAAAGGGCAGGTTATATGAGCGTAATACAACAAAATACAGAACAAGGCTTATACAGCCCTGATTTTGAGCATGACAACTGCGGTATCGGAGCTGTTGTGAACATCAAAGGGCAAAAGAGTCATGATACAGTCGCAAATGCGCTGAAAATCGTAGAAAATCTTGAACATAGAGCTGGCAAGGATGCCGAAGGGAAGACAGGAGACGGTGTAGGAATACTGTTACAGATTTCGCACAAGTTCTTTACAAATGTCTGTCGTCCCCTCGGCATCTTTTTAGGTTCTGAGAGAGATTACGGTGTGGGAATGTTTTTCTTCCCACAGGACGAACTGAAAAGGAATCAGGCAAAAAATATTTTCGAAGTCATTGTCGAAAAAGAAGGACTGAAATTCCTTGGATGGAGGGAAGTGCCGATCCGTAAAGAGATCCTTGGAAAGAAAGCACTCGAATGCATGCCGTGCATTATGCAGGGATTTATCGAACGACCGAAAAAAGTAAAACAAGGACTGGATTTTGACCGCAGACTTTATGTGGTAAGAAGAGTCTTTGAACAGAGCAGTGATGATACCTATGTAGCATCCCTGTCAAGCAGAACCATCGTGTACAAAGGAATGTTCCTTGTAAAACAGCTCCGGATGTTCTTTGAAGATCTGCAGAACCCGGATTATGAATCTGCAATTGCAGTTGTACATTCCAGATTCAGTACAAACACTAATCCAAGCTGGGAAAGAGCACATCCGAACCGTTTCATCGTACATAACGGAGAGATCAATACCATTCGTGGCAATGCAGATAAGATGCGGGCCAGAGAGGAAAACATGGAATCCGAGCATCTGGAAGGAGAGCTTTATAAAGTCCTTCCGGCAATCAATACCGCAGGTTCCGATTCTGCCATGCTGGATAACACGCTGGAATTCATGGTGATGAGTGGTATGCCGCTTCCGTTGGCAGTTATGATCACTATTCCGGAGCCATGGGCACAGAATGCAACGATGTCACAGAAAATCAAGGATTTCTATCAGTATTACGCAACGATGATGGAGCCATGGGACGGACCGGCATCCATCCTGTTCTCAGATGGAGATATTTTAGGAGCCGTACTTGACCGAAATGGACTCAGACCTTCCAGATATTACATCACAGATGATGACACACTGATCCTTTCTTCTGAGGTTGGTGTTCTGGATATCCCGCCGGAGAAGATCGTAGTCAAAGAAAGAATCCATCCAGGTAAGATGCTTCTTGTTGATACCGTTCAGGGGCGTGTCATCGACGACCAGGAACTGAAAGAAGAATATGCGGCAAGACAGCCTTATGGCGAATGGTTGAACAGTCAGTTGGTCAATTTAAGCGATTTAAAGATCCCGAATCAGAAAGTACCGCAGTATTCTAGAGAAGAATGCCAGAGACTGCAGAAAGCATTTGGATATTCTTACGAAGAAGTGAAGACTTCTATTTTAAATATGGCAATGAATGGAAGCGAAGGAATCGGAGCCATGGGTATCGATGCACCACTTGCCGTTCTTTCTGAGCAGCATCAGTCTCTGTTTGGATATTTTAAACAGTTATTTGCACAGGTAACGAACCCGCCGATCGACGCGATCCGTGAAAAAATCGTGACTTCGACAACGGTATATGTCGGAGAAGAAGGAAACCTTTTGGAACAGAAAGAGGAAAATTGTCATGTACTGAAGATCAATGATCCGATCCTGACAGATACCGATCTCCTGAAGATCCGTAACATGAAAGTCGACGGTTTCCGTGTGGCAGAAATTTCTACTACTTATTATAAAAACTCCAGCCTGGAAAAAGCGATCGATTATCTGTTTATTCAGGTAGACCGTGCAATCCGTGAAGGCATGAATATCCTGATCTTAAGTGACAGAGGTGTGGATGAATATCATATTGCGATCCCGTCCCTGCTTGCAACCTCAGCGGTTCATCAGCATCTGGTAAGAACTAAGAGAAGAACAGAGGTTGCCATGATCCTTGAGACCGGAGAACCAAGAGAAGTACATCATTTCGCAACGCTTTTGGGATATGGTGCATCTGCGATCAACCCGTATCTTGCACATGAATCGATCAAACAGCTGATCGATACAGATATGCTTCAGAAAGATTATTATGCAGCAGTCAATGACTATAATGAAGCTGTTATAAGCGGAATTGTCAAAATTGCATCGAAGATGGGAATTTCCACGATCCAGTCTTATCAGGGATCCATGATCTTTGAAGCGATTGGATTAAAACCGGAATTCATTGAAAAATATTTCACCGGAACTGTCAGCCGTGTCGGTGGTATCGGACTGGAAGAAATTGCAAAAGATTATATGGCAAGGCATTCCGAGGCCTTTGATCCGCTGGGACTTTCCGTAGATCTGACGTTGAACAGTGTGGGACAACACAAGTCGAAGAGCGGTGGTGAAAAGCATCTGTACAACCCGAGAACGATCCATATGCTCCAGCAGTCTACAAGGCGCGGGGATTATGAAATGTTCAAGCAGTACACGCAGATGGTTGATGAAGAATCCAAAGGAATCACACTCCGTGGACAGATGGACTTCAATTATCCAAAGAAAGGAGTTCCGCTTTCAGAAGTAGAGAGTGTGGATTCGATCGTGACCAGATTCAAGACCGGTGCAATGTCTTACGGATCAATTTCAAAGGAAGCACACGAAACCCTTGCCCTTGCAATGAATGCACTGCACGGTAAGTCAAACTCCGGTGAAGGCGGAGAGGATATCGAGCGCCTTGGAACCGACAGAGGTTCTGCGATCAAACAGGTTGCCAGTGGACGTTTTGGTGTTACAAGCAGATATCTTGTCAGTGCAAAAGAGATCCAGATCAAGATGGCGCAGGGAGCAAAACCTGGAGAAGGTGGACATCTGCCGGGGGGAAAGGTTTACCCTTGGGTAGCAAAAACCAGACATTCTACGCCGGGTGTGGGACTGATCTCACCGCCGCCGCATCACGATATTTACTCGATCGAAGATCTGGCACAGCTGATCTATGACTGTAAAAATGCAAACAAGGATGCAAGAATTTCTGTGAAACTGGTATCTGAAGCCGGTGTCGGAACGGTTGCAGCGGGTGTTGCAAAAGCAGGAGCCGGACTGGTTCTGATCTCCGGTTATGACGGAGGTACAGGAGCTGCACCGAGAAGTTCTATCCATAATACCGGACTTCCGTGGGAGCTTGGACTTTCTGAAACACATCAGACACTGATCCAGAACGGACTGAGAGAAAGAGTCCGTATCGAGACAGACGGTAAGCTGATGAGCGGTCGTGATGTGGCGATCGCAGCACTTCTCGGTGCAGAGGAATTTGGATTTGCGACGGCACCGCTTGTAACCATGGGGTGCGTAATGATGCGTGTATGTAACCTGGATACCTGTCCGGTCGGAATTGCAACCCAGAATCCGGAACTGAGAAAGAGATTTGCCGGAAAACCAGAATATGTCATCAACTTCATGCGTTTTATCGCGGAAGAATTAAGAGAATATATGGCAAAACTTGGCATTCGTACTGTGGATGAACTGGTGGGAAGGACAGACCTTCTGAAAGTGAGAGATGTGCCGACATCCAAACGTGCCGCAACACTGGATCTTTCCAGAATCCTCAATAATCCGTATGCAAAAGAGAAGAAAGGCATGATCTTCAATCCGAAGAAAGTCTTTGATTTTGAACTAAATAAAACACTGGATGAAAGAGTTCTGGTAAAGGAACTTCTTCCGTCACTGGAAAAGAAACAGAAGAGAATCCTGGAGCTGGATGTAAAAAATACAGACCGTACATTCGGCACAATCTTCGGTTCTGAGATTACAAGACGTTATCCGGACGGACTGGAAGAAGACAGCTATGTGCTGAAATGTAAGGGCGCAGGCGGACAGTCATTCGGAGCATTTATACCAAAAGGTCTGACACTGGAACTGACCGGTGACAGCAATGATTATTTTGGTAAAGGACTTTCCGGTGGTAAACTGATCGTTTATCCGCCGACTGGTGTGAAATTTAAAGCTGATGAAAATATTATTATTGGTAACGTAGCGCTTTATGGTGCAACAAGCGGAAAAGCCTATATCAATGGTGTGGCAGGCGAACGTTTCTGTGTCCGTAACTCCGGAGCAACAGCAGTTGTAGAAGGGGTCGGTGATCATGGATGCGAATATATGACTGGTGGACGGGTTGCAATTCTTGGCAAGACCGGAAAGAACTTTGCAGCAGGTATGAGTGGCGGTGTTGCCTACGTTCTGGATATGGACAGTGATCTTTATACAAAAGTCAACAAACAGATGGTTAATATCGAAAAAGTAACATCTAAGTTCGATGTATCTGAATTGAAAGGTATGATCGAAGAACATGTAGCAGCAACCAATTCCGAGACGGGAAAAGAAATCCTGGATCATTTCAAAGAATACCTGCCGAAGTTTAAGAAGATCATTCCGCGTGATTACGAGAGAATGCTGACCCGCATCCTTCAGCTGGAAGAAAAAGGTCTCAGCAGCGAACAGGCAAAAACCGAAGCATTTTATGCGATCAAAGAAGGAAGATAGGAGGCCAAAAACGTGGGAAAAGCAACAGGATTTATGGATTATGACAGATGCGATGCAGAGTGCGAATCTCCAAAAGAGAGAATTAAGCATTTCCGGGAATTCCACACGCCTCTGTCAAAAGAAGAGCAGGAAATACAGGGCGCCAGATGTATGGCATGCGGCGTCCCGTTCTGCCAGGCGGGACAGATGATCGCAGGGATGGCAAGCGGCTGTCCTCTGCATAATCTGGTGCCGGAGTGGAATGACCTGATTTATCACGGCAACTGGGAAGAGGCATATTACCGGCTGAAAAAGACAAACAATTTTCCGGAATTTACTTCCAGGGTATGCCCGGGACTTTGTGAGGCGGCATGTACCTGCAACCTGCACGGAAGCCCGGTGACGACTAAAGCAAATGAATATGGGATTATTGAAAATGCTTACGAAAAGGGATATGCAAAAGCATGTCCGCCGAAAGCGCGTACCGGCAAAAAGATAGCGATAATCGGTTCCGGACCTTCCGGTCTCACAGTCGCAGATCAGTTAAATAAACGAGGACATCTGGTAACAGTATTTGAGCGGGAAGATAAGCCGGGTGGACTTCTCCGCTATGGAATCCCGAATATGAAGCTGGAAAAACAGTTCATCGACCGGAAACTTGCAGTAATGGAAGAAGAAGGCATCCGTTTTGAAACTGGCTGCAATATTGGAAAAGATAAGAAATCTGCAGAACTTCTGAAAGCGTTTGACCGGGTGGTGCTTTGTTGCGGTGCATCCCATCCGCGTGATATAAAAGTACCCGGAAGAGATGCAAAAGGAATCTACTTTGCAGTAGATTTTCTGAAATCAACTACGAAATGTCTCTGGAAAAATGAGATGCAGCTGAAAGAAGGCGAATATATTTCTGCAAAGGGCAAAAATGTAATTGTCATCGGTGGTGGCGATACGGGAAATGACTGTGTTGGAACGTCGATCCGTCATGGTGCAAAATCCGTTCTTCAGCTGGAAATGATGCCGAAACTTCCGGATGAGAGAAGCGCTATGAATCCATGGCCGGAGTGGCCGAGAGTCTGCAAGACAGACTATGGTCAGCAGGAAGCAATTGCTCTCTGGGGACATGATCCGAGGGTTTATCAGACAACGGTAAAGGAATTTGTCAAAGATAAGAATGGAAATCTTTGCAAGGTGGTTCTTGTGAAACTGGAAAGCAAGAAGGATGAAAAGACCGGACGTATGATGATGGCAGAGGTCGCAGGAAGTGAGTACACGGTAAATGCAGAACTGGTGCTGATCGCAGCGGGGTTCCTCGGAAGTGAGGATTATGTGACAAAGGCATTCGGTGTGGAAGTCAATGAGCGCACGAATGTTAAAACAGCTCCGGGTGAGTATAAAACGAATGTGCCGAATATATTTACGGCAGGAGATATGCACAGAGGACAGTCGCTGGTTGTGTGGGCAATCCGGGAAGGAAGAGAAGCGGCACAGCAGATAGATCTGGATCTGATGGGGTATACGAATCTGTCAGTACAGTAATTAGTGGCGTTTGATTTTATGAAGGCGTAGCCCGCCGCAAGGTGTAGGAAGTGGTTCCTGCACCTTGCGGCGGGCTATGCTTTTAATGAAAATGTGCAATAGATTTATTTTTCAGGTACGATTTCTAACCAGTAGCCGTCTGGGTCTTCGATGAAGTAGATACCCATGGACTCATTTTCGAAACAGACGCAGTTCATTTCTTTATGGTGTGCGAGGGCGGCATCCATGTCGTCTACGGTGAAGGCGAGGTGGATTTCGTTGTCACCGAGGTCGTATGGGCGGTCCATGTCGCGAAGCCAGGTGAGCTCGAGCTGATGAACGGAGCTTCCATCACCGAGGTAGACGAGCTTAAAACTTCCGTCAGCAGCATCTTTTTCGCGGACTACGGTGAGTCCGAGTGCATCTTTGTAGAATTGAATTGATTTTTCAAGGTCACGTACATTTAAGTTGTTATGGTTGAATTTGAAATTCATAGTGGAATCCTTCTTTCTTATTTAGTATTCTAGATTTATTGATTATGAAGTCAGTTTAGCATAAATAATAAGGATTACGCAAGGAATGGTTATTAGGAGTGATAACGAAAATATCAGTATATTATGATACCCTAGTAGAATATTACAAAAATGTTAAATTGTATTGCAAAAAATAGAAAAATGGTATATAATCGACCACAGGGTTAGGAAAATAATTAGTAAAAAATATAGGATGGGTGATTATGAGAAAATTTAAACAAGTATTTTTGGCATCTGTTCTTGCAAGTTCAATGGTAGTTACGCCAGTATTTGCAGATGATGTCAGCAATCTGCAGAATAGTAAAAATGCAGCACAGAGTGAAGTGAATTCTCTTCAGTCAGAATTGCAGACACTAATTGAAAAAATGAGTAAGCTGGAAGATGATCTGGTGTCAACAGGTCAGCAGATCACACAGGCACAGGATGATCTTACTGTTGCTAAAGAAAAAGAACATCAGCAGTACGAAGATATGAAGAAGCGTATCAAGTATATGTATGAAGAAGGCAACTCGACTGCGATTGAGACTCTGATCAGTGCTGAGAATTTCTCAGACTTACTTAACAAAGCAGAGTATGTTCAGAACGTACATAGTTATGACAGAAAGCAGCTTCAGGAATATATTGATACCAAGCAGCAGATTGCAGATCTGAAAGCACAGCTTGAAGAAGATCAGGCGAATCTGGAGTCTATGCAGTCTGATTATGAGGCAGAGCAGACGACGCTGAGTAATACGCTGGAATCTAAGAAAGAAGAAGTCGCAGATCTGGATCAACAGCTTCAGGCAGCTGTAGCAGCAGCTGAAGCAAAGAGGCAGGCAGAAGAAGCTGCAAAGGCAGCAAAAGCAGCTGAGTCAACAAAGTCAAATTCGACCGTTGCATCGACAAGCAACAGTGGTTCACAGACTGTAGGTAATACAACAAATAACAATAATAACAACACAACCGTTACACCGAGTGCACCAAGTGCACCAAGTACACCAAGTACCCCGACAGTGACTCCGGATACAAGTAATAATAACAGCAGTAGTGATAACGGTGGAAGTACATATGGCAACGGAAGCGCTATTTTAAGTGCAGCAGCAGCATACCTTGGAGTTCCTTATGTATGGGGCGGTACTTCGGGAAGTGGTGTTGATTGTTCAGGTCTTGTATACCTGGCACATCAGGCATGTGGTATTCCAATTACACGTAACTCATACAGTCAGGGAAGTGGCGGACAGGCAGTGTCAGACCCACAGCCGGGTGATGTTGTATGTTACGGAGGACATGTGGGAATCTACGCAGGAGGCGGACAGATGATTCATGCACCGCAGCCGGGTGAGGTCGTATGTTATACAAGTGTTGATTATGCATACCACTGGTATAGAAGATACTGGTAAGAATAAGATCTAAATAGAAAGTAAAAGATGCAAGTAAAAAAATTTTTTTACTGAAACTCAAAAAACGTACAAAATAAAGAAATTTTCATTTGGTAATCAACCATTTGAAAATTCCTTTTTTGATGAAACTATTTT
>OLPT01002266.1_pt1 | contig 10390 bp, 8 predicted proteins | sample 1673051 | NCBI WGS metagenome assembly OLPT01 (sample SAMEA3136750, study PRJEB25190) | human gut metagenome | biome: human gut; feature: human-associated habitat; material: faeces | place: Austria | collected 2013
AAAAAAATAAAAATATAGTAATATTATTATAGTAATAGAAAGAAGGAAATAATATAATGAAAATAAAAAAATTTTTAATTTTAGCACTTTTAATAATATTAATAACACCAGGATGTAGTATAACTAAAGATTCAATGGAGGATATAACTATTTATACTACTATCTACCCTATTAAGTATTTACTGGATAGTTTGTATGGTGATAATGCTACAATAAATAGTATTTATCCATCAGGAGTAGATACTAATGATTATGAATTATCTGATAAAAAACTGGAAGAATATTCTAAGACTGATTTGTTTGTATTTAATAGTTTAGATAAAGATAGAGATTATGCTGTTAAGATGATAAATAAGAATAAAAACTTAAAAGTTATTGATGTATCTCTTGGTATTACTTATGTAGATGATATTACTGAACTATGGCTTAATCCTTATAACTATTTAATGATGGCACAGAATACTAAAGATGGTTTACTTGAATATATTGATAATCCTTATTTGATATCTAATACTGATGGTACTGGTATTGAGAATAAATATGAAGAATTAAAATATAATTTATCTAGATTAGATGCTGATTATAAAGAAGATATTAATCTTGCTACTTATAAAACAATAGTAGTAGATGATGATATGTTTAAATTTTTGGAAAAATATAATTTAAGAGTTATATCTCTTGAAGATAATGATAATTTAACTGATAGTACTATTAATGAAGTTAAGAAGTTAGTTAATAATGGTACTATTAAATATATATATTCTTCAAAAGATGAAACTAATGATGTTTGTAAAAATATTATTAATAACTATGGCATTGACTTAGTTACTTTGAATACTATGGAAACTATTGATGGTGGAATTACTAATTCTAATGAAAATTATATAACTATTATGAATAATAATTTGGATCTTTTAAATAAAGAATTATATAAATAATTAAAAAGTACTTGTCAAACAAAAAAAAATGTAATATAATTATATTACGTTTTACGGCGAGATAGCTCAGTTGGCTAGAGCATTCGGTTCATACCCGAAGGGTCGAGGGTTCGAATCCCCCTCTCGCTACCAATATTGTTTACTACTAACTCATGAATGAGTTAGTTTTTTTATTGTCTCTTAAGCCTGTAGTCTTAAGAGGAACAAGGAAGCCTTATGGTCTTCCTTGTTAAGTATTATTTATGTGTTAATAAAAGAAGAAGATATTTTATTCTTCTCCATTATATATAATTAGGTTATGTTGCGCTCTGGTACAAGCAACATAATATAAATATTTATCTTCTTTAGTATACTTGTTATCCATGTCATTATAAATGATTACTGAATCAAACTCTAATCCTTTAGCAGTATAAGAAGGAACTATTACCAAATCTCTTTTTATATGACCATAACCTCCAAGTAACATGATATCAAAGTCATCTTTTAACATATTATATACTTCTTCAGCTTCTTTATCATCTTTAGTTATAATAGCTATACTCTTAGACATTTCTTTTAAATAATTTATATCTTTAATAAAATCTTCTTTTTTAACATTGTTTCTAAAGATTATATCGTTAGACTTTTGATTTCTAATAGCTACTGATAAAGTTAATCCTAATATCTTATTGGTATAATCTATTATCTTATCAGTAGAACGATATGTCTTAGTAAGAGTAATATACTTTGATCCTTCAAACATATTTGTTAATTCTTTTAATGATTCATATTTATAATAAGGATTTATGGTTTGATTAGAATCACCTAATATAGTGTAATTAGCTGTTTTAAATGTTTTTTTAATAATTAGATATTGTAATTTATTATAGTCTTGAGCTTCATCTATTACAACTTGCTTTATTACATGATTAGTATTAAATCCTACTAATAGACTCTTTAAATATAAGAATATACAAGCATCTTCATAATATAAATAATTACCATCAATTTTATCTTTATACTTAGCATATTTACTAGTAAAGAAATTATTAAATATAACTTTTAAATCTAATTTGATATTTAAGTTTTCTTTCAATATCTTCTCAATACTTCTTGCATATTTGGTATTACCAGCATAATTATTATAAGCTATTTTTTCACTCATTTCTTTTATTCTTTCAAATAAAGGGAAATTACTATATTTATAAGTTAACATTTTATTTAATTCTTCAGTACTAATATCAATAAAGCCATCAAACTCTAAATTTTTTGTAAAACTAATATTATTTAATATATCTTTTACATAATCATCCAAATCTTTAATTATTTCATCTGATTGTTTATACTTAACTAAATCATAATTTATTACTTCTTTTTTATAATATCTAGATATAAAATCAGTAAAGTTTTCTATATCTTTATATTCATTAATATTCTGACATAATAAGTCGTAGAAGGTCATATCATAAGTATTGTCTTCACCAAGTTCTGGTAAGACATTAGAAATATACTCTGAAAATACTTTATTAGGAGTAAATACCACGACATTAGAGGATGTTAAGTTCGGTATTCTATATAATAAGAAGGCTATTCTATGTAGAGCTACGCTTGTTTTACCAGAACCTGCAATACCTTCCACAATAAGATTTTTATCTTCAGTATTTCTTATTACTTTGTTCTGCTCTTCTTGGATGGTATTAACAATATTTTTCATTTTATCTGAAGATTCTTCTGCAAGTACCTCTTGAAGAAGACTATCACTAATATTTAAATCGTTATCAAAAATATGTTTAAGTTCAGCATTTTCAATTATATACTGTCTTTTTTTAGTTATTTCTCCTTTTATTATTCCACTTGGAGCTTTGTAACTAGCGGGTCCTGTTTCATAATCATAGAACATACTGCATATTGGACTTCTCCAGTCGTGAACATAATAATTAAGTTTATCTTCAACATGGGTTATACCAATATAGATGTTTTCTTCTCCATCTTCATCTTTAAATCTAATAGAACCAAAATATGGTTTATCTTGAATTCTAAATAATCTCTGAAGATAGTTTCCTTTACCTTGCATAATTGATACTTGAAGATCAGATTCTGCCATCATACTGCGCATTTCACTTGGATCCATTTCAGCGTGTGAATCCCAAATAAATTTTTTAAACTCTAGTACTTTGGAATCATCATCAAATAATTCTTGTCCTAAATTAGAAATCTTCTTTCTAATTAAACTAACTGTCTTATTAAGATAATTTCTTTCTTTTTCAAATTCTTCTCTTTCAATTTTCATAATATCTCCCTCCTTACTTACACGACAAAAAACTACATTCTCATTGTAGTTTTATCTTAAGATGAAAATAGTTACTTCGCAAATGTCTATTTCATTGTAGTATATTTTTAATACTTTGTCAATTAAAAATATTTATTTTACATATTAAACTATAAATTATAAACTATTTTTCTTTTTCATATTTATCTTTATATTTCTTCATGATATAATTTATTTATAATAGTTAGGGGTAATAATATGAGTAGTAATAATAAACATTTTAAATATATTGATATTCTTAGAATATTTTCTTGTATTATGATATTTTTATATCATTTAAATATGCTAAAAGGTGGCTTTTTAGCGGTATCTATCTTTTTTGTTATAAGTGGATATCTATCTACAATAAAACTGTTTAAAAAAGAAAAGATATCTTTTAAAGAATTTTATTTAAATAAATTATTTAGATTGTATTTGCCAATGTTAATTGTGGTATTTGTATCTATTGGAGTTATTAAATTATTTTTAGATGTTAATTGGTTTAATTTAAAACCTGAAGTAACATCAATTATGCTGGGATATAATAACTTCTGGCAGATTATGACGAATATGGATTATTTTAGAAGTGGACTAGAATCACCTTTTATACATTTATGGTATATGGCTATATTAATGCAATTTGATTTAGTATTTCCTTTTATCTTTCTTTTGCTAAAAAAGATAGGAGATAAAATTAATAGGATTATTCCAGTTACAATTACTTTAGTTATTTCTTTATTAGGAGGAGCTTACTTTTATTACTCTGGTGTAAATAATGGTATTTTATTTACTTATTATAATACTTTTACCAGAATATTTGCCCTATTTTTTGGAATAACTCTTGGATTTATTCATCATTATTATGGAAACTTAGTGTCTTCAAAAATTAAAAATCCTATTTTAAAGAAATGTATTTTTTATACTTACTTAGTTATTTTATTACTGCTATTTATTTTTATTAATCCTAGTTCTAAATATATTTACTTAGGTATGATTATTATTACCCTACTTAGTGTAAGAATTACTGATTATGCTACTTTGATATGTGACAATTGGGCTAATACTAATAAATTTGATAAGATTATAGGTTATGCTTCTAGTATTAGTTATGAGATATATTTAATAGAGTATGTTGTAATTTATTTATTTGAATATATAGATCTAAATAAATATCTAGAATTATTTTTAATTATTATAATTACAATACTTTTATCAATGTTACTACATTTTATTACTACAAATAAGGATAAAAAGTATAAAAATATAAGATATATATTAGGATTTATGTTTTCTGGAATATTAATATATGGTATATATGAATATGTAGTATCGGTTGATTATACTAAAGATATTAATAAACTAAAAAATCAATTAGAGCAAAATGAAAAGTTAGTAAAAGATAATAAGGATAATTACATGGTTAAATTAAAGGAGGAAGAAGATAATTGGCAAAAAAAATTACAAACTCTTGAGGAAGATGAAAGTAAACTGGATGAAATAGTAACTAATTTACCGGTGGTAGGAATTGGTGACTCAGTACTTCTTGGAGCGGTCAATAATCTATATAATAGATTCCCTAATGGGTACTTTGATGGTAAGGTGTCTCGTACTGCTTGGGGTATAAACGATATCTTACTTACACTAAAAAATAATAATGTACTTGGTAATCCAATCGTATTTAACTTAGGAACTAACGGAGACTGTTCTTTAGAATGTAAAGAAGAAATACTTAGAACTTGTGAAGATAGAGATATCTTTTGGATTAATACTGTTAATTTGACTGATGTTAATGTAAGATTAAACAATTTGGCTTCTTCTCATTCTAATCTACATATTATTGATTGGTATTCTATTTCAAGAGGGTATAACGAATATTTTACTTATGATGGTATTCATTTAACTAATGAAGGAAGAAAAGTATATACGGATACTATTTATAATGCTATTTATAATATTTATAAAGAAAAATATATTGAAAAGAAAAATAATATGATTAATAAACATGATGAAGAAATAAAAAGTAAAATTAGTTTTTATGGTAATGATTTGCTACTTAATGCTTTTAATAATATTAAAACTAATTTTACTAATGCCAATTATATAACTAATAAAGATTTTAATTATAATAGTTTGAAAAAAGAAATTACAAAGGCAGAAAAAGAACAGGGTGGCAGGATAAAAGACCTGTCTGTTGAAATAACTTTTGATACAGGAAAAGCTAAAAACTGGAAGAATCTGCATCTTGAAATGGACGGGCAGGCGGTAAATTTACTTGTCAAAAAGAATGTAAAAGAATTGAAGGTCAATGGTGGCAATGTAAATCTTACCTTTGATTCGAAGGCATTAAAAGAATTAAAGAAAGAGATGAATACAGCTGTGGTTATCAAAATGAAACAGGCTGACAAGAAAAATCTTTCTGCCAGGGCAGGGAAAATTATTGGAAAACGTCCGGTTTATGATTTTTCCGTCACAGGAATCAAGAAAAAGCAGTCGTCTGTCCTGAAAAAGGGACGGATCAGGGTCGCTGTTTCCTATAATGCTTCGAAAAAGGAAAAAGACAAAAAGATTTTTGCATATAAAATTGATAAATACGGTGCAGCAGTTAAGATACCGGGATCTTATTATGATTCCGATACAAAGACCGTTAACTTTGTAAGCCGTGGGTTTTTCACAGTTGCAGTAGGCTGTGAAAAATGATGAAACATAAAAAATCATCGTTCACGTTAAAAAAACTGTAATTCATGTCGAAAAAGACAAAAACCGGTTTTCATTTGGTATAATGATAGAGCTCATTTTAGTAAAAATGAGTTCATACCGTGAATGATGGAGGGGATAACAATCATCGTTTTAGAAGAAATATTAATGGCAAACGGATTGACCGTGTTAATGATGTGGTTCCTTTTGTTTTGCAGACGAAAGAACAGAGAGAGCCTTCATGTGGGAGATAAAATATATGATGGAATAGCAATCGTAAATTTAGTGGGGGCATTGTCTGAAACCATTGCTTTTCTTGTAGATGGAAAACAGTTTACTGGCAGCCGGCAGATTAATTATATCTCTAACAGCATATGCTTTATAGGGACAGTCAGTATTGGTATGCTTTGGTGTATGTACGTGGAATTGCGTATCTATCGAAATTATAAAAGAATGGTTCAAAAAGCAGGAGTGGAGATATTTCCCTGGCTGGTAGAAGTAATTATGGTTTTATGTAATCTGTTTGGAACAGGGATTATGTTTAAAATATCCGGGGAGAATGTATATCAGAGAACTGCCGGTGTGCTGGTGGGATATATTTCGCTTGTCATATATTTTGCTTACAGTATCTATCTGGTGTATCATTCCAAAAAACAAGGGGTTAACCTGAATTTTTTCCCGGTGATCTATTTCGTTGGTCCTTGTTTTGCAGGTGTAGTTCTCCAGTTCCTTTTTTATGGAATTACATCATCATGGGTGCTGGTTGCGGTCGCATTGATATTTGTGCAGATGCAGTCATACGCAGAGAGTTTGTATATGGATGAGCTTTCCGGATTATATAACCGGAGATATTTTAATGCGGTGCTTGCGGAAAAGAAAATTGCAAGCCATAAATCCTTATATGGAATCATGATGGATGTAAACGATTTCAAGTGTATTAATGACAATTTAGGTCATAGTACGGGCGATAAGGCTATTTGTACGTTGGGAAATATACTCATCAGATCCATACCGGATGATGGTATGGCAATCCGGTATGCGGGAGATGAGTTTATTGTGCTGCTGTCAGGTGTTGATACGGAGCGTGTCTTAGCGACAATGGAGGAGATTAACCGTAATCTGTCCCGGTTTAATGAATCCGGGATAGAACCGTTTCATTTAAGTGTTTCCATGGGATACACGGAATTTGGGACAGAAGATGATGCAGAAACTTTTTTAATGCATATGGATGAGAAAATGTATGAGGAAAAACGGAAATATCATATGCGAAAGAAATCAGCCGGTTTGGAAAATAAAGTATAGCATTACGTTCCTGCCATTTGTCCGATAACTGGTTGCAATGGCACAAGAAAAGAAAATATTATAATCATCAAACGAGTAGCAGACTGGTGTAAATCCGGTTTTGCTGCTCGTTTTTATATTTATGGTTATAGGCAGGGAGGCTCCGGATTTCAATACAGTAAATAACCGTGTTATGGTAATGTGGTATACAATCATGTTATGAGTGCAGATGATTTCTGTATCAATAAATTTGTTCCGGGATATTTTTCCCGTATCAATGAAGACGGTTCGTATTCAAACGGCTCAGGTTGTGGAAATGATACAGCATCCGAGAGAAACATGGTATATTGTGGATTCCGTATGCTACTGGGCAGATGTATTTGAATACTATAAGGGACTTATTAAGTTCAGAAAGGCACATCCGGCACTTCGATTATCTACATCAGAGGATGTGAAAAAATATGTAAAATCCATAGAAGGACTTGGGGATAATATTGTAGGAATTAATATAAAGGGCGGTCAGAAAGATGAAAGTGCAAAAGAGATGTATCTTCTTTTTAATGCAAACACTGACAACGCAAAAGTTACAATTCCGGAAGGAAAATAGAAAGTCTGCATAAACGGACAGAAAGCTGGCGTTGAGACAATCGAGACAATCAAGGGTGGCGAGTATACAATGGATGGTATCAGTGCACTTGTACTTGTAAAACAGGATGGTGCGGCCATGACGATTGTTATTGTTCTGATTGCAGCAGCGGTAGTTGTTGCGGCAGGAGTTGTTATTGTTGTAATGAAAAAGAAAAAAACAAATAGATAATAAAGTTTATAATTAGTGTCTGCTTACTCAGCAGGCACTAATTATTTTGTATGGAATATCTGCATGGCCCCATACCGTGATAAGGTTAAACATGTTAAAGAAATAGTATCCTAAACTTTGGACGGTAGAGGATGCTATTTTTTTGCGCGAAAATATATCGAACATTTGATTGCTTTTTGATCGAAAAATGGTAAAATAAATACATACAGAAAGCAGTATCAAAGCATAGTGCGGTAGGCGGTTTGCCCTTATTACGAGGGCTATGGTGCCCTCTGGTTGAAAGGAGGGCGATAGCATGGTTACATATTCTGAACTTTTTCAGTTTTGCATACTGATTGTTGCTATTATCAATCTGATCGTAATGATCTTTTTTAACCATAAAAAATAACCGCCCCTACCAAAGACCGGTTATTTTTTAAAACTAACTTTGGCAAACCGCCTACACGGTATTGCTTTTTGTATTTTCATAATACCATTGCGTAATTTTTTTGTCAATGATTTAAAGATCTTTGCTGGATACCATTAAATTGTTTTATTATCTGCGAACAATTTCTAATCGTTCGCGCTGGATAAGTTTTTCATACTGTCTCAATTGAAATACTGTCTACCTGTGCACTTAAATGATTTTAGACACCAGATCCATATCTATTATAGAGTAAGATCAGTATAAGCAAAACGAGTATCACTATATATCTTTTTTTCATTATTATAAATAACTTGAAGCGTAGAAATTGGTTTTACTCGAATAAGTTTGCGATGTAATCTTTACAATTCCTACATTTCCAACTCCAACATAAGTATCAAGATTTCCAGAACATTTTAAGGTAATACAGGAGGAAGTACATGTGGTTTTGTTACTTTGTCCAGAAAGTTTATATGTATATATAACAAAGTCAGAATCTACGCTTGCATTAGAAGCACTTGCATTTGTCCAGTGCTTTCCACTATAATATCCAACGGCATCACAACTATATATAATATATAGAGATGAACATTATAATTCCCGCAATTTCATTTCATTTATTTTCTTTTTGCGCGTAATCGTTCTATTTCTTTTTATCCGATTATAAATTGATATAACAGCAGGAATATTTGTAAGCATAAAGATAATGATACAATTGTGTATCTTATCCTTTATAGACATCTGATTTTTGGAAACGAAACTATATGAGAGTGTCAATAACCCCTGCTTCTCAACGCGTTCAAAACTTTCTGGTTCAAAATTAAGATACACTATAATTAATACGATTGAAAGAACAAGAAAAATAATTGGTGTTAATGATACGGTAGTTGTTCTTCTTTTTTTATTTAAATATGATTCTAAAAAACGTACACAAATAATGGTTAATGCCATTATTATTACGATGAATAAAATGGTAGAAAATTTCATTTATTCTCCTTTTTGCTCTCTGTATTTTTTTATCAATATTTTTGCTGTGTCAAAATCAAGTTGATCATCTATTACCATTTTTTTAATTAATGAAATATAAGCGTCATTTTCTATTTGATCATTCATTTGCATTTTTTGTATAAGTCGATCAAGTCTCAATCGCACGGTAGGATATGTTATATGATACAATTTTGCAACCTCTTTTAAAGAGCCAGATGACATAACAAAATTTTTTATAAATGTGATATCTTCATCACTTAAATTGTATATCCATTCTTGCGCTTTTCGTCTCATTATCAACCCCTTTCTTTAATATTGTTGATATTATCATTTAATAATGTTAAAGTCAACTGCTAATATTATGTTATTTACATATTTTTATCTTAATAATCATTCGAAACCTCAAACTTGTAAAGATAAGGTTTTCAGATTCGAGGTTACTCTCAACCCCCCTTGCTTTTGTTTATATTTCTTCAATCATCAGTTATAAAAAACAGAAGCATTTTAATCAGTTCACCATGTCGGTTTCATTTATATTGGAAGCACAAGGTGTAGAGCAGAGATTGTCCGTGTCGGGTGGGTGGGGCAACTAAGAAATTGTTTGGTATTACAGCGGAAGAACTTTTGAAAAAAGCATGCTCGCCATCCTTCAGGAAAACATCAACGATTTCACTGAGGATGAGCTGGAGGCTCTGCGCGACGACGGCACGCTCGATTGGCGCTATATCAACGGTGAGGTGCATTTCAGAAACAACTGTCTGGACGCGCTGCTCAAGGTGCGCAAGGAATATGCGCTGCGTGCCAAAGATCCCGAAGTTCAGGCGGCGGCGGACGCACGCGGTCAGCGCCTGAACGCGATGATCACCCGGATGAAGGAAGAGGGCGGCATGCACGTCCGCTTTGAGCTGCACGAGGAAATGACGGTGAAAAGCGACCGCCTGACGCCGGGCGAAACCCTGCGCATCCATCTGCCGCTTCCGGTC
>OLPT01002274.1_pt1 | contig 10367 bp, 8 predicted proteins | sample 1673051 | NCBI WGS metagenome assembly OLPT01 (sample SAMEA3136750, study PRJEB25190) | human gut metagenome | biome: human gut; feature: human-associated habitat; material: faeces | place: Austria | collected 2013
CAACCTCTCTGGCAGTTTTTGATACAGCCGGGGAGGTTGTTTGTGCAAAAAAGCGGTTTCTTCCGGTCAAACCCGGGCAGCTGGGCCTGCGGCAGAGCGATGCACTGTTCCACCACACCACGGCACTGCCGGAAATGCTGCACGAGCTTGCGCAGGAGTTTGATCTGACCCGCATCGACGCTGTGGGTGTCTCCCAGAAGCCGCGCCCGGCAGAGGGCAGTTATATGCCGTGCTTTCTGGCCGGTGTGAACGCGGCGACGGCATTTGCAGCGGCGCGGAGCATCCCGCTGATTTATACGACCCACCAGCAGGGCCATGCCGCTGCGGCGCTGTTTGCAGCCCGCGGCGCAGACTTTTTTACGCAGAAAGTCCTGCTGTTTCATATTTCCGGCGGCACGACGGATCTGCTGCTGTGTGATGAGGTACGCACGATCACCCAACTTGGCACGAGCACGGACCTTTACGCCGGACAGGCTGTGGACCGCGTGGGCGTCAAGCTCGGGTTTGCCTTCCCGGCGGGTGCAGAGGTGTCTCGCCTTGCTGCAGCGTGCCCGGAAGAGATCCGGCCGAAATCTAGCGGGAGGGGCATGCAGTGCAGCCTTTCCGGCCTGGAAAATCAGTGCAATGCCCTGCTTGCTGCGGGCAAAAGCCCGGAATATGTGTGCAAGTACTGCCTGCTCTGTGTGGCCGATACGGTGGTCAAAATGACAAAGGCTGCGCAGAAGGAATACCCGGGTCTGCCGGTGGTATGCGCCGGCGGCGTGATGAGCAGCGATGTGATCCGCCAATGGGTGCAGAAACGCCTGCCTCAGGTGTATTTTGTGCCGGGACAGTATTCCAGTGACAATGCCATTGGCGTGTCCATTCTTGCGGCACGGGAGGCCGGTTTATGGCTGAAGTGATCACGGTTTCGGCGCTGAACCGCTATGTCAAATCTCTTTTTGATGCAAACGACCGATTGTTTGATCTGGCATTGCGCGGCGAGGTGGCGAATTTTGTGCAGAACGCGCGCAGCGGACATTGCTATTTCACCCTGCGGGATGAGCAGGCCAGCGTAAAAGCGGTGATGTTCCGCTCGGATGCGCAGCGGCTTGCGTTCTGTCCGGAAGAGGGGATGCGTGTGGTCGTGCGCTGCCGTGCAACGCTCTATGAGCGGGATGGCGCATTCCAGTTGTATGTCAATGAGATGTTCCCGGACGGAATCGGTGCAGCACAGCTGGCATTGGAGCAGCTCAAGGCCCGGCTGGAACAGGAGGGCCTGTTTGATGCGGCACACAAAAAGCCGCTGCCGCAATATCCCCGGTGCATCGGGCTGGTGACCAGCAAGACCGGCGCGGCTTTACAGGACATCCGCAATGTGATCAGCCGCCGCTGGCCGTCCGTTCGGCTGCTGCTGTGCCCGGTAACGGTGCAGGGCTTTGAGGCTGCCCGGCAGATCGCCGCAGCCATCCGCACGCTGGATCAGAGCGGGAAGGTGGACGAGATCATCGTAGCCCGGGGCGGCGGCAGCAGGGAAGACCTGTGGGTGTTCAACGCTGAGGAGATCGCCCGGGCGGCATTTCGCTGCAAAACGCCACTGATCAGTGCCATCGGGCACGAGATCGACTACACCATTCTGGACTTTGTAGCCGACCAGCGTGCTCCCACGCCGTCCGCTGCCGCAGAGCTTGCGGTGCCGGATCGGGAGGAACAGCAGCGCATTTTTGAAAATATTGAAGAAAATATTCACAAAAATATACAAAAACGGCTTGTGTTGTGCTATAATGGTCTAGAGCAATACAACTTTTTGTTGGAGCAGAGCGCGCCGAGTAAAATCTTACAGCAGTATTCAAACCGTCTGCAACAGATACAGCAGGCTATCCGGACGCAGCAAAAAGCGCGTATGAATGACAAAAGCATGCAGCTTCAACACGCAGCTGCACTGGCTGCATCGCTGGATCCATACCGTGTGCTGGCCCGTGGCTATGCCCTTGTGACCGATACAAAAGGGAAGGTCTGCACCGTGGAGCAGCTGCAGCCGGAGCAGCCCATCTGTGTGCGCAGTCGGCAATATCAGGCACGATGCCGTGTGGAAACGGTGGAGGAGATCAATGAGAGCACCCAAAAGCTTTGAAGAAGGAATGGATCGGCTGAACACGATCCTTGCACAGATGCAGCAGGAGGACACCTCGCTGGCAGATTCCGTCAAGCTGTATGCGGAAGCTGCCTCCCTGATGCAGTACTGCCATGCAACGTTGGAAAAGACGTCGTTGCAGATCGAGGAAATCAATGCAAAGATTGCCGAGACCGTGGACACCCCGCAGGAGCAGGAGGAAGAATAATGGAATATAAGGCGCAATATCAGGAATATCTGCTGCAGGCTACGGCTGCGCTGGATGCTGCCAGCGCCCGTTTTCTGCCCGAGGAATCGGAAGTATGCAGAGCTGCCCGTTACAGCTTGCTGGGCGGTGGAAAGCGCATCCGCGCGATTCTGACGCTCAGTGTCTGCGATATGCTGGGCGGCGAGATGCAGGTTGCCGCACAGTTCGCGGCAGCTGTGGAGATGCTGCATTGCTACTCGTTGATCCATGATGATCTGCCTTGCATGGACAACGATGATCTGCGCCGGGGACGTCCCTCTTGCCATAAGGCCTTCAGCGAGTCCACGGCAATGCTGGCCGGTGACGTGCTGCTGACCGAGGCTTTTGAGGTGATTGCAAACGCCTCCGCTACGCCGCAGATCTGCGTGGCAGCCGCCCGTGCGCTGGGCGCGGGTGCAGGCAGCCGCGGTATGGTCTACGGGCAGGAGCTGGATCTGAAATATGAAGCGCTAGCGGCCACCGAGGAGCAGCTGCGCCTCATTCACCGCAACAAGACTGGTGCACTGATCAATGCCGCCGTCCAGATGGGCGCTGCCGCAGCCGGTGCAACACCGCAGCAGTGCAAGATACTGGCCTCCTACGCATACGGGCTGGGGTTGGTGTTCCAGATCGTGGACGATGTGCTGGACGTTACCAGCACCCCGGAACAGCTGGGCAAACCCATCGGCAGCGACAGCGAAAACGGCAAGACCACTTTTGTTACCCTGTATGGAACCGACGGCGCAATGGTGCTGGCGCAAAAGCTGAACGAGCAGATCTGCAATGATCTGCAGCAGCATTTTGGTGCAAAGGCAGCTTTTTTGCAGCAGCTGGCTCAGCAGCTTCTGGTGCGCAAAAACTAAAGAAAAAGGAATACAGATATGCAGTTTATTCAAAATATCTTATCAGCCAATCAGATCTTGACCGCATCGCTTCTTAGCTGGTTCATTGCACAGGTGCTAAAGACCATCATCAACTTTATTCTGCTGGGTAAGTTCCAGTTAGAGCGGATGTGGGGCGATGGTGGTATGCCCAGCGCACACAGCGCGACCGTCTGCGCCATGGCTATTGTTACCGGACGCAGCGCCGGGGTCGCCTCGCCGATTTTTGCGGTGGCCTGTGTGGTGGCTATCATCACCATGCACGATGCCATGGGCGTCCGGCACGAGACTGGTGAACAGGCAAAGGTGCTGAACCAGATGATTGCCCAGTGGATCGATGTAAGCGAGAAAAACGCTCCCTTTTTGCAGAATATGCACCTGAAGGAAATGGTCGGCCACACGCCGCTGCAAGTCGTGGCGGGCGTACTGCTCGGCTCCCTGGTAGGCTTTCTGTTCCCGGTCGTGTAAAAGGCGGCAGAGACGCCCAAAGTACAAACACATAAAGGATGTGTGAATATGGAATCGTTGTTGCTGGATAAGATCGATCAGCCCAGCGATCTTAAAAAGCTGAATGCGCAGCAGGTGGAAAAACTTTGCGCAGAGATACGGCATTTTATGCTGGAAAATATCTCCAAGACAGGTGGCCATCTGGCCTCTAATCTTGGCACCGTAGAGCTGACCGTGGCGCTGCACCGTGTGCTGGAAACGCCCAAGGATAAGATCGTTTTTGATGTGGGGCATCAGTGCTACACCCACAAACTGCTTACCGGACGCCGGAAACAGTTTGACCATTTGCGGCAGCTGGATGGCATTTCCGGCTTTCCAAATCCTCACGAAAGTGTGCACGATGCCTTTATTGCCGGACACGGCAATACGGCGCTTTCACTCGCTATTGGTATGGCTTGGGCCAAAAAGATCAAGCATGAGCCCGGGCTTGTGGTGGCGGTGATCGGCGATGGCGCTTTTACCGGCGGCATGGTGTATGAGGGGATGAACAATATCGGCGGGCTGGACAACCTGCTCGTGATCTTGAACGATAACAAGATGTCCATCTCTAAAAATGTCGGTGCACTGGCACGATATCTGACCCATCTGCGCACAACTACGGCGTATTATGATGCCAAGGATAATGTACGCAGTTTTCTGGACGGTGTGCCATTGATTGGTACGCCGATGAAAAAATCGCTGATCGGCGCAAAAACGCTGGTACGCCGCGCTATGTACCACTCCACTATGTTTGAGGATATGGGCTTTGAATACATCGGCCCGGTGGATGGCCACAACGTGGAGGAGCTGGAACGCACCTTGCGCTCGATCTACCAGCGGCCGGGTCCCCATTTTTTGCATATTGTGACCAAAAAGGGTAAAGGTTATCAGCCGGCAGAGATGAACCCAGGAAACTATCACGGTGTATCTGCTTTTGACCCGGACGGAATGCCGGACCCGGAGGTTGCGCCGAAGGAATCCTTCTCCACTGTTTTCGGCAAACTGCTGGTGCAGGAGGGAACACAAAACCCGAAGCTCTGCGCAATCACCGCTGCCATGAAGTACGGTACCGGACTGCAATTCTTTGCCCATCGTCACCCGCAGCGCTTTTTTGATGTGGGCATGGCGGAGCAGCATGCTGTCACCTTTGCGGCCGGTCTTGCCAGTCAGGGAATGCTGCCGGTGGTGTGCATCTACTCCACCTTCCTGCAGCGCTCCTATGACCAGATCATCCACGATGTCAACCTGTTGAAGGAGAATGTGGTCTTTGCCATCGACCGCGCCGGCTTTGTCCCTGCAGACGGCGAGACCCATCAGGGCATCTATGATGCAGCCTTCCTCAGCCAGATCGGCATCCCGGTCTATGCACCCTCCAATTACGAGGAACTGCAATACTGGCTGCACTATTTGCTGCAGGACACGGTCTCCGGCCCTCGAGCCATCCGCTACCCCCGCGGCGGCGAGAGTGCAAAACTGGCGCAGTATCCCTGCACAAAGCGGGAATACGACTTTTTGTATGAAACGCCCGGGGCAGAGATTCTTCTGGTCAGCTATGCGGACGAACTGGAGGACATATTGGAGGCCGCCAATCAATTGAACGCTGCATCGCAGAATGCAGACGTTCTGAGGCTTGTAAAGCTATACCCCTTTACAGACAAACTTATCGATACTGTGTCGAAATATAAAATCGTACTGTTTGCAGAAGAATGTGTTGCAGCTGGTGGTATTGGTGAACATCTGGCATATGCTTTGCAGCAAAAAGGCTGGAACGGCCGCTTTTTACACTGCGCTGTCCACACGGCCTGCCTGCCGCACGCGACTGTTCCGCAGATCAAGCAGTGCACCGGTCTGGACGCTGCGGATCTTGTGCAGGCAGTCCGGTCTGCCCTCACGAAAGGAGAAAACGAGCTGTGAAAATTCGGTTGGATCAATATCTTGTGCAGAACGGCCTTGTGCAGAGCCGGGAGCGCGCCAAGGCTCTGATCATGGCCGGTGTGGTTTTTGTCAACCAGCAAAAGGTGGACAAGGCCGGCGAGATGATCAAGGAGGACGCTGTGGTCGAGGTTCGCGGCCACGATATCGGCTATGTCAGCCGCGGCGGCTTAAAGCTGGAAAAGGCCATGAAGTGCTTCCCGCTTACCCCCAACGGCAAGGTCTGCATGGACATCGGTGCATCTACCGGCGGCTTTACCGACTGTATGCTGCAAAATGGTGCCGTGAAGGTGTATGCCGTAGATGTTGGCTACGGTCAGCTGGCATGGAGCCTGCGGACGGATGCGCGCGTGGTGAATATGGAGCGCACGAACATCCGCTATGTCACGCCGGAGGATCTTGCAGAGCCCATTGAATTTTTCAGTGTGGATGTTTCCTTTATTTCTCTGCATCACATCTTCCCGGTGGCACAGCGCATCACCACCCCGGACGCCATGGGCGTCTGTCTGGTGAAGCCGCAGTTCGAGGCAGGCCGCGAGAAGGTAGGCAAAAACGGCGTGGTGCGTGACCCTGCCGTGCATCGTGAGGTGTTGCACAATGCCATGTCTTATGCTGCGGAAAACGGCTTTGTAGTGCGCGGGTTGGATTACAGCCCGGTCAAAGGGCCGGAAGGCAATATCGAGTACCTGATGTTTGTGCAGAAGAGCGACCAGCCCGCAGTGCTGGACGACGAAGCCGCCGCACAGGTGGTGGCAGCAAGCCACACCACGCTGGATCGCTGAGACTTCAACTGTCAGCAAAGGAGAAACCGGTATGACGATCTACATTTCGCCCAATCCGGGCAAGACCTCTGCCAGCGAAATCGCGCTGCGTGCGGCGCAGATCCTGCTGACCCACGGCGCAGCTGTACTGATGAGCGATGCTCTGCGGGAAAGCTGCAACACGGCAGGGGTCATTTACCTGCCGCTGGAGCGGTGTCTGAAGCGTGCTGACGTGATCCTGACCATTGGCGGGGACGGTACCATCTTGCACGAAGCGAATCTTTCGCTCCGGTACGCAAAGCCCATCCTCGGCATCAATCTGGGACGCTGCGGCTTTCTGGCTACCTGCGAGATCGGCGAAATGGAAACGAAGCTGGCCGCTGTGGCGCGGGGCGATTTCCAGCTGGACAACCGGATGCTTTTATACGCCCGGGTGCTTGGTCAGGACGGCTGGGAGGGGCACGCCCTCAATGATGTGGTCGTGACCAAGGGACGCCTGCAACAGGCCATCGACTTCAGCATTTACTGCGATGATATTCTGGTAGAGCACTACCGGGGCGATGGCGTTATCGTGGCGACCCCCACCGGCTCTACGGCCTACTCGCTGGCAGCCGGCGGCCCGATTCTGGATTCTCAGACCAAGGGCGTCGTGGTGACCCCCATCTGTCCCCACAGTCTGGCCAGTCCGGCCATGGTATTTGCGCAGGAGCGCAAGCTGAACGTCTGTGTGGGGCAGGTAGCAGACGATGAAGTATTTATCAGCTGTGACGGCGGTACGGGCTACCCCCTCAAGGCGGGTGCCACCGCAGAGATCCGCCTGTCCGATCAGAACGTCAAGCTTATTACCTTTGGGCGGGCAGACCAGTTTCAGGCCATTGACCAGAAACTGCGCAAAAGACAATAACACGGGAGGCGATTTTTAAGATGGCACGCAGCCGCAAAGAAGATACAAAAACAAAAGCGGAACGTTTGCAGACGATCCTACGTCTTGTGCAGGAGCATCCCATCAGCCGACAGGAGGTGCTGCTGGAGCACCTGCGGAACGAAGGCTTTGAGGTAACGCAGGCCACCGTTTCCCGCGATATCCGGGAGCTGTGCCTTGTAAAGGCAGCCACCACCGAGGGCTACCGCTATGTTTCCAGCCGGAATGAAAGCTTCAACCCCAAGACGCAAGGACGCTTTGAGACCATCTTCCACGAGTCCGTTCTGGGGGTAGATTACGCCGGGCACGTTGTGCTGGTAAAATGCTATTCCGGCATGGCAAATGCCGCCTGTGAGGTTTTTGACGCATTGCAGTGGAAAAATGTCGTTGGCACCCTTTCCGGTGATGATACCTTTTTAATTGTTGCGCGCTCGGAGCGCGATGCCAAGACCATTTGTTCGGAGCTGACCCGCTATGTGGGGCAGAGATGACGGTAGGAGAACGAAGCCATGCTGAGCAGCCTGCAAATTGAAAATGTTGCCGTGATCCAAAAGGCAGAGGTGCACTTTGAACCGGGGCTGAATGTGCTGACCGGCGAGACCGGTGCGGGCAAATCCATCTTGATCGACTCCATCAATGCGATCCTTGGCAACCGCACCTCTAAGGACTTGGTGCGCACCGGAGCTGCAAAGGCGGTGATTCGCGCCGCCTTTGAGCAGGTGCCGCCTGCTGTGCTGGATAAGCTTGAACAGTCCGGCTACGAGCGCTCCGAAGCACTGCTGCTCAGCCGTGAGATCACCGCCGAGGGCAAGAGCAGCTGCCGCATCAACGGAATGCCGGCTACGGCAGCCGTTCTGCGGGAGCTGTGCGGTGGTCTGATCAACATCAACGGCCAGCACGATTCGGTGGGTCTGCTCAACCCGGCGCATCATCTGGGCATTTTGGACGATTATGCGCAGAACCGCACTGTTTTTCAGGAGTACTATGCCCTGTACCGGGAGCTGGTGCGGGTCAAGCGGGAGCTGGATGCTCTGATCACTGACGAGGCTGAAAAGCAGCGCAAGATCGACCTGTTGCAGTATCAGGTGCAGGAGATTGAGGATGCCGGGCTGACTGCCGGTGAGGAGCAGACGCTGGAAAACCGCCGGAAGGTGCTGTCCAATGCGTCTGCCATCCGGGACCGTCTGGCGCAAAGCTATGCGCTGCTTTCCGGCAGTGATGATGCCGCAGGCGCTGTGGATCTGCTGGGGGAAGCCTCCAACGCAGTAGATGCCGCTGCGCAGTTAGACCCTGCGCTTACAGCCGCCGCCGGGCAGCTGCTGGACTTATACTATAACGCCAAGGATGTGGCCGCAGATCTGATTGGGCGGCTGGACACCTACGACACCAACGATGCAGAACTGGACGAGGTGGAGCAGCGACTGGATCTTTTGTACCGGCTGAAGCGCAAATACGGCAGCACAGTGGAGGATGTGATCGCTTTCGGGCAAAAGGCCCGGGAAGAGCTTGATAACATCCAGCATTCCCAGCAGCGCTATGATGCATTGCAGGCAGAAAAGCTGCGTCTTTACACAAAAGCGCGGGAAAAAGCAGAGGTTCTGACCCAGACCCGACTGAAGGCCTTTGAGGAACTGAACGCCCGCATTTCCGGCACGCTGGACTTTTTGAATATGCCGGGTGTGCGTATGACCTTGCGGCATACCCGCGGTCCGCTGGCCAGCCATGGACAGGACAGCGTTGAATTCTACATCTCAACAAACCCCGGTGAAGCACCCAAGCCGCTGGCTAAGATCGCATCCGGCGGCGAACTGAGTCGCATCACCCTTGCAATCAAGAATGCAATGGCCGATAAGGATGCCGTGCCTACCGTGATCTACGATGAGATCGACAGCGGTGTGTCCGGCAAGGCTGCGGGACGCATCGGCGAGGTGCTGCGTCAGAGTGCGCAAGGGCATCAGATCCTGTGCATTACCCATACGGCGCAGATTGCAGCACTGGCTGATTGTCATCTGCTCATCCAGAAAAATGTGTCCAACGAGCGCACCTACACCGAGATCCATCCGTTGGATGAAAATGGCCGTGTAGAGGCCTTGGCGCGCCTCATCTCCGGCGACCACGTTACCGAGCTTTCCCGCGCCAATGCACGAGAGATGCTGCAGGAGCGCAAGCACGGCGGATGATGCAGCGGAATGCATTTTTGCAGAAAGGACAGCTCTTGACAAGGCGGCGGTCTTGTGATAGAGTAGACAATGTTAATGGCGATGAAGGGAACAAGTACCCTAGAGTGTTCTGTCCAGAGAAGTCCCGGTTGGTGCAAGGGATCACAGAACAGCAGGGGAAATACCTCCCGGAGCTGCAGGCTGAATGCGTAAGGCTAGTAGGCTGTGCCGCGTGCGAGCGTTAAAGACGCAGGAGTGTCACTCTACTCTGGGGTGCGCACTCGTAAGGCCGCTTCCGTGAGGAAACGGCAAACAGAGGTGGTACCGCGAAGTTATCTCGCCCTCTGCCAAATTCATTTTTGGCAGAGGGCGTTTTTGTTTCCTCTGCCCCAAAAACAGGAGGTTTTTCCATGACGCTGTACGAAGAACTGAAAGCCCGTGGTCTGGTAGCCCAGATCACCGATGAGGAGATCATTGACCTGATCAACAACGGCAAGGCTACTTTTTATATCGGCTTTGACTGCACCGCCGACAGCCTGACTGCCGGTCATTTTCTGGCGCTGACCCTGATGAAGCGCCTGCAGCTGGCAGGCAACAAGCCCATCGCCCTGATCGGCGGCGGCACTACTATGATCGGTGACCCCTCCGGCCGCACCGATATGCGCAAGATGCTGACCAAGGACGATATCGCTCACAATGCCGCCTGCTTTAAAAAGCAGATGGAGAAGTTTATCGATTTCTCCGAGGGCAAGGCGCTGATGCTGAACAACGCCGACTGGCTGTTGGACCTGAACTACGTTGAGCTGCTGCGCGAGGTAGGTGCCTGCTTCTCCGTGAACAACATGCTGCGCGCCGAGTGCTACAAGCAGCGCATGGAGAAGGGCCTG
>OLPT01002289.1_pt1 | contig 10337 bp, 9 predicted proteins | sample 1673051 | NCBI WGS metagenome assembly OLPT01 (sample SAMEA3136750, study PRJEB25190) | human gut metagenome | biome: human gut; feature: human-associated habitat; material: faeces | place: Austria | collected 2013
TTTTTCGCCTTCGAGGTGTCGATAGTCTCGACGATAGCATTGGCGTGCGGGCTTCGCAGCAGCTTCACCACGAGCGCGTCGCGCACGATATCTTCGGTATACAGGGGCTTGCCCAGCAGTTGCTGCATCGCGTCTTTCTTGCGGACCGACTTGCCCACCGATTGGTACTCGGGTCTATTCATGGTTGGCCCCTTCCTCATGCCTGCTGTTCAGGAAGGCGCGGATGCCGCGCAGCTGGCCTTCATAGCCCGAGCAGCGGCACAGGTTGCCGCTCAGGTACGCGAGAATTTCTCCGTCAGACGGGTCGGGGTTTTCGCGAAGCAGCGCGATGGTATTCATGACGAAGCCGGGGTTGCAAAAGCCGCACTGCTCGGCGCCTTGATCGGCGATGAAGCCGACGAATTCCGACGCTTCTTCTTGCAGGCCTTCGAGCGTGTGCACGCTGCGGCCGTTGGCGCGCGCCGCGAGCGTTGAGCACGAAAGCACAGGTTTGTCGTCCATGAGCACGGTACACAAACCGCAGCTCGAGGTTTCGCAGCCGCGCTTCACGCTCAAGCAGCCATGCGCGCGCACGAAATCGATGAGGAGCGTGTCGGCGGGAACGTCGTCGGAAACCATGGTTCCGTTCAGCTTGATTTTGATTTCCATTACAGCACCTCCTTCAGGGCCAGAAGCGCGCGACGCGTGAGCACGGGCGCGAGTGCGCGTCGGTATTCGACGCTGCCCCACATGTTGCCCGAGACGGTCACGGCGCCGGCGGCGTAGTCGGCGAACGCGGCGGCGCTTTCCTCGGTAATGCCGCCGGCGAGGATCCCCTGTTCATCGTGAAGCACCACGGCACGCGCGGGACGCGAACCCACAACGACGCGCCACTCACCCGCCACCTGGGCCGCAGCGCAGTTCAGTGAAGGGATGTCTGTGCGCTGCTTGCGCACGGCTTGGTACGAGAACGCGCCCGGCTGCTTCTTCACGATGAGGCGCACCAAAACGTCTTTGTCGTAAGGCATGCGCGCGAATTCTTCCAGGGGCACGATGCCGCCCTTGTAGAGTTCGACGTAACTATCCATAGCAAGGAAAACCGTGAGAATGTCGGAAAAGCCCATGCGGCGCCACAGGCTTCCGCCGAGCGTTGCGCCGTTGCGGAACTGCACGCCCACGATGTCTTTGAAGGCGGCTTCCACCGCGCCGCAGGAATAGGCGGCGAGGCCTGGATGCTTCTCCATTTGGCGCAGGGTGACCATGGCGCCAATGCGAAATTCCTCGTCGGTTTCTTCGATTTGGTTGAGACCCAGATCGCACAAATCGATGGCGGTGCCGAAGGAGTGGGTGCCCATTTTCATCCACATGGTGCCGGCCACGATGCGGTTGCGCTTTTTCTGGTTGAGCTCCCAGGCTTCGTCGAGGGTTTGCGGGCGCTCGTATTTTTGGAAGGTAATAATGTTTCTCGCCCCATTACTTGAGGTTGGCATAGTCACTCATATTATACTGTGGCCTGCGATTAATTCTTTAATTCAGCCCGTCCAACCATCGAATTTGCAAAGGCGAATACCGCTATGCCACACGCTGCCGACAACCGCACATTGAAGCACGGATGCATCGTTATGGCATCGGGCGTGGGAGTGCGTTTCGGGGGCAATAAACTCATGGCTGAGCTTTGCGGCGCGCCGCTGGTCGGCCATGTTGTGCGAGCAACCGATGGTTTGTTCAGCCGGCGCGCGGTGGTCACGCGCCATGCTGACGTGGCTGCGTTGTGCGAGACGCTGGGCGCGCAAGTGATTTTACACGACGAGCCATGCAGAAATGACACGGTGCGCCTGGGCATGGAGGCCATGGACGGGTGCGATACGGTCACGTTCGTCCAGGGCGACCAGCCGCTTATTCGTCCAGCGAGCATTGCCGCGCTTCTTCGCGCCGCCGAACGCGATGCTGCTGGTGCCGTGAGACGCGATGCTGCGGGGCGCGGCGTTGCGGATGTTGCGGGATGCGATGCTGTCGGTGCAGCGCTGGCCGATACTGCGGAGGACTACGCCATGGGGCTCGATGCTGTGGAGTGCGACGTTGATGCCGCTGCTGGGTGTGATGCTGCGGAATCCGATGTCTCCGGTGCCGCGAAACATGACGCCGTGGGGTGCAATGCTGCGGAGAGCGGCGTTGCGCGCATTTGGCGCACCAGTTTCGATGGCGTGCCGGGCGCGCCCGTGCTTTTTCCTTCATGGGCGTTCGACGAGCTTCGTTCTCTTCCCCGTGGTAAGGGCGGCGGATTCGTGGCGAAAACGCATGCGGAATGCGTTCGAACCATTGAGGTTTCAAGCGAATGGGAGCTGTTCGACGTGGATACGCGCGACGATTTGGAGCGGCTGCAGACACATGTTGCGCGCTGCGGCAGTGCAGGTTTGCCGCGCTGACGCTTTTCGTCGCGCCGATTTTGCCTGCGCGTTCCATCTGGTGTTCTAGGCATGCGCCCCAGCTGGGTGTTCTGCTGCGCCCCTTGGCTCGATATCCCAGCTGGGTGTCCTGCTGTGCTTTCTGGCCCGATGATGGGCATCCATTGCATTCAGCCCATTGCGTTCGTAACCGAGTGCCGCCGATTCGGTTTGATTCAATTTCCCAGTTCGCAGCTTCCGTTCTTTATTCTGACACTTCGCTTATTCCGCCACTCCCGATCGCTTCTTTCTGCTGGTTGCAAATTTGGTTTTTGCTGCATTGCGAATGCGATATTGCATGAGCCGCGTGTGGCATTGCTCGGCGTGCGCGAAATTACCGTTATTTTTTACTCTTTCCCTTCCCTCTTTTCTCGGTTTCTTTCATCTTCTCTTCGTGCTTGCTCCGGGCTTGCTTCGAGTCTACTGTTGGTGCCTTCTTGAACAATTTGCTCTTGCTTGATATTTGGTCCGAATTGTCAACTTTTTGGCACAAATTTGCGGTTGTGCACGATAAGGAATGGATTGTTCCTGCCTTCGGTAAATCGTGACCTGGGGTTTTGCAAAAACGAAGCATCTTTGGGGCCTTTTTGGAGTGCTAAGACCGTTCACAACCGCAAATTTCTGCCATTTTTTGCAAAATCGGGACATGGTTTGGGCCGCGTTGACCCGTTCGGGTTTGCCGTTGAGGGATTTATGGGAGGTGCTGTGGGAATGGGCGCGGAAAAGCTTGCTTGCTAGGCAAGCTTGCAATAGTCCGATTGGACGTGCATTGCGAAAGTTCGCATGTGACAGTGCGCGCAGAAAGCGCGTGCGGAAAAGCCCGACCACGCAAGTGCGATGGAAATGGGTTCGAGAATGATCGCTCTGTTTAGGCATGCCGAGCGCAATTGGGGATGAGCTCTTCGATTGGATACGATGGGTGCGGTTGAAGGAAAGCCGTTTCATCGTTCGCATTTCGGCCGGGCAACAAAGAACGGCGCCCTGTCTCTCGCGAAAGAAACAGGGCGCCGTTCGCTTGGATGTATATGAACGATTTGAGCCAAAAGTTCGAATGCCAACCTTGAGCCGCTCGTTTAGCTCGTTAGGCGTTCGCGTCCTTCTCGGGCGTTTTCTCGTTTTCGTCTTTGGGAAGCACGATGTTCAAAATGATGGCGACCGCAGCTGCGGCGACAATGCCAGAGCCGCCGAAAATCAGGCCGACGAACTCGGGCGAACCAGCCAGCACGGCGGGGTTCGCGCCAATGCCGTAGCCCAGGCCAAGTGCGACGGAAACGATGCTCAAGTTGCGCGGCGTAAGGGGTTCGCGCGTGATCAGCTGAATGCCGCTCACCACGATGGAGGCGAACATCATAACGGCCGCGCCGCCGAGGACCGACTGGGGCATGATGGAGACCACGGCGCCGAGCTTCGGGCACAAGCCGCACAGAATCAGGAATACGGCGCCGCAGGCCAGGGCCTTGCGGTTGACCATTTTGGTCATGGTGACCAGGCCGACGTTCTGGCTGAACGAGGTGTTGGGCAGCACGCCGAACATGGCTGCGAGCGACGAGCCCAAGCCGTCGCACACAACGCCGCCGGAAAGTTCCTTGTCAGTAGCCTCGCGGTTCATGCCGCCTTGCGTGACGCCCGAAATGTCGCCGACGGTCTCGACGGCCGTGACGATGAACATCACCAGCACGGGCGCAATGGCTCGCATGTCGAAGACGGGCATGACGGGCAGAAGGTTCGGAATGGCAAACCATGATGCCGCAGCGACCTTATCCCAGTTCAAAACCCATGCCTTGGTGTATTCCACGCCATCGGCGGTCACGCCAGTCGTAGGAAGCACCAGGCCCATGATGCCGGCGACGACGTAACCCACGATAATGCCAGCCAAAATGGAAGAGGCGCTTACAAAGCCCGTGGTCGCATGCTTCACGGCGAGAATGACGATGAGCACGAGGAGCGCCAAGCATAGATTCTCGAACGAGCCGAAGTCGGGTGCGGTGTTGCCGCCGCCGAAGGCGTTCACGCCGACGCTGATAAGGCTTAAGCCGATGGAAAGCACGACGGTGCCCGTAACGACCGCCGGGAAGAAGCGGCGTAGGGGTTTCAGGAAGAAGCCCAGAACGGCCTCGAACAAACCGCCGATGAGCGATGCGCCCATGATGGCGCCATAGGCGATAAGGCCGCCGCCCATCGATGCAGCCACCGAGTTGAACACGCCGATGAAGCCTGAAGACGTGCCCATGATGATGGGCACCTTGCCGCCGACCGGGCCAATGCCGAAAAGCTGGATGAGGGTTACGACACCCGCGATCCACATGGCATTTTGCAACAGGGAAAGCTGCACGTCGGCGAATTCGGCGCCGGCCAATCCGCATGCGCTCGTCACAATAAGCAGCGGAGTCAAATTGCCCACGAACATTGCCAGAACATGCTGCAAGCCCAAGGGGATTGCTTGCGCGAGCGGCATATCGCCCTCGAACGAGAATACGCCGAGCGACCTCGTTTTCTCGGGGGTCTCTTTCGGAGATTCACCTGCAGGTTCTTCTGCTTGAGCCTGCGCTGTGACCTCCTGTTTTTCATCTGTCATTGGCATCCCTTTCTGAAAACACATTAAGAGAAAAAAATAGCACTCCACCGCGCTATTTTGAAGAAGCCAAAATAAGATTTTGACCTGTAAACATATTCTTTTTCGAGAACGATTTGAATCAGGGCACGGTTTCCCTCTCCCGTTTAATCTCGGCAGCGAATGGAATTCAGAATGCGTTCGTTGTTTGGCCTGATACTGCACCGAACTCCTTCGCTCTCCGTGCTGTTCAATTCGTCATCGGGCCTTTCTCACCTGCTCATTCTTTTCGTGCGACAAGCTGTTCGTGCGTTTCGGGCATTATGAAGCTGCGCGGCTGGTCGAATGCCGCATATAAGGAGGAGGGAAAAATGAAGACTATCAACCGTAGGTCGTTCTGCGCGGGTGCAGCGATTCTTGGCGGATGTTTTGCTTTGGCGGGATGTTCGGGAACCGCCTCGAAGCAAGCAGATGAGGAAAAGCCAAAGGGTGAGATTATCGAAACCGATATTGCGGTTATCGGGTCGGGTCTTGCTGGCGAGGCGTGCGCGCTTGCCGCTGCTCAAAATGGCGCGAAGGTCGTGCTTGTCGAGAAGTCGCCGTCTCTGGGCATTTCGTTCCAGACTTCGAAGGGCAATGTTTCGATTTATCAGGGTGTCGAAAACGAGGAGTTCTGGCAGTTCGTTTCTGAAACGACCGACACCATGGATGAGTTCCTCGCTCGTTTCAAAAAGGCAACCGAGACCGGCAAAATCGATGCACCCTACCCCGATTACGATCGCGTGAAAGCGCTCATGCAGGCGAGCTGGTGAATTGGGTTGAGAAAACGGGAATCGATTTTATTCAATCGTTCACTAAAGAGAAGGTTGGGACCGATACCGTATGGCCCGATACGAGCGCTGACGCCTCAAAGGCCGCTGGTCAGCTCATCACTGAGAAAATGACCGCAGCTCTGGAAGACGCGGGCGTCGAAATTTTGCTTGAGCATGAGGCAACCGAGCTGGTGACCGAAGATGACAAGGTTACGGGCGTCGTTCTGCAGTCGAACGGTAAAACTAAGACTGTTGCGGCGAAAGCGACGGTTCTTGCATGCGGTGGTTTTGGCGGAAGCGTCGACTATCTTAATAAGTTTGTTCCTTCGGTTGAAAAAATCGGTTTCCAGTATTTGGGCAATGCCATGAACACTGGTGACGGCATTACCATGGGAAAAGCTGTGGGCGCGGCGCTTTATGACACTTGCTGGGTGATTCCTTTCAATATCATGCCCTCCAGGAAGCTCACCGAAGTTGATCTGTCTTTTGCGACGCTCGTTGATATGTCTATGTCGACCAAGCCCCTCGAGGGCGGCGGGGTTGCGAGCAAGATGCTCGTTGACGCTCAGGGCAAGCGTTTCGTCAACGAAGCTGGTCCGGGAATCCTGCTCGCCTCGAGCATGGCCGATCACGACGCTGCTCCGAATTATGCGCTTTTCGATAGTACGAATGCCGAGGCGTGCGAGATTCTTGAGAAGGGCATTTCGACTGGGGACGTCATTAAGGCCGACACCATTGACGACCTCGCGTCGGCGATGGGCGCCGTAGCGCTTGCCGAAACGTTCGCTTCGTATCAGGCATTCGCCGAGGGCGAATACGGGAAGTCCGTCGAAAAGGCGGTCGCGTACGGTGAGGGTCCCTACTACCTCGTGAGCTATGTTCCCTCATACGTCGCGACCATGGGAGGCTTGAAGACCGACAGCGACTGTCGCGTTGTTGATGACGCTGGCAACGCCATCGAAGGCCTATGGGCGATTGGCGAGATCACGCATCGATTCATGTATAACCGTAGCTTCGTGCGCCATTGCTCGAATTCCGTTGGATTGTCAATGGGTCGCCTCACGGGCGAAGCAATTGCCAAAGACCTCGCCTAATAATGAGAAGGTGTGGCGGCGGCTCGCGGTATCCGCTATACCTTCTCTTTTGCGTTTTTGAATGATTCGGCGTGCATCTCTTCTATTGCATCTATGAGTTCCTGACGGGAGTGCACGCCAACTTTCGTATAGGCCCTACGCAAGTGCGTTTTGACGGTATGCTCCGAGAGCATATACCACTCCGCCAAATATCTCGCGCTTCGTCCGGCAGCGAATTCTCGCACGATTTGCGCCTCACGGTCGGAAAGGCCATAGCGCTGCACGAGCATGTCGAACGCTTCGTTCCACGGGTCTGCGTCTGAGGCGATAGGCGCAATCTCTTCGCTTGCCAACGCCACATCGCTTGTGACCTTGTTGGGTTCGATCGTCTCCATGTGGGACGATTGCTGCCTATCTTCATCGGGGGCGGTTTCGTCGAAGCCGCCCCGTAAGCGTTTTGAGGAATAACGCAAATAGGCGAAGAATATGGTTGAAACCGCAATTGCAAGCGCCCAAAGGCTTACGGCACTTACTGCGCTCTGAACGATGAGATTGCCGCCGATGGCCCAGTCGGCGCATGCCCGACCCGCCATAACCGACAAACGTGCGACTCCCAGGGCAAGGCCGAGCAGGAAAAATGCGGGGAGCTTCCTTTCGTGGGCTTCGCTCACGAGCATGAGCCAGAGCAATACGTAGAACGAAATCAAAGTAGCCGTCATGATACTGCCCGATACCGAAGCTTCGAGCAATCCCGTAGATCGCGTGAACAACGCCGTTGCAATCCAGGCGGCGGCTATGGGGCACATGTAGTCGATATTCGCTTTTCGAATCGAAAAAACGAGCAATGCGCAGACCATAAGAATCGCTGCGACGAGGCAAATGAGCGCCGTTTCGTTGCTTTGCGCGTATTCCATGTTTGTGGCAAGCAAGTCGGCTTCGATAACGAATCCGCAGACAAATGAAAAAGCAAAAGCGCAGGCAACGGCCCTGCGTGCGCGAGAAAACGCTTCCGAGAGCGTGGTCGTTTCGTGGCACGATGCGTCGCTGAAAGCTTGCTCGTTTGCGAGGGTATCATAGGCAATTGCCTTGTCATAGCGAATGCAAATGCCGAGTAGGACAATTGAAATTGCCATGAATGCGGCGAGTGCGCCTTCGACCGGCAGGCCTAATGTCCCGAGGAGTGGTTTCACGGCAACATTCACCGCGTAGGCAAGCGCAATCATGATAAGGGCAAAGCGTGGTTTGTAGTTGGTGAAGATTTCCATCCAACATAGAACGTTGAGCGACCATGTGAGGCCGGCGAATGCCTGATGAATGGCCGCGTCGCCAAGATTGAGAAGCGATAGAGCGAGATAGAGCGCACACGAAATCGCCCCTGCGCAGTAGAGTTTGCGGTTGTCGTCAATTTTTCCAAAATACGAAAGTACGGCGATGGTAAGCAAGGTCGCGCCATCGACGGACAGGCCGAAAAGCGCAAGCGAATGCGCGCTGTACGGCCCTGAATTAACGTCGATAAAGCGTGCTCCCTGAAGCAGGCCGAAACCCATTACCGCGATTGCGGCGAGTACCATACGCCTTGTTTTTGTTATGCTCACATCGGCGGCAATCCTCATAAGTCCCTCCGTGCACGAAACGGAGCTTGCGTTGCGCAAGCTCCGTCTAGTTCCCTCATATTGAGAATTGAAAGCGTTTTGCCGGCTGGCGCAATGCTTTATTCTGCAGTTTCTTTCGACGCATTCGCACCTGCAATTCTACCGAATACGATGGAGCTTGTTTGCCAGCTTCCTGAAACGGTGTCGGTGCCGAATTGTCCGCCCGTGCACATCCCAGCTGCGTAAAGGCCGGGAATCACGTTGCCGTCGGCGTTGCGTACGCGGGCGTTTTCATCTGCGTCAAGACCGCCGTTGGTATAGAGCATGATGCATGTTTCAACGGGGCCTACGTAAAATGGTGCCTGGTTGATCGGGGTAAGGAAATGGGGGTCCTTACCGAATTCGTCCGTGCCAGAACTGCAACCCTCGTTGTAGGCTTGGATGCTTGCGATAAGTGTGATTGCGGGGATTCCGAAACTCGATCCTTCGCATCCTCCGCCGCCCCGATGCGGTGGAGGCTCGGTTCGGCCTTAGATGCAACTTCTTCGAGGGTATCTGCGGTTACCACGAAGCCTCCATCGATCCACTTCTGAAGAACTTCTTCTTTTGGATTTACCTGTGTTGGAACGAAATGGCCGTCGAGCACGGGATAGAACACGTTGTCTTCAAGTTTGAGCACGTCGCGGGCAATGGCGCCACGGGTCTTGCCTTCGTCGGTAAAGCGCTTGCCGTTGGAGCCTACCATGACCTGCCCAACGACACGGGTGATACCTGCAACAGCGACACCCTGCGACATGAGGTCCGAAGTCGAATAGCACGGTTCGGACACGCAGTACTCCATATGGCGAACGGCAGCGCCGGCCTTTTGGGCCGCACGAATCGCTTCGCCGGTAAACGGACCATAGGGCATGCCCAGTGAAGCGAAGGTCTCTCCAGCCGCAGCGGGTGTTTCGGGCAGTTCGTTCATGTGGCGAGGAATCATTACCTCGTCATTGGTCCAGGGGCCAGAACAGATGATAACGGCCTTGCGCGCACGAATGCGTTTTTCCTTGCCGCTATCGAGACAGATGGCTCCGATGATGCGGCCTTCTTCATTCGCAACAAGGCTTTCAAGCGGACAATTGTTGAGCAATGTTGCTTTTTCTTGAATGATAGGGATGAGCTTCGTTGTAAGCTCGCCAGCGGTTTTTGCGATGTATTTACCCTGTCCTTGTCGACCTTCGCAAATCTTCAGCGTTTCTTTGAATTCGCACCCATGGTCAATCATCCAGTCGATCGCGTCAGCCGCGCCGTCACACCAGATTTTGACCAGGGAGGGGTCGGCGGTTCCTTCGGAAACTTCCATGGCGTTTTCGAACATGAGCTCGGCGCTATCGGTCACGTCATCGAAATTCTGCGGAATTGCCAGCGAAGACGTTGGGGCGCAATACTGGACGGTCGCACTTGTCGCTCCGCCGATGAGATCGGCCTTTTCGACCATAACGACCTCAGCCCCTTCTTCGATCGCCGTTACTGCGGCGGCAACGCCTGCCGCGCCGGAGCCCACAACGACAATGTCAGTCTCGAGGTCCCATGCGTCGCCCTCGGCGGCGCTCGCTCCCTTTTCGTTGGAGCATCCAGGAAGCATGCTTGCTCCTATGATTCCTGCTGCCCCGATGCCTGCGGCCGTAAGAAACGAACGGCGAGATACGCCCGGCTCGTTTGCGATGGATGTACCCATAATTTCCCTCCTTGCTCACGCGGCTTATGCCGCTTGTTTGAAATTGTGTCTAATCAGGCATGATGCGTGTCGCACGAAAAGAATGAGTACGGAAAAGAAAGGATTGGGTGCGGTGGAAAGCAATCATGACCACCCGCATAGCGGGTGGTTTGCTCTTAGGGTATAA
>OLPT01002290.1_pt1 | contig 10335 bp, 10 predicted proteins | sample 1673051 | NCBI WGS metagenome assembly OLPT01 (sample SAMEA3136750, study PRJEB25190) | human gut metagenome | biome: human gut; feature: human-associated habitat; material: faeces | place: Austria | collected 2013
ATAAGCGAATTAAAGAACAAGTCTGTTGTGAATGTATTTTTTGAGCTCAACAGCCGGAGGGAAAACATCGTTAGCAAATTCCTTTGTCTGCGCAAAAAAGCCTTGCTCCCGCGCTTCTTCGCTCATATCGTGATAGGTGTGCCAGATTTCTGATGCAAGTTCACGATATTCGTTCGGCTTTGCATCTGTAAGTTCAGCCGCTGTCGCATACCGGCCGTTTTTCAGCAGCGTGGAGATACGATTAGCTGCATCTTCATAAGTCAGTACAGCAGCGCGCGGCGTGCGGGTATCGTGACCGCGTGCAATACGCAGACCGTTGCCGTCAAACCAGAGGGAATGGTCAATGTTATGGACGCGCACGCCCGCACCGCCTACGCGGTATTCCCGCCGCAGGAATGCAGCAGCGTCCGCCATGCTGACATTCGGCTGCATGAAAAAAGCCGCGATACGCTCGCGGCTATGGGTGCTGTTACTGCCTGCGGTCAGTACGCGGTTGATTACCTCATCGGAAACACCGCCGCACGGGCAAAGATGAAGAGCTGACCGGCGAACCGATTGCGCTTGACGTGCAGCCGGAGGATAAATTCGTATATTTCAGTGTGCCCGAGGGGCTTTACCGCGTATTTTTCGTGTTTGAGACGTTCAGCGGCGAAGAAAACAAAAAGTACTATATCGACATGCTCTCAAAAGAATCGGTGCACAAGCTCATTGAAGCCGTGTACGAGCCGCATTACGACCACTATGCAAAGTATTTCGGCAACACGCTCGCGGGATTTTTCTCCGATGAGCCGGGCTTTGACGCGCCGCACTTTGGCATGACGGGGTACGACACCGGCATTTATAATCGTTCGGTTGGCCAGCCCGGCGTGATGCTGCCGTGGCGCGACGCGGCCGCCGTGCACATGGCAAAAGACGGCATCGACGAGCCGACGCTCTATCTGCCGATTTTGTGGTATGCACATGACGAGCTGACCGCGGAAATTCGCCTTGCGTACATGGACGCCGTGACGTTGCTTTGGAAAGAGAATTTCTCCTATCCGCTCGGCGATTGGTGCCGTGCGCACGGTGTGCAATACATTGGGCATTTGATTGAGGACATGAACGCGCACGCGCGTCTTGGGTGCAGTGCGGGACATTACTTCCGCGGGCTCGACGGGCAGGACATGAGTGGCATAGACATTGTGCTGCACCAGGTAATGCCCGGAATGGCCGACTACAAAACGGCGGCGCTCGTCTCGGGCGGCATGGTGGACGGCGAATTCTTCCACTACGTTTTGGGGCAGCTTGCGGCTTCGCACGCGCGGCAAAATCCGAACATGAACGGCCGCGCCATGTGCGAGGTGTTCGGCGCATACGGTTGGGCAGAAGGCGCGAACGTCATGAAATGGTTGATGGACTTTCTGCTTGTGCGCGGCGTAAACCACTTTGTGCCGCACGCATTTGACGATTTCTTCCCCGACCGCGACTGTCCGCCGCACTTTGGCGCAGACGGCAACGACCCGCAGTTTGCGGGCTTCACGCAGCTGATGCACTACGTGAACCGCGCGGCGCACTATCTGTACGGCACAGAGATGGAAGCCTCCGGCGCAATTTTATACCACGCGGAAGCCGAGTGGATGGACAAATCAAGCGCCATGCTGACGCAAAAGCCTGCAAAAGCGTGCTATGACGCGCAGATTTCCTACGACATCGTGCCGCTCGATTATCTGGAGACGGCGGAAAAGAACCACGGGCGCTTTGGGCGCGGGTACAAATACCTCGTCGTGCCGGCGTGCAGAAAGCTGCCGGAGCGCTTTGCAAAAATCTGCGAAGCGCTCAAAAACGCAGGCGTGCCGGTATTCTTTGTCGATTACGCGCCGGACTGCGTGAATATCAGTGAAAACGAGATCGTGCCGCTTCAAAAGCTTGCAGCGCACATCAAAGAAAGCGGCCTCGCGCACGAATATAACGCAAAGGAGCACCTGCTGCGCATTGCAAAGTTCACGCGCGGCGAAGCGACAAGCTTCTTTGTCTTCAACGAAGCGCCGAACGCGGTACAGGAGACGCTTTCGCTGTCCGTCAGCGGCAAATACATCGCGGCAGATCTGTTAAACGGCGTCTATACGCGTGGCGAGACGGCAGACGGCACAGTCGAGCTCGCACTTGAAGCGGGGCAATCGGTGATCCTCATTTTCGGCAGCGCTACGGAAGATGAATGGGCAGGCTTTCCGGAGAAATCCGAGGGTCTGCATATGGCGGAGATTGAGACGCTGTGGGACATTGACCTGCGTGAGACGGGCAAGGAGACGGAATTCAAGCCGTTCCGTAAAAACTCGAAGCTTTTTAACATCACGGGCAAAAACGGTGAAACGGAGTTTTCCGGCGAAATGCGGTATAAGACAAAGCTCAACATAAACGATACGGCACACGTAGAGCTTGAATTTGAAAATGTCGGCGTAACGGCACAGCTGCTCGTAAACGGCAAGGACATGGGGCAGCGCATCTGCCGCCCGTACCGCTGGGATATTACGGAAGCCGTAAAAGCGGGCGAAAACGACGTAGAAGTGTTCGTCTGCAACACGCTTGCACAGCGTATGCAGGATTTCTTTTCGACGTATATGACACTGCCCGCGAGCGGCATCACGGGAAAAGTGCGGCTTTTTGTGCAATAAGTTGAATTTAAACGCCCCCGCATTCTCGGTAACACACGAGAGTGCGGGGGCCATTTTTTACAGGCAGTCGTGCACGGACACACGCCAGTATTCCACTTCAAAGGTCGGCGCAAAGCCGAAAGAGCGGTATAAATTTAAGGCGGACGGGTTTTCGGAATCGACGTCGAGCTCGATGCCTTTGCCCGCGTTTTTGGCTTCGGTCAGCGCCGCGCGCACAAGGAGTTTGCCGTAGCCCCTGCCGCGCTCACTGGCTTTTACCGCCACGCCGCAGAGGGACAACGTTTCGTCCGTTTTTTCCCCCGCGAGGTCAAACACGCCGATGGGCTCACCGTTTACATACAGCACATACGCCGTGCGATTTTCGGCGAGGAGCATCTCTTTTGCGGCTTCAAAATTTTTATATTTGCGCAGGGAAACGGACAGATAGTCCGCGAGCGTCTCCCCCGTCACGCACTTTACGGTTGTGTTTTCCGGCAGTGGGAAAACCGCCGGCTCGCGCGTCATGCGATATTCCGTGTGGCTGTGGACGGCGTTCGGAAAGTGCTTTTTGAGGTACGCCTTTCCCGTTTCGCTTTGCGACTCGAGGTCAAACAAAAAATCAGGCACGCCGTGCACCTGCATTTCCTTTGCGGCGGCGTGCAAAGTGCCGTGAATTGCCCGCAATTTCGCGCGGATTGCTTCGTGAACGCCGTTACCTCGGCCTCCTCCTGCGTCGGCAGAAACAGCGACAAAAATGCAGTGAGCGCGTCGTTTTCACGACCGAGATAAAAGCACGGTACGGTGCGGTCAAAGTGGCTTTCCGTTTGCAGCCAGACCGTATTCTTTAGATTTTCGCCGCTGTATACTTCATTTTGCAGCGCGAGAATTTCTGCACGCTCCGGCTCTGTAAGTGCGGCACAGGCTTTAGCCTCTAAACTCATTTGCGCTTAATCACTCTGCCGAAATGGTCAAGCTCGCGCGGTTTTTCCATGGGCAGCTCACAGTAGACCTTGCGCGCGAGGAAGAAGACCGCCACGGCGTACACAACGAGCAGCACCTCCAAAAGATAGACGGAGGTAAGCACGTTCGTCTGATACAGCGCTGCGAGGAAGCCAACAACCGAGTGCAGCAGGATGCTGACGGGGTACAGCCAGAATTTCTGCGAACGTACCACGCCGAACATCAAAACGGAAAGCTCAATTTGCAGTGCGAACACCGCGGCGCGCTCCACGCAGTTCATCACGCCGGCAAGAGGGCTGATGGCGTTGATCTCCGCGATGGTCTCAAGGACGATCTGGTACTCCGAGTTCGCATACTGCGCGGCAAACGCCTCTGCGCCCATGTTATTGAACGAGATGGACATCATGAGCGTAGAGAGCACCGTGAGGCCCAGCACCATGATGCACTCGAGCCCGCCGAAGCCGATGCCGAACGTAACAGCGTTTTCGCGGCCCACGCTGTCCTTCAGCATCGTTCTATATACGAGGAAGCGTGCGGTCTCCTCCAGAATGCCGGCCGAAAGACCGCCGTACACGGCGTAAAGCCACGGGTGACCGAGCAGGAACGCGGAAACGGCGGAGCTGCCCGTGCCGAGCACAGCGGCATTGATGAGCTGCTCCAGCACCATGCCGAACACAAAGTAGGCTGCCGCGCCGATCCACGCCGGGCGGAGCTCTGTGCCCTCCTTCTTTTTCCAGATGACAAGGGCAAGGATAGGCAGCGCAAGCGAAAACAGCAGCTCTGCTGCAAACGTGATGATGATACTGACAGATATGGTATCGGCCATAGTGGTATCTCCTTTTTGCGAAATGGATTTCTTACAAATGAAAACGCCGAACCGCCGGAAGGCAAAAAAATCCTCCGGCGGTGTTAATTTACGGGATAGAATCAGCGGAACAGCGTGCACACGCCGCTTTCGCGGTAATAGCGGATGCGCTTTTCAATTTCCTCTTTCGGGCATTTGAAATAATCCGCAAGGCACTGTATGCACAAAAAGTCCTCCGCGCCGCGGTAGACGAGCTTGCGGTAAATGGCGATGTCGTCATCGTGGAGCGGTGCGCCGCAGGTGCGGCAGGTTTTATAGTTTGCCATTATTTCAGCTTCACGGGCTTTGCAATGAACACCATGGTGTCATGCGGCTCCACCTGCGCCACGTAGCGCTCGGCGAACTTGCCCTCATCCTGCTTTGTATAGCAGTTGTAGAAGGAGAGGCCGATGTTCTCCGCATAAGAGATGCCCATATCCCAGAATTGCAGGGACATTTCGCTCTTTTTATCGCCGAAGTTTACGAAGCAGATGGCAAGAGAACCGTCGGAAAGGGGCTTTACGAGCGCCATGACGTCCTCCGGGTTGTTCCACTGGCGGATGCAGTACGGCGCGCGGCACTCGATATCCTGGTTGATGCGGATGAGGTCTTCGTTGCCGAGCGTTTCAAGCGTCACATCGGTCATATTGCGCACGTCGCAGCCAATCATCAGCGGGGAGCCCATGACGGCCCACAGTGCGAAGTGCGAGCGGTATTCGAGGTCGGAGCAGGAGCCGATGTTGCCGATGAACTCGTTGTTGCTGGAGCCGTGCATACCGACGATGAGCATATCAATGTCGTTGTGGCAGTACGGGCCGCTGAACGCCGTCTTATCGAGCTGAGAGAGGAACAGGTTCTTTACGGATTCCCAGTTATCCTGAATATCGCCCGTAGAGCGGAACAGCTGTGCGCCGGAGCTTCTGATCCAGCTGTGCACGTCTTCGTTGCCCCAGTTGCAGGCGGAAAGCACAATGTCTCTGCCGCAGTTGCGCAGCGCAAGGGACATGCGCTTGTAGAGCACTTCGCCGTCCATGTGCTTCGGTTTATAGCAGTTGTCGTATTTAAGGTAATCGACGCCCCAGGAAGCAAACGTCTCGGCATCTACGAACTCATGCTCAAAGCTGCCCGGGTAGCCCGCGCAGGTGTGCGTGCCGCAGCAGGAGTACATGCCGAACTTGAGGCCCTTCGAGTGTACATAGTCCGCCACAGCCTTCATGCCGTGCGGGAACTTCTCCGGATCCGGCACAAGGCGGCCGTTTTCGTCGCGCTGCTTGAGACTCCAGCAATCGTCGATGACGACGTACTCATAGCCTTTATCTTTAAGGCCGCTTGCGCACAGAGCGTCCGCTGCGCCGCACACGAGGTCTTCGTTGATGTTCCATGTAAAGGTGTTCCATGAATTCCAACCCATTGGCGGGGTCATGGCAAGATATTTGTTCTGCATACATTCTTTCCTTTCGCTCTAAACCAAACTGTCTTACTGCACTTCGTTCAGCTCGCCCACAGCATCTTTCAAAAGCTCGATGCACTTTTCCGCAGAGGATTTTGCAAACGTCTCAAAATCGACGCTGCCCTCGTCGTTCGCATTATCGGAGATGGCACGCAGACCGCAGAACGGCGTTTTATTCACCGCGCACACCTGTGCCACAGCGCCGGTCTCCATCTCGCAGGAGATTGCGCCGAACTCGGCTTTCAGCTGCAAACAGAAGGCGGGATCCGCCACAAAACGGTCGCCGGTCGCAATGACGCCCGTGTGCACGCCGTTGTAGATCTTCTCGGCGTACTTTTCGAGCACCGCATTGTGCTTCGCGCTCGTCGGCAGCTGCACAACGCCCTCACTGCCAATCATTACAAAGCCTTTCGGCTCGCCGATGGCGGTGGTGTCGTAATCGTACTGCACGGTGTGGGACGCAACGACCATATTACCGATCTTCACGCCCTCGCCGATGCCGCCCGCAACGCCCGTGTTGATGACGACGGACGGCGCGTAGCTGAGGATCATCGCCGCCGTGCACATGGCCGCGTTCACTTTGCCCACGCCGCATTTTGCGGCGACAACGTCCGTGCCGTTCAGCTTGCCCGTGTGGAACGTAACGCCGCACAGCGTTTCCGTTTTATGGTCTGTCAGCGCCGCGGTAATGCCCGCGGCCTCAATCTCCATCGCTCCGATAATACCGATCATGTAAGAAATCCTCTCTTTCGGGGCTGCTTTCAAAGCGCCCCCATTATACCGCATAAAGCCCGCGCGGTCGATTTTCATTTGTTGCGCGTTCCTATTATTTTGTTGTTTATTTGTTGCTTTTACTTAAAGCGCTTGCCGAGCTTTTCCTTCATAAAGGTGCGGAACGCATCGGCGTCTCCCTGCTTAAAGCCGTCCTTGCGGATAAAGTACGTATTGCCCTCGCCGAAATACATATAGAAATATTCATTCGTCTCATACATGCGGCTGATCTGGAAATACGGGTGCAGGTTAGAAGCCTGTAAGCCCGTGATGCGGAAGTCGCCATCGTAGAAATAGTACGCGGCACGGCGGCTGCGCAGCTTACCGTAGGAGCGCATAAGCACCTTTGCCGTGTTGGTGGAAGCCGTCGCAAGTTTATAAAGGCTGTAAATCGCAAAGCCGATAAGCAGTAGCATGACCCACCAGTTGCTGTCGAAATTGCCGAGCTGCCACACGACGTACAGCGCGATGACGCTCAAAACGACCGTGAACACCGGAATGAAAATTTGCAAGTGATACGCCTGATAGTTCGCGAACGTCTTGATTGCCGCGTCGTCGTGGTCGGTCTCGTTTACAAAACGCAACGCGCCCGTACCGACGGATTCGTCGTCCTGCTTCGAGCGGCGGTATTCCGCAAGGCGATCCGCCGTCTCTTTTCTAAGCTTCTTTTCACGCTTGTTGCGGCTGTGCGCCGTCACAAAGTAAACGATGAGCAGCACAATGAGCACACCCACTGCGCCGAGCGTCACAGCGCTCTGTCTGCTCAAACCGTTTTCAATCGTAGGTGCTTCCGCAAAGGCAGAGATGACGGCGGAATCGACCACGGCGCGCATGAATGCGTCCGTCTCCTCCGAGATTTGTTTCGTATCGCCGAAGAGGTCAAACGAAACAATCTTGCCGTCGTACAGCGTACCATAGAGGCGCTCGTACACGGGTCCCTCCTCCTTGATATTCTCCGCACAGATGTCAATCATAAAGAACGGAATCTGTGCGTGGTCGTACCACGTGATGGTGCCGGTCGTGCTGCCGTCCATGGAAGACGGCTCCATGTATTTCAAAAAATCCTTCTTGCCCTTTTCATCCAGATTATTGAGGTTAAAAACGGAGTTCGCGTAATCGGAAGATTTCTCCGCTACGGCTATGGTATCGCCGTTTGCCGCAACAATCTCCGCCGTGGTCCCGTTTTTCTGCATTTCCTTGATCTTCTCGCTCGCGTCCAAAATGCCTGCCTTGCTCCACGCGGCATCGCCCGCCGGGGTATCGACGGAAAGCACCGTCGCGCCCTCGGGGATTGTGACGGTCATGTTCGTGTCCGGGATCGTGTATGTGTTCGATGATGCGCTGTCCGCCAAAGCCGGCAGACAAAAAACAACTGCCAGCATGAAAACTGCCAGCAGACAGCCTATAAAGCGCATGCTTTTTCTTTGATTTGTCATGTATGCGTCCTTTCTGCGTACACGGTGCGTACGCATCACAGTAATTATTGTCATTGTACCACACTTTCACGAAAATTTATACCGTTTTTTGCGTTTTTTCGCGCGAATTTACAAATTGTCCAAAAAGGCGTTTGACAGGCAGCTGAAGCGGCGGTAGAATGGAGACACAACCATCGGAAAATTTTGAAAGGACAGTCACTATGAAAATCGCCGTGATCACAGGCGCTTCCTCAGGACTTGGCATCGAGTTTTTACGCGCCGCTGTCACCCTTTGCCCGGAGATCGACACCTATTGGCTCATCGCTCGCCGCGAAGACCGCTTGGAAGCATTAAAGCCGCAGTTCCCGGAAAAAAATCTGCGCCCCATCGCGCTCGACCTCACCGACTCCGCCGCATTAAAACAATTTAACGCTTTGCTTGAACGCGAAAAGCCGGAAATTTCACTGCTCATCAATAACGCGGGCTTTGGCAAGCTGTGCGATTTTGCGACAAGCGACGTCGAAAGCCAGACCGCGATGATCAATTTGAACTGCCGCGCACTGACCGCCGTCACGCGGTACAGCCTGCCGTATATGAAAACGGGCGGGCTTATCCTGAACATCTCGTCCATCGCGTCGTTTGCGCCCACACCGCGCATGGCAGTGTATTGCTCCACAAAGGCGTACGTGCAAAGCTTCTCCCGCGCGCTGCGCGAGGAATTAAAGTCCAAAAAGATCAACGTCCTTGCCGTGTGCCCCGGCCCGATGATTACGGAGTTCTGGCAGGTTGCCGACCGCCCCACGCATAAAAGCCGCACGCTCGACATGCTGCCGCACCAGTCGCCCGCAAAAATGGCGACCTGCGCCCTGAAAGCCGGATTAAAAGGCAAAAGCGCCTGCACCATGGGCGGATTTTATAAGTTCTACCGCTTCTTAGCGCATATCCTGCCAAAATCGCTTTTGATGAAGTGGACGAAGTGCTGAGCACACCTCTTTGTCGGTTAAAAATTCAGCTGAACTCCGCGAACGTTAAAACACTTTTCCGTCTTTATAGATTTTTTCGGCATAGAAAAGGCCCTCTGCTGCAAAGTAAGAACCGCAGCAGAGGGCTTCCGTTTTATTCAGCTTCAAGCACAATTACAGCAGGATAACGCCCTTTTCGGCACAGACGCGGCGGGTCTCCTCGTCCCAGAGGGAAGCTTGCACCTCGCCGATATGTACTTTGCCGAGCAGAAGCATACAAAGGCGCGACTGCCCGATGCCGCCGCCGATGGTGAGCGGCAGCTCGCCGTTTAAAAGCATTTTGTGGAACGGCAGCTCCGCGCGCGCTTCACAGCCTGCAATTTTAAGCTGCGCCGCAAGCGAATTTTCGTCCACGCGGATGCCCATGCTGCTGATTTCCAGCGCCATGCCAAGCGGCTCGTGCCAGAACAGCAGGTCGCCGTTCATGCTCCAGTCATCGTAGTCCGGCGCGCGGCCGTCGTGCGGCTTGCCGCTTTTGAGCACGCCGCCGATCTGCTCGATGAATACCGTGCGGTGCTCGCGCACGATGACGTTCTCGCGCTGCTTCGGGGTGAGGTCAGGGTAGCGGTCCTCAAGCTCCTGCGACGTGATGAAATACACGTCGCGGCAAAGCTCGGTGGAAAGGCCGGAGAACTGCCACTTTAATTCGTCCAGCGTGCCGCAGATGGCGCTGACGATGCGGCGCACCGTGTCTTCCAGATACGCCATGTTGCGCGTGTCACGGTCGATGACCTTCTCCCAGTCCCACTGGTCCACATAGATGGAGTGAAGATTGTCGAGCTCCTCGTCGCGGCGAATGGCGTTCATGTCCGCCACAAGGCCGTTGCCCACGTAAAAGCCGTAATCATGCAACGCAAGGCGCTTCCACTTTGCAAGGGAATGCACCACCTGCGCGTTGCCGCCGACTGCAGGAATGTCAAACTCGACCGGGCGCTCCACACCGTTTAAGTCGTCATTCAGACCCGTGGAAGGGTCGACGAACAGCGGCGCGGTGACGCGCTTTAAATGCAGCGCCGCGCAAATTTTGACGAGAAATACGTTCTTGATCAGACCGATTGCCTTCTGCGTCTCGTAAAGACCAAGGCTCGGCGTGTAATTTTCGGGAATCTTCACCATCTATAAAACCCCATTTCAAAACAATCTTTCCCCTATTGTAGCGCACGGAAAAAGATTTGTAAAGATTTTTCGCAGCCTGCGGCAACCATGGTTAAAAGTTTCGCCCGCCTTTTCAAAGGCGGCGGGT
>OLPT01002292.1_pt1 | contig 10331 bp, 5 predicted proteins | sample 1673051 | NCBI WGS metagenome assembly OLPT01 (sample SAMEA3136750, study PRJEB25190) | human gut metagenome | biome: human gut; feature: human-associated habitat; material: faeces | place: Austria | collected 2013
GACGGAGACAAGACTCAGGGAACAGATTTTAATATTTATGAGTACAAGTCAGAAGATGTAAACGGAATTGGTGTATACAGTTATGTAACCAAGATGCTTAATACAGAAAAGAGTGGCGGCAGCCGTTATGTGATTCATAAGGTATTTGCCAACGACACCGAATATTATAATATCACAGCTTCTGTTAAGACAAAAGCTGCACTGGACTCTGTAAGAGCAGCCGTAGATTCTTTCCAGATCCTTGGTGATTCTTCCCTGAAAGAAGCAGCACCTGCAACAGCTGCCGCTACTACACCGGCAGGTACAGACACTGCTTCCACAGACAGCACAGCAGGAACAGATACACCTTCCACAGATGGTACCTCAACAGACGGAACAACTACAGATGGAACAGCTTCTGATGGAACATCCACAGACAGCAGCACTGCAGATGCTTCCCAGAGCGACAGTAATGACAGCAGTTCTGGCAGCAGTGATGACAGCTCTGATGGATATGCAGGATTTACCAATGAGCAGCTGAGCAACACAGACGAGACCAGAACTATTTATCGTAACTCAGACGGACATCCGATTGTTGTTACACCAGATGGAAATGGTAATTGGGGTGACTTTGATGGCAATACTTATCGTTTCACCGGTGAGTCAGACGTTTATGATCAGAATGACGAAAGTTATTACTGGCATGGAGAAGCAGCAGATGTATATTATATGACTGTACGATAATAAGAACAGTAAAGTGAAACAAGGCAGGTGAGAGATCATCTGCCTTTTCATCTACAGGGAGGAAAATCATTGGAAGCATATGGAAAATTTGCCAGGGTTTATGATCTTTTCATGGACAATATAGATTATGAGGAATGGGCAGATTATATACAGAAACATCTGGAAGAACAGGGAATCCGGGATGGTCTGGTACTGGAACTTGGATGTGGTACAGGTACCATGACAGGATTGCTTGCACAAAAAGGATATGATATGATTGGAGTGGATAATTCCGAAGAGATGCTGGCAGAAGCCATGGAAAAGAAAATGGAATCCGGCCAGGATATTCTTTATCTTCTGCAGGATATGCAGGAGTTTGAATTGTACGGAACAGTACGGGCAGTAGTCAGCGTCTGTGACAGTCTGAATTATCTTACAGAAAAAGAAGATCTTCTCCAGGTATTCCGGTTGGTGAATAATTATCTGGATCCAGGCGGGGTATTCCTTTTTGATATGAATACCATACATAAATACAGAGATATCCTGGGAGATACAACCATCGCAGAGAACAGAGATGAGGGAAGTTTTATCTGGGATAATACCTTTGACGAAGAAAACAGCCTGAATTATTATGAACTTGCCATGTTTCTGCCAAGAGAGGATGGTCTCTACGAGAAATGTGAAGAGCTTCACTGTCAGAAAGCTTATGAGGAAAGTGAGATCAAAGATCTCATAAAAGAAGCCGGAATGGAACTTCTGGCAGTTTACGATGCCTATACCATGAATCCTGCAACAGAGGAAAGCGAGAGACTGTTTTTTGTTGCAGGAGAAAAAGGCAAAAATATTTGACAAAAGTATGAGAGGAACAACTTGAAATGAATGATTATATTGTAAGAGCAGTGGCTGCTGACAGCCAGATCAGAGCATTTGCAGCAGTTACCACAGAAACAGTGGAAACCGCCAGAAAGGATCACAATACCAGCCCGGTAGCTACCGCTGCACTGGGACGACTCCTTACAGGCGGAGCCATGATGGGCGTAATGATGAAAGGAGAAAATGACATCCTTACGCTTCAGATCAAGGGAGACGGACCTATCAATGGAATCACAGTAACTGCTGATTCCAAAGGAAGAGTTAAGGGATATGCAGGCAATCCCCAGGTGCTGATCCCTGCCAACAGCAAAGGCAAGCTGGATGTATCCGGAGCAGTAGGAAACGGTATCCTGAATGTGATCAAAGATATGGGACTGAAAGAGCCTTATTCTGGACAGGTGGCATTGCAGACAGGAGAGATCGCAGAAGATCTTACTTATTATTTTGCAGTCAGTGAACAGGTGCCTTCAGCAGTGGGTCTGGGAGTCCTTATGAACAAGGACAATACGGTACGCCAGGCAGGTGGATTTATTGTACAGGTAATGCCTTTTGCAGAGGAATCTACCATTGCAAAACTGGAACAGAACGTGCAGAAGATCCAGTCAGTAACCACACTGCTGGAACAGGGACATACACCGGAAAGTCTTCTTGAGCAGGTTCTGGAAGGATTTGACATTGAGATTAATGATACCATACCTACAGAATTTTACTGTAACTGCGACAAAAACAGAGTAGAAAAAGCTCTGATCAGCATTGGAAGAAAAGAATTAAACGAACTGATCCAGGAAGGCAAAGAAGTAGAGCTGAACTGCCATTTTTGCAATACCAATTATGTGTTCAGTGTGGAAGAGTTAAAAGAGATTCTCAGAAAGTGTAAATAACCATACACCATTCTTTACAGTGGTAAGCTGTAAGAGGCAAGGAGGAAACGGTGAAAGACGGATTTATTAAAGTGGCTGCAGGAACTCCGGATGTTCAGGTGGCAGACTGCGAATTTAATGCAGACAAGATTATCGAAATGGTTCACGAAATGGAGGAACAGGGTGCAAAGGTTATGGTATTCCCGGAACTTTGTATTACAGGATATACCTGTGGAGACCTGTTCTGGCAGGAAACTCTTCTGGAAGAAGCCAGAGCACAGCTTCTCCGTATTGCAGAAGAGACCGAAGAGGTAGATGCACTGATTTTTGTAGGTCTGCCACTGGAATATCAGGGCAAACTCTACAACGTGGCTGCAGGGCTCAGCCATGGAGAAATCCTTGGATTTGTACCGAAGATCAATCTGCCAAACTATAACGAGTTTTATGAAGCAAGATATTTTACTTCCGGGGAAAAGGTAGATGGAAGCATTACTATCAAGAAAGAAGCACCGGAACTGGAATTTGACACAGAGAAATTTGCAGGAATCCTTACCGGAGGAAAGGTCATCGAATTTGGCTTTGACGATATGGATGAAGAGTATGATATGGAAGACGAGGAGAATCCGGATTATATAGAAGATGATTCCGAAGAAGAAGACATGGACGAATACGATGTGTCCATTTCTCCCAATTTGGTCTTTACCTGTAATGAAATACCGAAACTGCAGGTTGCTGCAGAGATTTGTGAGGATCTGTGGGTACCTAACCCTCCAAGTGTACAGCATGCCTATCATGGAGCCAACCTGATCGTGAATCTTTCAGCCAGCGATGAAGTGGTTGGCAAGGATGCTTACCGGAGAAGTCTCGTCAGCGCACAGTCAGCAAGACTTCTCTGCGGATATATTTATGCCAGTGCCGGTGAGGGAGAGTCTACTCAGGATGTGGTATATGGAGGCCATAACCTGATCGCAGAAAATGGCACTATCCTTGCAGAAAGCAGACGTTTTGTCAATGGAGTCATCTATGCAGATCTGGATATCAACAGACTGAACAACGAAAGACGGAGAATGACCACCTGCCAGTTTGCACCGGATATCACGCCGGAAGGACAGAACATTTATTATAATGAAGCATTCTTTTCCCTTGAGATGGAAGAAACAGAACTTGCCCGTAAGTTTGATTCCAGACCATTTGTACCAGATGCGAAAGAAGAAAGAGAGCGCCGCTGTGATGAAATCCTGAATATCCAGGCTATGGGACTGAAAAAACGTCTGGCACATATTCATTGCCAGAATGCAGTGATTGGTCTTTCCGGAGGGCTGGATTCCACACTGGCACTTCTGGTAACAGTACGTGCTTTTGATATGCTGGGAATGGACAGAAGCAAGATCACAGCAGTTACCATGCCATGTTTCGGTACCACAGACAGAACCTATAATAATGCCTGCCAGCTGAGCCACTGCCTTGGTGCTACATTGAAGGAAGTGAATATCCGGGAGGCTGTGAACCTTCATTTCCGGGATATCGGTCATGATCCACAGGTACATGATGTTACCTATGAGAACGGACAGGCAAGAGAGCGTACCCAGATCCTTATGGACATTGCCAATCAGTCCGGCGGTATTGTTATCGGCACAGGAGATCTTTCTGAACTGGCACTGGGATGGGCTACCTACAACGGTGACCATATGTCCATGTATGCAGTAAATGCTTCCGTACCAAAGACTCTGGTGCGGCATCTGGTAAGATACTATGCAGATACCTGTAAAGATAAGAAACTGGAAGAAATTCTTCTGGATATTCTGGATACACCGGTAAGTCCGGAACTTCTTCCACCAAAGAACGGCGTGATCTCACAGAAAACAGAAGATCTGGTTGGTCCTTATGAACTTCATGATTTCTTCCTTTACTATATGCTCCGTTGGACCTTTCCACCGACAAAGATCTACCGTATGGCACAGAATGCTTTTGCAGGAGAATATGAGGATGAAGTGATCCTGAAGTGGCTGAAAACATTTTACAGAAGATTTTTTACACAGCAGTTTAAACGTTCCTGTCTTCCGGACGGTCCGAAAGTAGGTAGTGTGGCAGTATCACCAAGAGGTGACTTACGAATGCCAAGTGATGCTTCCATGAAGCTGTGGATGAGAGAACTGGATAAAATTAAGATTTGAGGTAACGATTCAAAGCGGAGGTCCGTCAGGAAACCTCCGCCTTTTCAACTGCCTTTCTGATAGCTTCGATGAGCATGGCAGATGTATATTTCTGGTCGCTGGGATAATCCAGATTTTCCAGGGACTGGCTGGAATAGATCTGACTTGCCAGGGAATCCAGGGCAGGTTCGATCAGTGGAAACATGGCAGCAGTAGTCTCACTTAAATTGGTAAGATGAATAGAACTGATCCGGTCTGCATCTACAGTTACTTCCACATCGAAGGTATTGTTGTTCAGAGAAAGAGAAGAACGATAAATACCAGGTGTGTACCTGGATGTACCCATGGAAGAGACCTGAGAACTCTTTCCGGAACCAAACATAAAAAATACCAGTATTCCCAGAATGATCAGGAGAACCAGAAAGATGGCTGTATAGATCACTTCTTTCATATGTAATACAACGATTTTTGTTTTGGAACTCATTTTTTTGCCTCCTGATGGATGTTTTGGTTTTCTGTTTCGGATCCAGTTATTTTTCAGGGTAACTGCTCCTTATATCTTATTAGAGCAGCTGGTGTTTTATACCGATCTGCAGGCAAAAAAGCAGTGATTTTTGGAGGTTTATATGTCATTACAGTTTATTATAGGAAATTCAGGAGCCGGTAAGTCCGTAAAAGCCTGTGAAGAGATCATCCGCAAGGGAATAGAACATCCGGACAGACGTTATTATGTGATTGTACCGGAGCAGTTTACCATGCAGACGCAGAAAACGCTGGTGGAGATGCATCCCAGAGGCGGAATTCTGAATATTGATGTGCTGAGTTTTGAGCGTCTGGCTTACAGAGTTCTGGGAGAAGTCGGTGGAGATACCAGGCAGCTTCTGGAAGAAACTGGCAAAAATATGGTTTTGCAGAAACTGGTACAGAGAAAAGAGAAAGATCTGACCTATCTGAAAAACCAGATGAAAAAAGCAGGTTATCTGGATGAAGTAAAGTCCCTGATCTCAGAATTTATGCAGTATGAGATCAGAGAAGAAGAGCTGGGCAAAATGCTTCAGGAAGCAGAAGACAAGCCTCTTCTGCATATGAAACTGAAGGATGTGTCTGTACTGTATGATGCTTTCCGGGAATATTTATCCGGGCATTATATGACTTCAGAGGAAGTACTGGAGATTCTGGTAAAAGAGATTCCTTTCTCAGAGAAGTTGAAAGGCAGCGAAGTGTTGCTGGACGGATATACAGGTTTTACTCCTGTACAGCACAAAGTCATTCAGGAGCTTCTGGCTGTGTGCAGGAAAGTGACAGTGACAGTTACCATGGATGTAAGGGAAGAGGTACTTTCTCGAGGAAAACCCCATCAGCTTTTTTATATGAGTCACAAGATGGTCTGCAATCTGGCAGAACTTACCAGAGAGATAGAAGAATCCATAAAAATTGCACCGGGAGGGACTTCCAGATTTTCCCATGCACCTGCACTGGAGTTCCTGGAACAGAATATCTTCCGTTACCGGAAAAAAATCTTCCGGGAATCCCAGGAGGAAATCTGTCTTTTTTCTGCTGGCAATCCCCAGAAAGAAACAGAAGAAGTTGCAAGGCGGATCCTCCGGCTGGTAAGGGAAAAGAATTATCATTATGGTGAGATTGCAGTGATCACAGGGAATCTGGAAGAATATGGAAGCATATCCAGACAGGTGTTCCGAAATGCAGGAATCCCATTTTTTATTGATGAGAAGCATTCCATCATGATGAATCCATTTATAGAGTATTTAAGGGCTGCCATGGAGATGGCTGTCCAGGGATTCAGCTATGAAAGCGTATTCCGGTATCTACGCTGTGGTATGTCCGACATTACCAGAGAGGAAGCAGATCTTCTGGAAAATTATGTGATTGCACTGGGAATCCGGGGGTTAAACAGATGGAAAGAAAAATGGGTTCGTATTTACAGAGGTATGGAGCCGGAAACCATAGAGAGACTTAATGAGATCCGGGAGAAATTTGTGGAAGAAACAGAAATCCTGAGAGACTGTTTTTCCGGTAAAAAAAGAACTGTTTTGGAATACTGTCAGGGACTTTATACATTTATCGTAAAAAGTAAGATCCAGGAAAAACTGAAAGTGCAGGAACTGCATTTTAAACAGCAGGGAGATCGTGCCAGGGAGAAAGAATATGCACAGATCTATGGGATTATCATGGATCTTCTGGACAAGATGGTCAGTATCCTTGGTGAAGAAGTAGTTTCTCCTGAAGAGTTCAGACAGCTTCTGGAGACCGGTATGACGCAGGCGAAAGTTGCGTTGATTCCTCCGGGAATCGATCAGGTTCTGATCGGAGATATGGAGAGAACACGACTGAAAGATATTCGGGCATTGTTTTTTGTCGGGGTTAATGAAGGATGCATTCCGAAAAATACGGAGTCCGGTGGAATACTGACAGAGATGGACAGAGACTTCCTGGGAAATCAGGGGATTGAGCTGGCACCGGGACCAAAAGAATTGATGAACATGCAGCGTTTTTATCTGTATCTGAATCTGACAAAACCGAGTGAAAGTCTCTGCCTTTCTTACAGCAGATCAAATGGAAAAGGAGAAGCAGTAGGACCGGCATTTCTGATTCGTACAATACAGACACTTTTTCCTGAAATTCATATAGAGCGTGCAGAGAAACCGGAAAAGGAACTGAATCTGTTGGAAACGCCAAATACATCGGTAGGATATCTTCTGGAAAATCTGACAGATGAAGAGAAACGAAAAGAAAATCAGCTGTTTGCAGAACTCTACAGCTGGTATCTGAATAGTCCCGATTATTGTACAAAAAAACTGACCGAAGCAGCTTTCCTCAGAAAACCGGTGGATCAGATCAGCAAAAGTGTCGCAAAAGCGTTGTATGGGGAAATCTCACCAAATGGTGCAACGAGGCTGGAGCGTTTTTCTGCATGTGCATTTGCACATTTTCTGAAATATGGACTTGAACTTACGGAACGGGCAGAATATGAGTTTCGGGCAATGGATATGGGAAACATTATTCATCAGGCCCTGGAGGAGTTTGCAGTAGAGCTGCGGCAAAAACAGCTGAACTGGCGAGAACTCTCTGATGAAGAACGAGATACGATCGCAGATAACTGTCTGGATAAAATTGCTGCTGATTATGGAAATACGATTCTGCAGAGCAGTGCAAGAAATCACTACATGATAGAACGGACGAGACGAATTCTCAGAAGAACCGTATGGGCATTACAGGAACAGTTAAAAAACGGCAGATTTGAGCCGGAAGGTTTCGAGGTGGCTATTGGCGGAGGCCGAATTGACCGCCTGGATGTGATGCAGGAAGAAGACAGGGTTTATGTAAAGATCATAGATTACAAGACCGGAAATACCTCATTTGATCTGGTAAGTATTTATTATGGACTTCAGATGCAGCTGGTCGTGTATATGGATGCCGCCATGCAGGCAGAACAGAGAAAACATCCGGACTGTCAGGTAAGACCGGCAGGAATCTTTTATTACAATGTCAAAGATCCGATGCTTCAGAAAGAAATGGAAGAAGATCTGGATGAACTGGATCCGGAGATTTTCAAAAAGCTGAAAATGAATGGCCTTGTCATGGACGACAGGGATGTGATCGAGAATCTGGACAGGACTACGATCTCATTGCCATTGTCTTATACGACAAAGGGAACACTTCGAAAAGGTTCTTCTGTGGCAAGTGAGACAGAATTTGAACTTCTGGATGCTTATGTAAAGAAAAAAATCACTGATATCCGGGAATCGATATTGAACGGCAATGCGGAAGCTGCTCCATATGAGATGGGAAACCGTAATGCCTGCACATACTGTCCATATCAGGGGACCTGCGGTTTTGACCGGAAGATTCCAGGTTATGAATTCCGCAGACTGAAACAGTTTGCAGATGAGGAGATCTGGAAAGCATTTGCAAAGGAGGTGGAAGACTGATGGGAGTAACCTGGACAGAAGAACAGCAGAAAGTCATTTCACTTCGGGATCGGAATATTCTGGTCAGTGCTGCAGCTGGCTCCGGAAAAACGGCTGTGCTTGTACAGAGGATATTAAGCAAGATCATGGATACAGAAAGACCAGTGGACATTGACCGTCTGTTGATCATGACATTTACGCGTGCTGCGGCAGGGGAGATGAAGGAGAGGATTTCAGCTGCAATCGATCAGATATTGTACGATAATCCGGACAATGAACACCTGCAAAGACAAGCATCGTTGATTCACAATGCACAGATTACAACAATTGATGGATTCTGTGCTTACATCATTCGAAATTATTTCCATATGATCGATCTGGATCCTGGCTATCGGACGGCAGAGGAAGGAGAACTGAAACTTCTCAGGGAAGATGTCATGAAGGAGGTTCTGGAGGCTGCCTATGCAAGGAAAGGCGAGAAGTTTTTAAGTCTTGTGGAGTGTTATGCGACGGGAAAGACAGATGATGAGATACGCGATATGATCTATAAACTGTACGATGCGTCTATGAGTCATCCGTTTCCGGAAGAATGGATCGAGGAGTGTCTTGAGGTGTATCAGGTGGATTCACTGGAAGACCTTCACGATACACCGTGGATGAAGCTGATCTGGGATGCCGCAGATGAGAGCATCGTGCAGGTACGAGAGCTTCTTTCCAGGGCAGCTGCAATCTGCCGGGAAGAGTCAGGACCTTATTTTTACGAGGCTGCGCTGGATGATGATATTCTGTTACTCAGAGCAGCGGAGACTGCGGTCAAAGAGCGTGATTACAATGGATTTTCAGAACTTCTTAAAAATCACAAATATGCCCGGCTTTCAACGAAAAAAGATCTGTCGGTAGACGAGGAAAAGAAAATACAGGTGAAAGATCTCCGTGACAGTGCCAAGGGACTCTGGAATGAACTGACAGAAAAATATTTTAACCAGACAGAAGAACTGATTCTTGAGTATCTGCAGTATTGCCGCAGACCAATGGAAGGACTGGCTGAAGTCACACTGCAGTATAAGGACGCTTTTGCTGACCGAAAAAGAGAACAGAATATTCTGGATTTTACGGATATGGAACATTTTGCATTGGACATACTGATGCACAAAGAAGGCGATACGATCACACCGAGTGCAGCTGCATGGGAATTATCTGCACGTTATGATGAAGTAATGGTAGATGAGTATCAGGACAGTAATCTGGTACAGGAGATGATCACGAATCTGGTAGCCGGATGGGCAGACAAACGGAAAAATATTTTTATGGTTGGAGATGTCAAGCAGAGTATCTATCGTTTCCGTCTGGCACGACCGGAGCTTTTTATGGAAAAATACCACAGGTATTCACTGGAAGACAGCGAGGAACAGAGAATCGATCTGCACAAAAACTTCCGAAGCCGTGGAACGGTATTATCATCTGTCAACTATCTGTTTCGCCAGATCATGGGTGAGGATCTTGGCGGGATCACTTATGAGGATGAAAATGCACTTTATACAGGTGCGTCATTTCCAGAGAGAGCAGATGGTAAAGAGCCGGAGACAGAAGTACTCCTGATCGAAAAGGACGGTGAGGAACTGGAGGAGCAGGGAAATCAGACAGTGCAGGAACTGGAGGCACTTGCGATCGCACAGCGGATCCAGAAGCTTGTCGGTATCGAAGAGGTGCTGGATAAGGATAGCGGAACTTATCGTAAGGCAGGATATGGTGATATTGTCATCCTTCTGCGAACTTCTGCGGGATGGGCGGAGCCATTCAGCCAGGTACTTGCA
>OLPT01002305.1_pt1 | contig 10300 bp, 10 predicted proteins | sample 1673051 | NCBI WGS metagenome assembly OLPT01 (sample SAMEA3136750, study PRJEB25190) | human gut metagenome | biome: human gut; feature: human-associated habitat; material: faeces | place: Austria | collected 2013
GCAGAAATATGGACACGGATGGAATTGCTGAAGGAATTGACACTTCCGTCCCAGAGGTGTTCGATCATTTCCTCGGGGCTGATGATACGACCCTGATGAAGCAGGAAATATTCTAACAGTGCACTTTCTTTACGGGTGAGAGAAATCGTCTCATTGTTAACGCTGGCTTTTCTTGTGCGAGTGTCGAAGGTGAGCTGTCCCCATTTCAGACAGACATTTTCCTGGATAAATTTGCGTCGTGTCAGACTGCGGATCCGGGCTTCCAGTTCTTCAAAATGGAAGGGTTTGGTGAGATAATCGTTTGCTCCCAGATCCAGACCTTCAACCTTATCCTGAATCTGTCCTCTGGCTGAGAGGATCAGGACAGGAGTAGAGGAATTCAATTCCCGAAATTGTCTCAGAATATCCAGACCATCTATACCGGGGAGATTCAGATCCAGCAGGATCAGGTCATAATTCTCAGTCATTACTAATTCCAATCCTTCATCTCCATCAAAGCAGGTGTCTGTTTCATAACCATTCATACGAAGACCCTCTGCAATGGAGCAGCAGAGTTGTTCTTCATCTTCTATTATTAATATATGCATTTGTCTTCTCCTTAAGATTTCGATATGATCATTTTAGTGTGTTACATTACTTTTATAATACCATGTTCCGTATAAAATTCCTGTAAAAAAAGGCAAAAGAAATTTTGATTTCTGAGTTTTCTTAACACAAATTTTATAGACAGGGTGGTATAATTGCAACTATAGTAAGCAAAGAGATTATGACAGGAACTTAATAGATGTGAGAAAAAATCTTGTTCCAGACTCATAAATATTGAAGGGAGAATAGATATCATGAAATTCAGAACACAGAAAATCACAGCGCTTATGGCAGTAGCTGTATTGGGAGTAACTTCATTTGGCGGTGTACAGGTTATGGCAGCAGAGAGTACAGAGGCAATGGCAGTTCCTGCAGATGAAGCCGGAATGGTAGTGGACGGTGATGCAACTGCAGCAGATGGCGAGGCAAATTCATCTGATCTGGTGGCTGGAACTTTCAAACCATCAGAAACTACAGTGCCCGCACAGGATTCTTATGAATATCCATTTCTTGGACTTACAATGAAACTTCCAGAGGAACTGTTAAAACAGATAAAAGCCCAGACCATCGCAATGATCTCTAATGAGGGATGGAATGAAAACGGAGATGTGATTAAATATGCATATTTAAGCTGGAGTGAAATGACTGAGGAGCAGAAAGAGGAAGAAGTCGATAAGCTTGGTACAGCATATGAGGACTGGTGCAACAGTCTGGGAAAAATCGGAGTGATCGGTGTCTATGATGAAGATTCCCAGAAAGAACTGGATAAGATCACCGGATGCACAGAACACAAAGAAATTGGAAGCAGCAGTGACGGAAAATACAAATATTACCTGAGCACAAATAAAGATGCTGAGGAATCCCTGAAAAAAGAAGTAGAAGAAATCGATGTGACACTTACAGAGATGACTCCGCCACAGCAGCTTTCTGCCTTTGATCAGCCACAGGATACCAGCAGCAATGCAGAAAATTCCGCAACTGTAGGTAAATTTGAGACCAAAGGCATCGACGGAAAAGATTATACCGAAAAAGTATTCAGTGACTATGATCTGACACTGGTGAATATTTTTACAACCTGGTGTTCTCCATGTGTCAATGAAATACCGGAATTAGAGAAACTTTATGAAGAGATGAAAGAAAAAGGCGTCGGTGTTGTAGGTGTAGTCCTTGATACAGTAGGAGATGATGGCAAACAGGATGAGGAGACCGTAAAAAAAGCAGGTGTCCTGCAGGACAAAACCAAAGCATCCTATCCATTCCTGATTCCGGATTCCACAATGATGAATGGACGTTTGAATGGAATTTCAGCGTTCCCTGAAACTTTCTTTGTGGATAAAGAGGGAAATATTGTAGGTGAAACCTACACAGGAAGCCATACACTGGATGAGTGGAAAGAAATTGTAGAAAAAGAACTAAAAAACGTTTCTAAATAATCATGTGATTTAGAGAGAGAAGAAAAATGATAAAAAAAATAACAGATTCAAGGTGGACAGGTCCGGCCCTGGTGATACTGGGAATTTTACTGATGATATTTGGGATTCATCGGGGAGAAATGGCAGTGGTCTTTACAAAAGCAATTAATATCTGTATGGAGTGTATAGGAATTGGATAATAAAAAGAGAAAAATTAATGATTGGCCACGTCACGGTATTCAGGCATTGTGGGCGGCCCTTACCAACAGTCATGTATCAGGATTTGTGACTGGCAAGATATATACCGGAAAAATGAAAAATGTCTGTGTTCCGGGACTGAACTGTTATTCCTGCCCCGGTGCCAGAGGAGCCTGTCCTATCGGATCTCTTCAGGCAGTGATCGGAAGCTGGAATTTTAAGATGGCATATTATATAGTGGGATTTCTGATCTTTGTGGGAGCCCTTCTTGGAAGACTTGTCTGTGGATTTCTTTGCCCCTTTGGACTGATACAGGATCTGCTGAATAAAATTCCATTTCCTAAGAAAATCCGGACATTTCGGGGAGACAAACTGCTGCGTAAACTAAAATATGTGATTTTTCTGGTATTTGTGATCCTCTTGCCAATGTTTGTGGTGGATATTATGGGACAGGGAGCCCCCTATTTCTGTAAGCTGATCTGCCCGGCAGGCACACTGGAAGGAGGACTTCCGCTGGTTCTTCTAAATAAATCTATGCGCAGTGCTGTTGGTTGGCTGTACTTATGGAAAAATGTGATCCTTGTAATCACAATAGTGCTGTCTGTTATAATATACCGTCCATTCTGTAAGTATATTTGTCCTCTGGGAGCATTTTACTCCCTGTTTAACAGAATTTCTGTCTATCGTTATCGAATAGACAGGGAGAAATGCATTCATTGTGGGAAATGTGCAAAAGCCTGCCAGATGGAAGTGAATCCGGCAGAAAATCCTAATAGCGCTGAATGTATTCGCTGTGGACGCTGCAAAAAAGCCTGTCCCACCCAGGCAATTCAGTGCGGTATAAAAAGAAAATAATTGGATTTTTATTTTTTCATCATCTGAATCCGTTTCTGATTATAAACCAGATGCAGATACATGGCATCCTGTGCACGCAATGTGTCATGGGATGCTATGGCATCCTCAATCTCGCGATGAGTTTCGATAGTTTCTTCATGGAGGGTACCGCCTGTCGTTTCTACAAACAGCGGAATAGAACTGTTGATTACAGGAATCAGCCGTGGAACCACAACGTTTTTGCTGCTCATAGCGATTGCTGTATGAAATTCGATATCTTTTTGCGTGTGATCCTCGTGATTGTTTATTAATTCTTCAACTTCATCGCAGAGTGCGGTGATTTTTTTTATGTCTTTTTCGTCTGCATGTGTTGTGGCAATGACAATGGCATCTGGAATTATGGCAACCATGCCGGCAACCAGTCCTGACCTTCTTGACTTTGCAAGAGAAGCAGGAAGACAGGCAGTAAGAATTGCACAGTTGGAAAATATGCGTCCTTCTGACATCGTAACCATGGACAGCTTTGAGAATGCACATGATGAACGATTCCAATATCGCAGATTTTCTTCAAAAGTGTTACTTTATAGAGGAGAAAAATTAGTTTATCGTGATAATACATGTTATGAACCTGACAAAATGCCAATGGAAGGTATCGGGATGTATGAAGGTTATACTCATATGGCTAACCTTTTTATGTCAAAGACAAATAATGTAGATGAAGAAAAAATTTGGCAGGTACTTGATGAAGAGCCCGAAATTGACGGAGGTATCACCCATTTGGCAACGGGAGATCTGGTATTAAGGATTTTTGGATATCGTGCTCAAAAATCACAGAAAATAGCTGAGAAGATTAAAAAGATATATGAAAAAGAATAACAAAATGTAAAAATGGAATTAGATAAAAAAGGCGCTGTCGAAATAGGCAGCACCTTTTTTATCTGTTAAAATGCAGATACTCTTTTTTTAATTCGTTAAAGAGTGTTTCCACTGTCCAGAAGATATTGTGTGGGGTGATGATTGCTTTCAGAGGTACCGGCTGTGCACCAGTCTGTCTATAATCATCCAGAAATGTATGCATTTTTGCAGAATCTGTTCCGGAGAATACCATCATTTCCAGCGGAAGCTCCGGACCTTTATATGTGGTATTTTCTTTGGAAAATCCCTGAATTCCAGCCAGAGCACCAAGCTTCTGATTATAATCTTTTCTGCTGATTTCTTTTACCTGAATGCCATTCTTTTGAGCAGTTTCGCGGACTGCTCTGAGTGTTTCTTTTCCAAGTTCAAATGTTAATATAGTCTGAGCCATTTTCTTATCCTTTTTATTTGTGATGTGTTATGACATTTCTCCTGAAAAAATAATTAAATAAATGGTAACTATTCAGAAGGTAGTATCCCGCGAGGTGTTTTGGCATGTTTTTTGCCAAAATCCCGAGACATACGAGTCAAAACGCTCTTTTCATTATAGTAGAAATTAAGAGATGTTACAATGATTTCCAGTACTTTTTGGAAAAAAAATAAATCGACAAATCTGTATATTATATGAGATAATCATATGCAAAGAAAATGATTACAAATAAGCAACAGGAAAGTGAAAAGAAGAATGAATGACAAAATAGTAGTCTGCCTGGGAAAGGGTGGACAGAGAGATATGGCAGAATCTTTTGCCAGAAAAACAGGCACCAGTATTATGGAAAAACAGGGAGAATATCTGACGGTTCTGTTTGATTCAAAAGGAGTGTCTCTGACAGGGTTCGGGCTGACTTATCAGGGAGATTTTGAAAATATGCTTCACAGAGTTACCAACGGCAGGCTTCAGCATGAGATGCTGGTTCGTGCAGCTAAATCAGACAAACCAGGACGGAAAGCCATAGATGCCACAGCAGGTATGGGGGAAGATAGCTTCCTTCTGGCAGCTCAGGGATATGAGGTTACTTTATACGAGCAGAATCCGGTGATCGCAGTGCTTCTGAAAGATGCATTGCGGCGGGCAAAGAAAAATATGATACTGAAAGAAATTGCCGGCAGAATGAAACTGGTGGAAGGGAACAGTGTAGATGGGATGTCAAAGTTACTGGACCCGGTTGACGTGATATATCTGGATCCTATGTTTCCGGCACGTCAGAAATCCAGCCTGATCAACAAAAAACTTCAGCTGATCCAGAAACTGGAGCCGCCCTGTTCAGAGGAGACAGATCTTTTTGATGCTGCGATCAAAGCCGGACCAGATAAGATCATTGTGAAACGATCTCTGAAAAGTGAATTCCTCGCAGGAAGAAAACCATCCTACACATTAAATGGAAAAGCGATACGGTACGACTGCTATACTCTGTGATTAGAGAAAGAGGACTACCGCGGAGACAGTAGTCCTCTTTTTGAGGGTATGAGAAATATCGTAGATTCTTAAAGGAATCTTATTTATTGGAAAGAATCTAAGCAGTTTTACTGAATAGGTTCAAAATCCACAGCTCCATGTTTGCACAGTGGGCAGATGATGTCTTCCGGAAGCTCATCACCTTCGTAGATATATCCGCAGACCTTGCATACAAATCCTTTCTTGCCTTCCGTTTCCGGCTTTGGTTTAACATTCTGCTGGTAGTAGGTGTAGGTCATAGTATCCTGATCACTCATAACTCTGGCTTCTGTAACGCTGCAAATGAACATTCCGTGAGTGCCAAGGTCTACATACTGCTCTACTTTCAATGACATAAATGCGTTGATATATTTATCCAGGAATACAAGTCCATTGCCGGAACGGTTGATCTTCTGCCCTGCAAATTTGTCTACGGTTCTGCCGGACTGGAATCCAAACTGCTGGAAAACAGAGAATGGAGCGTCTACAGAAAGGCAGTTTACATTGAGAACTCCGGTCTGCTGGATTACATGGTGAGAGTAGTTTGCCTTATTGATATTTACAGCTACACGATAAGGATTATCTGTCAGCTGAGTTACCGTATTTACAATGAGACCATTGTCTTTCTTTCCGTCATTGGAGGTGACTACATAGAGACCGTAGCCAATGCGGAACAGTGCAGTCATGTCATTTTTATTTGCAAGGGAATCATCTTTGGCAATATATTCTTTGCAAAGTTCATCTGTCATGGCGTCGATCTGTTTTCTGTTTTCTTCTTTTACAGCAGACCAGATGTGTACAGAATTCTTCAGCCAGTCGATTTTTTTGCATTTTGACATCATTTCTTTCATGATCTTTGCTGCCAGAGGTGCCCAGGTTCCATTTTCAATGAGACCTACGGTACGGTTCTGATAGTTGTGTTCTACCAGTCTGGTGATAAAATCATTCATAAATGGATAGATACTTGCGTTATAAGTAGTAGTTGCAAGGATCAGTTTGGAATAGCGGAAAGCATCACTTAATGCCTGAGACATATCATCTCTTGCCAGGTCATAAACCAGTACCCGGGGACATCCTTTGGCTTTCAGTTTTTCTGCAAGAAGAGAAACTGCTGTTCTGGTGTGTCCATATACAGAAGTATAGGCAATAACGATTCCGTCATCTTCTGGTGTGTAGGAAGACCAGGTGTCATAGAGACCAATATAATGTCCCAGATTTTCTGTAAGAACCGGCCCATGAAGTGGGCAGATGATCTGAATGTCAAGGGTGGCTGCCACTTTCAGAAGGTTCTGTACCTGTGCACCATATTTGCCTACAATACCAATAAAGTATCTTCTTGCTTCGTCATCCCATGGTTCATCTACATCCAGAGCTCCGAATTTGCCGAATCCGTCTGCAGAGAAAAGAACTTTTTCTGTGCTGTCATAGGTAACCATAACTTCCGGCCAGTGTACCATCGGCGCAAATACAAAAGTAAGCTGATGATATCCAAGTGAAAGTGTACCGCCGTTGTCCATTTCGATTTTCTGGTTTTCCAAATCCAGTTCAAAGAAGTTGCGAATCATGTTGAAGGCTTTGGCTGTAGCAACTACAGTTGTGTCAGGATATACTTTCAGGAAGTTGGCAACGTTGGCTGCATGGTCCGGTTCCATATGTTGTACGATCAGATAATCTGGTTTGCGTCCATTCAGAACCTGCTGAATGTTGTCCAGCCACTGATGGGTGAAGTCTGCATCTACAGTGTCCATAACTGCGATCTTTTCATCCAGGATCACATAGGAGTTATAAGACATTCCACTGGGAACTTTGTACTGACCTTCAAAAAGATCAATGCGGTGGTCGTTTACGCCTACATACTTGATAGTATCTGTAATCTTCATATAGTGTGTCCTCCGTTTTTTAAATTAATAATGATAGAGATTCAGGTGATTTTACTTGTTTTATGCTGTCATTTGTAACTTAGTTTTTGTGTATCTGTAACTTTGTTAAAAGAATAACAGAATTTCCTAAAAAATTCTGTTGCAAAAGTCACAAAACAGTGATTTGTTGAGAAAAAATATGTTATAATCTGGAAAAGGGAGGTTTTTTATGGAGCATATAACACTTTTTACGGATATTCTTCCCGAAGAGCAGGAAAGAATGCGTGTCTGTTTTCATGCAAGAGAAGATATTTTCCGAAATGGGGAGACGATTATGGAATATGCCAGTTCCATGAATAAGATCGGGCTGATTCTTTATGGAAGGGCAGTTCTTTACTGCTGCGATGAAGACGGTAATGAATATATGATCGATGAACTGAAAAGGGATGCTGTTTTTGGAGAACCTTTTCTTCTTCCGGCAGATTCTCAGCATTATTATGTGAATGCAGTAGAAGAAACAAAGGTTATGTTCATTGATTATGAACATGTAATCAAAAGATGTGAGCAGGCATGTCATCATCACAGTCAGATGGTCAGCAATCTTCTTCAGATGACAGCCTCGCAGTCCAGACAGCAGATGGAACGGATTTATGTGCTGTCCAGAACCACTACCAGAAAAAAGATCCTGGCATATCTGAACAGATTATCAGGAGAAAATCACAACTGCAAGATCCGGATTCCCATGTCCTATACGGCTCTGGCACAGTACCTCAGTGTGGACCGGAGTGCCATGACCAGAGAGCTGAAGAATCTGGAAGAAGAGGGCATTTTGAAGAAAGAAGGGCGGAATATTTATCTGTGCAGGGACTGAAGCGGAAGATTCTGTATCAGCTTACGGTACCATTCTGTTGCAGAAAAATGACTGTTTTTCAGAGTCTGGATACTAAGAAAAATTAGCCAGATAGATGAAGAAAAATATAACGGATGTGGTGCCTTTTACTGAAAAGATAAAAAAATATATTTTGGAATTATTGGAAAATATTGTGGAATTAAAGTATGATAAAAATGGGTAAAAGTATAAAATACAGAAGAAGGAGACGTATTGTATGAAATGGAAAAATATATTTGTAAAAGCACTGGCACTTACGGCAACTGTATTTCTGACTGGAAATTCTATGACTGTTTATGGCGAAACAGAAAATACGAACAATACCGGAGATACAGATAAAGATAACGGTCAGGCACCAGATTCTGCATCTGTTTCTGATCATAAAGTTCATGAACTGGATAAGGGAATTGTTGTACCACCTACCTGTACAGAGAAGGGATATACCTTATACAAATGTATGGCAGATGGCTGTGATTACACAATAAAGAAAGATGAAAAAGATCCTCTGGGACATGATATGAAAGAAATTTCCAGAACTGAAGCAACAGATGGAGAACCAGGAAAGATCGTCTATGAATGCCAGAGAGAAGGCTGCAGTTATCAGGAGACTGTAAATACAGCAGAGCATTCTGGTGATTCGAAAGATGCTCCGAAAGATCCTGCAAAACCGGAACCTTCCCGGGGACCAGAGCTTTCTGTAACACCGGAACCTACAGTACCGGGTAAACCAGATAATACAGATAAAGAAAATCCTTCTGAGGAAGAAGCGGAAACAGAGCCTGATACAGAAGACGATTCCCAGTCTTATTCTTTTTCCATATCTACAGATATCATAACAGAATATGATCCGGAAACAGCCTACAGTACCATGAAAGCCGTACACAAACCAGACACTGTAGACGAAACAGAAAATATAGAAGGAAGAACAGTACCGGAAGATACTGTGGATATCACAAGAGATGATGATGGAAACCTGACAGATCTGTCTGTTTCCACAGAGCTGAAAGAAATAGAAAACGGATTTTCAGTGATCAGTGAAGCAGAAACTCTTCGTTCTGTTACTGTTGTAAACAGGGTAAATCCGGGAGCTTACCGGATCACTCTCAAGTCCAAAAGTCCTGCCGGAGAAATGGGAATCCATCTGAAGCATACAAAGACCGGAGTAACAGTAACCCTTACAGAAAACAAAAAACTTCTTCATATAACCAGGGTAACAGAAAATGCAAAGAATATTATCCTTCACACATCTTCCGGTGGAACCTGTGAGATTCGTAAAGATAAAAGGAATTTTACAGCGGATGAACTGAACATATCAGGAGAGAAGATGGATCAGATCTTTTTGCGGGATCTGAAGAGTAATGCGCCGAAAATCGGATTTGCTTCTTCTGATACAGAGAATGACAAAGAAGATAAAAACGTTCAGCAATACAAAGAAAAAGATTACTGGCTGCTGCCTTATGATGAGCAGGAACAGGAGCCGGTAGTGATCACAATTTATGAGAAAATCAAGGATACATATTGATATAGTGGCTGCTGAACAGAGAACTCCTGAAAACTGGAGATCCATGGGGTTCCGTCCTTCTCTTTTAACATGATATATAACAAGAATTCTCCTACCTCTTCAGGTAGTGAGATGAATTGTAGATTTGAGCATAAATGCTCATAAATAACCCATAAATCCCATAAATACCCAAAAGATTTTTGTAGATAAAAAAGAAAACACTTGTTCTTGCAGTGGAATTGTATTATAATAAAAAAAGAACATATTGTTCATAAAAGATAATTGAATTCATTTACTTATATGTAGGAATAAGGTGAGGAAAATAAACCGGGCAGTAAAAATACGAATCTATCCAAATGCAGAACAACGTGTGCAAATAGAAAAAACAATCGGCTGCAGCCGGTTTATCTATAACTGTATGCTTGCGGATAAAATAGAACATTATAAAAAAGAAAAAAAGATGTTAAGGAACACACCAGCCAGTTACAAGAAAGAATATCCCTGGCTGAAAGAGGTGGATTCATTGGCGTTAGCAAATGTACAGATGCATCTGGAAAGTGCATTCCATAAGTTTTTTCGTGAACCATCTGCAGGATTTCCGCGTTTCAAATCAAAGAAGTCATCAAGAAAATCCTATACAACAAACGTGGTGAATGGAAATATCTTTCTGGA
>OLPT01002319.1_pt1 | contig 10252 bp, 8 predicted proteins | sample 1673051 | NCBI WGS metagenome assembly OLPT01 (sample SAMEA3136750, study PRJEB25190) | human gut metagenome | biome: human gut; feature: human-associated habitat; material: faeces | place: Austria | collected 2013
AGCTTGTACCGCGTGATGCCCCACGCGCTGCGCGATGCTTATGGAAAGCGCGCGCGTGTACGGCGTGCCGGATGAAGGCGCCGTGGGCTTTTGTCTGGATTTTTTCTCGAAGGGTTGCGCCGGTTGCACGCGCCATTGGTTCGATCAGGGCATGGACTTCTCTAACGAGCAGCTGGTCGAATTGATTTCGCTGTGCATCCCGGCCGGGATTGCGAAGTATTTTCAGTAGCGTTCGCCCTCTCCCGTTCCACAAAGTGCCAGAAGTTGTCCGGATTATTCTTTTTCAAGCATAAATAGCTTTACTATTCGATGAAAAAGTCAACTTCTTCCCATACGAAAAGCGTTCACCGTCAATTTTGCGCCGCTTGCGGGCTTTCTATACTTTCCCTCGCAAGGCCGGGATGGGTCAAACCCGGCATATTTTGACCTTACGGGAGGAAAGCATGGACAACAAGGGAATTAGCCGCCGCGGCTTCCTGACGGGCGCGGCCGCCATCAGCGCCGCTCTTGCGGGCGCAGGCCTGACGGGTTGCGCGCCGAAGGTGGTCGGCGTTGCGGGCGGTGCCGGCTCCGGCACGGGTTCGGCCAACGGCCAGACGGTCGGCTACGACGGCACGGGCGTTATGCCGTGGCTGGGCGAGGCCCCTTCGATCTCCGACAGCGACGTTGCCGAGACGCTTGAGGCCGACGTCGTCGTGGTGGGCCTGGGCGCTTCGGGTGTCCCCGCCACGCGTTCCGCTGCCGAAGCGGGCGCGAAAGTCATCGCCATCGAGGCATCTGCCCAGATCAACAGCGTGGCCAGCGACATGGCCATCCTGGGTGGCGAAACCATGGCGAAGTGGGGCCGCGGCGACGGCTTCCTTGACAAGAAGATGGTCGTCAATATGCACATGGAAGAGTGCAGCCATCATGTGAACCAGTCCATCATTTCTACCTACTACGACAAGTCGGGCGAGGCCCTCGACTGGTTTGTGGCTGGTTCCAAGGATCTTTACATCGCTCCTGAAAGCTATGCCGAGATTCCCGAGGCAAGCCAGAAGAACTACATGTTCCCTTACATGTATCCCGTGCCTGAGACCTACGATTACACTAAGGAAGATTTGCCCTGCTACCCCACATCGGTCGGCTTCAGCAGCCTGGCGACCGTCATGCAGGACAACCTTCAGTGTGCTATCGACGCAGGCGCCGATGTGCGTTACGAGACCAAGGGCATCGAACTTATTCAGGACGCCGACGGCACCGTGACTGGCGTTTTCGCTCAGAAGACCGGCTCTGAGAAGTACATCAAGATCAACGCGAAGGCCGTTATTATCGCGACCGGCGACTACTTGGGCAACGAGGACATGATGAAGTTCTACGCTCCTCAGTGCGTTGAGAACGGCGTTCAGATTCTGTCCCTCGACATGGACTCCGCGGGCAACTACACCAATATTGGTGAGGGCCATAAGATGGGCGCATGGGCCGGTGCCCACATCGAGCAGTGGCATGCGCCGATGATTCATCACATGGGTGGCGGCGCTGGCCCCGACGGTCGTGGCGTTATTGGCAACAACGGCTACCTGTGGCTGAACCTGCGCGGCAAGCGCTTCATGAACGAAGACATCCCTGGTCAGCAGCTTGAGAACCAGGTTGAGCTTCAGCCTGAGCGCAAAGCTTACCAGTTCTTCGACGCCAGCTGGCCCGAGCAGCTCAAGTACTTCCCGGCCGCCCACGGCGTTGCGTGCATCTATCGCGAAGAGGAACTTCCCGAGTACACCGCCTCTGGCCTGCGCATCAATGTGCGTACCCAGAAAGATATCGACGACGCTGTCGCTGACGGCCGCTGCCTGAAGGCCGACACCATCGATGCGCTGCTTTCCAAAATCGAGGGCATCGATGTCGACGAGGCCAAGAAGTCCATCGAGCGCTACAACGAGCTGTGCAAGGCGGGCGAAGACACCGATTTCTTCAAGAGCTCTCAGCGTCTGTTCGCTCTGGAGAATGGCCCGTTCTATGTTGCTGAGTGCGGCTGCGCCCTTACCTTGGGCAACCTGGGCGGCTTCGATTCCGACGACGAGTGCCATGTGTACGACAACGATCGCAAGATCATCAAAGGTCTGTACGCTTGCGGCGCTCCGCAGGGCGGTCGTTTCGCGGTTCAGTACCCCATCTCGCTCAAGGGCCTTTCCTGCGGCATGTGCATGGTGTACGGCAAGATTGCTGGCGAAAACGCTGCTGCCGGCAAATAATGAGTTGGCGCTGACGTTTCGCAGCGCGGCAACACGATAACTCGTAAGGGCCGATTCCACCCCTCCACCTTCCCTTCAAGGAATCGGCCCCTTTTTAGAAAAGGCTCGAGCTTTGCGGCTCGAGCCTTTTGTTGTTTTAGGCGGGGCTGGCCCTCGCGAAACAATGTTTGAGAAGGGGAGGGCGGTTATGCCCGTTCGAATCGGTATCGCTGCTTGGCGCCGGGGTACTTATCGCGATCGACTTCGCCTGCGAATATGTCGAGCGGTCGCGCCCAGAGGCCGCGCTCGCCATAGAGCGCGCGGTAAATGACCAGGGGCTCTTCGGTTTCCGAATGTTTTGCCACGCCAATGACCTCGTATTCGTTTTCTTTGAAGTGGCGATATACGCCTGGTGTGATTTCGCGTTCCATGCTCGGTCGCCTTCCTTTTAAACGAAAACAGGCCAGGCAAATTGCCTGGCCTGTGACATATCTGGCGGAGGAAGTAGGATTTGAACCCACGGTACCTTGCGGCACAACAGTTTTCAAGACTGCCGCCTTCAACCACTCGGCCATTCCTCCAAAGCCCTGAAAGCATACCACAAAGCGTGGTGTCTTCAAGGAAATGCGTCGACGTTCGTCGAAATTGCGTGCGTGCATCACGATTTCGGGTTCATCTTGTATGTTTGTCGCTGTCGCGGGTTTCCTGCATCGCCTCGGCATCGGGTTCATCTCGAGGGTTCTACTGCAACCACGAATTAGCGCTCGGGCCTGCGATGCAACGATTCTCGGTGCATGCTGTCGCGTTTGCTGCGGTGCTTATGCCGTTGCGGCGGCCTGCGTCAGCTCCGATTCGTTTTGCTCCAGGTATTTGCTCATGGAATAGTGCGCGATGTCGCTTCGGTTGATGACGCCTACGAGCTGGCCCTCGTCAGTCACGGGAACCTTCTTCAGGTGATTCTCGCCCAACACGCGGCACACCTCGCGAATGTCGGTGTGAACGTCAATCGAAATCACGCCATGCGTTGCGATATCGTACGCACGCATTTTCATGACCTTCGCGGCTTTCACGGCGAAGTCGTCGCTGCTCGATTCAGTGAGCATAATGAGCGCCACAGGGTCGGTATAGGTGCTGTGGCGCTTCGAGAGGAAGCGAGCCACGTCGCCGTCCGAGACGAATGCGATGGGCTTGCCGTCGCCATCCACGATGGGTGCCGCCGAAATATGATGGTCGACGAGCAGCTTCACGGCATCGAAAACCGTTGCATTCTCGGGCAGGGTGAACACATCGCGTTTCATGATGCTTTCGAGCACAGAACGCTTGACGTTGTCGGGGTCGGCCTCGGCCGCATCGCTCGGCTTGTCTTTCACGAAAATCACGGTAAGCACGAAACCAATAAGGCACATTACCGTGGCTCCTGCAAACGCCATATTCACGCCGAAAATGCCTGCGTGCACGGGGTCTGTCGCGCCTGCGCTCATATTCGTAGCAATAGAGGAAATGGAAACGAGCAAGGCAGTTCCGAACGAGCCCGCCACCTGGCGCAGGGTATTGTTCACCGACGTACCATGGTTCATGAGGCTGTTGTCGAGCGCATTCATGGCCCATGTGGTGATAGGCATGTTCACGAGCGAAAGCGAGAACATGCGCACCGTGTACAGAATGGTGAGGTAGATAAGCCCCGTCGAGTCACCCAGGAATGCGAACGCGAGCGTCGAGAGGGTGAGCGCGCTTGTGCCAATGAGGCTCAGCACGCGCGGGCCGTGCTTGTCGAAAAGGCGTCCGGCAATGGGGCCCATTGCGCCCATTACGATGGCGCCCGGTAGGATAACCAGGCCGGAGATGGTTGCGGAGTAACCCAGATAGCTTTGCAGATAAATCGGCATCAGAATGCCTGCTGCCAAAAGCGCGCCCTGCACGAGCATGCCAATAATGGTGCCCACCAGGAATTTCCTGTTTGCGAGCACACGCACCTCGAGCATAGGACGATCCATCTTCAGCTGGCGGCGGAAGAACAGCGCCACCACAATGGCGCCGACGAGCGTGATGGCCGCGTCGGCGATGTTGAGTCCGTTTGAACCGATGGTCGAAAAGCCATACAGAAGGCCGCCGAAACCGATGGTCGAAAGCGCGACCGAAGGCTTGTCGAGCGGCAGGTTCTTCGATTCATTCTTCGGTGTGCTTTTCAGCGCGAACCAGGCGCAGATAATGCCCGCCGCCGAAAGCGCCACCACAATCCAGAACAGCACGTGCCAGTTGTAGACGTCGATCACGAAACCGGCCGCCGAAGGGCCAATGGCGGGCGCGAATGCGATAACGATGCCGAACAGTCCCATGGCCGAGCCACGACGTTCAGGCGGGAAGGTGAGCATGAGCACCGTCATGACCATGGGCATCAAAATACCCGCGCCGGCCGCCTGCAGCAAACGGCCAGCAAGCAGCACGGGGAAATTGGGGCCCCAGCCCGAAAGCGCCGAACCAGCGGTGAAAATGAGCATCGACACCGTGAATAGGTTGCGTGTGGAATAGCGGTCGATCAAGTAAGCGGTAATGGGAATCATGATGGCGTTGACCAAGGTGAAGCCTGTGGTGAGCCATTGCGCCGTTGCCGCATCGACGTTCATTTCCGTCATGATGGAAGGCAAGGCGGGTGTGACCAGGGTTTGGTTCAGCACGGTCACGAATGTGCCGAAAATCATGACGACAAGCATAATTATTTGGTGTCGAGCTAATTTCAAATCAAAGGCTCCCTTCCGCGGCGTGTGCCGCAATGTTTTCGGGCCGGATATAGCGCCCCGGCGAAGCGATTTGGGCCAAGTGCGCACGAAGCTAGAGGCGCAGTCGCCTTCAACACGCATGTTGTTCCAAAGAAAATGCCTCCAGGGGGAGGCGTGACCTTTTCATTATAGGAGCGCCCCGAAACCGGCTCACTTGTCGTGCTCGATTTTGCGGAAAGGCGGCACCGCAGATTCACGCTACGTTCACAGCTTGGTGGCTGATTCGCGAAAAGCCCCGCAGCGCGCGGGCATGCTCTACAATGCACACTGCATATATATGAAGGAAGGAGCTTGCATGGCATGGAGCTATGAGGGCATGTCGCTTGCCGAGGCGTGGCGCTCGGCCGACGATGTTGCCGAAGATGACGAACGCTTCATGCGCGCAGCCCTTGAACAGGCAAAACGCGCGGCATTTGAAGGCGAGGTGCCCATAGGTGCCGTGGTGGTGTGCCAGGGTGAGGTTATCGCCGAGGCGCGCAACCACCGCGAGGCCGACGCTGATCCCTCGGCGCATGCGGAGTTTTCCGCCATCATGCAGGCGTCGCGCGAACTTGAGCGCTGGCGTCTTCCCGACTGCACGGTATACGTCACGCTTGAACCGTGCATCATGTGCGCGGGCCTTATGCATCAAGCACGCATCGGGCGATGCGTGTACGGTGCGCCCGACGCGAAGGCGGGCGCATTGGGCTCACTGTATTCGATACACGCCGATGCGCGGCTCAACCATACATTTGAAGTTCAGTCGGGCGTGCTTGCGAGCGAGTGTGCTGCCGTGCTTTCGGAATTCTTCGAAACGCGTCGCGGCGAGAAATAGGAAGGCAATGACATGAAACAGACTCTCACGGTGTTTTCCCCTGCGAAGGTGAATTTGCAGCTCGAAATTGGCGAGCGTCGTACCGATGGCTTCCATCAGGCGAAATCGATTATGCAGGCGTTGACGCTGCACGACATGGTCACGGTTGTTCTTGATGATGGCGTGGATGCGTATTTGAACCCTGATGGCTTCAGCGATTTCGCGATTGACGTGACGTGCACGACGTTTGAGGGCATTCCCGAATTGGACGTGGCTCCTGAAAGCAATATCGCCTACAAGGCCGCGGCGGCGCTCGCCGAAAGGCTCGGCCACGAACAGGGGCATATCTTCATCCATATCGAAAAGCATATTCCGTTCGAGGCCGGCCTTGGCGGCGGCTCGTCGAACGCGGCGGCCGTTATCGCCGGACTGTGCCGCGCGTGGGGCGAAGATGCCGCGAGCGAGGCCGCGCTTGATGTGGCGCGCGCGTTGGGCGCCGACGTGGCGTTTTTCCTTCACGGTGGCTGTGTGCAACTGGGAGAGAAGGGCGATGTACTCGAGCGCACGTTCGAGCCTGCGTGTGGCACGGTGGTTCTCGTGAAGATTGACGAAGGCGTGTCTACGAAAGCCGCATACGCCGCATTCGACGAGCTGGCGGCCGTACAGCATGCCGAATCGACCGACGCAATTGAATCGGCTGCTGAATTGCCGTTGTTCAATAATCTGGCGGCGGCGTCCGAGCAGGTGCTTCCCGCGCTTGCCGAGACGCGTGAGTGGCTTGCGTCCCAACCAGGCGTTGCGCATGATGCGGCGGGCGGGCCCGAGGTGCTTTTGTGCGGAAGCGGTTCTGCGACGTTCGCGATTGTGGAAGACGGAGATTCGATTCGCAAGGCGGCCGATATCGTCGCGGCGGCAAAATTGAAGGGCATGTGGGCGCGCAGCTGCTCGTTTGCCCCTATTGGCGTGCGCGTGCTCGATGGGCAAGGCGCCGGTTCGAACCTCGGTGCTCCGCGCAAAATCTGGTAATCATGGAACATGTGGCGTGGCCCAACTTGTTTGGAGCCGTGTGGTATATGGGAAGCGCCGAGAGAATTGTCGGCCTCGTTTAGGGTTCCAGGCCCTGGGACTTGGGCTTTGGGACCCGGGATTTGGCGTCGCCTTTGCGGGGCGGTTACTTGCGGGCGCGCCAACGCAACGCTTGGGTGAACGTTGATCGCGTAAGCGCTGCGCGAGCGCTCGGTTTCGTATAATGATGACACACGGCGCGCAGGGCGCTGAAACTTCCGTCTGAAAGGCGAAATCATGGTACTTGGAATTATTCTCGCGATTATCGTCGTGCTCGTTATTGCGGCGATCATGCTGTACAACAACCTCGTGAAAATGCGCAATATGGTCGACAACGCCTGGGCGCAAATCGACGTGCAGCTGCAGCGACGTTGCGACCTTATTCCCAATCTGGTCGAAACGGTGAAAGGCTACGCCGCGCATGAGTCGGGCACGCTTGAGAAGGTCATCGCTGCGCGTTCGGCCGTCACCAACGCAACGACTCCCGAGGCGAAAATGGAAGCCGATAATGCTCTGAGCGGTACGCTGAAGTCGCTGTTTGCGGTTTCTGAGGCTTATCCTGAGCTGAAGGCGAATGCGAACTTCCAACAACTCCAGTCTCAGCTGGCCGATACGGAAGACAAGATCAGTTACATGCGCCAGAGCTTCAACGATACGGTCATGAAGTACAACACGGCCATCCAGACGTTCCCTGCCGTGCTGTTCGCTGGCATGTTCGGCTTCAAGGAGCGTTCGAGCTTCGACGCCCAGGCTGGTGCGGAAGTTGCTCCGAAGGTAACCTTCTAAGTCGCCGTTGCATAATTAAACAGATAAGCGTCCGTTTCTGCGGGCGCTTTCTTCATGCCCAAACTCGCTCAAACCTGTTAAATGCTCGCAGCGTTTAACAGGTTTTGCAATTCTCACTTCGCGCCTCGCGGTTCCAATAGGCCTACTATGCCTAAGCCGTTGACTGACGCTTCAAACCTGTTAAACGCTACGAGCATTTAACAGGTAACGGAAGCAGGTAACGGGTAGGGCGGTGCTTGCTTCGCGTGCGCGCTGGGACGTGCTTAGCGATCCATTCGCACCAAGGAAAGCGAGTGCCGCGCTGGCGAGCGAAGGTGGCTTGAAAGGGGAGCGAAGCGTACTTTGGTACGCGAGCGACGATTGAAAGTCAGCTTGGCCGCCCGCGCGGCACGCAGCGTCAGGACGGCTCAAATGAAAAAAGCCCGTTCGTCAGAACGGGCTTACAAAAAGAAAAACAGGCACGGTTTCCCGTGCCTGCAGCATGTAACCTGGCGGAGGAGGGGGGATTCAGAATCGCGCTGCGCGCGCTTCACCTCGTCGGCTAAAACCTCCTCGCGATTCGCTGAAAACAGCCCACCGGGCTGTTTTCCTGGCGCGAATCGACCTCATCGGTTCGAATCCCCCTGTTGTTGCCATAAAACAAAACAGGCACGGTTTCCCGTGCCTGTAGTTTATAACCTGGCGGAGGAGGGGGGATTCGAACCCCCGTGACCCGGGTTGCGGGCCAAACGGTTTTCGAGACCGCCGCATTCAACCACTCTGCCACCCCTCCGAGGGTGCGACCAAGAAGGTCGTATGAAAAAGCGCCGTGCGAAACGGCGCTTAGGTTATCTGGCGGAGAGATGGGGATTCGAACCCCAGATACGCTTTTGGCGCATACACGATTTCCAATCGTGCTCCTTCGGCCAGCTCGGACATCTCTCCATTGCGTCGATTGCTATGCGTATTGCGCGTAGCGAAAAAACAGTATACCAAAAAAGCCAAAAAGGTAAACAGGTTTTTAAAAATAATTATTCGTCGACTTCTTCGTCTTCGATAATTGCGGGAACTTCCTCGTCTCCGGCCAGGAAGTTCGGCGCTTCGGCGAGATACACGACTTCTTCGTCAAACGTAAGAACGTCATCGCCCTCTTCGTACATCAGGCACACGGCAACGCCTTTGCCGCCGTCGGCCGTGCCGCCTTCGGCGATGATCGCGTCTTTGCGACCGGCATCGGTGTCGATGTAGCCGTCGTAGCACAGCACGTATGCGCGAGCGCCCGTAGCGGCCTCAACGGTTTTACGCGCCGACTCGAAGCATTCCTCGGTCGTGCCGGTGTGGGTATCTTCGGTCACGGTTTCGCCGTTGAGCAGTGCCGTGAACGGCACGACTTCAGAACCCGCCTCCATGCGCTCCTGTGCTTCTTCGATTGCCTGCAGCAGCAGAATCTCGAGGGTTTCGTCGATCTGGGGAACGCCGAGTTCGTCGCTCTCAACGTTGCGGTCAGCCATGGTTTGCTCCTCTCTGTCGCTCGCGTGCGAGCGTGTTGGGAAACTCAATGCGCCTTTGGCGCTTTGCAAATCGTGCCGAATCATAGCAAAACGTGCCTGTCGAGCTGCGATATTGCAACGTTTCGGTTGAAAACACACGTTGCATGACATGTATGACGCGTATTCGTTGGGTCATAAGGCGTTTTTTGCGAGGGAATTGAAGTGTGGTGCGAAGGAGAACGCGTGGAAACCTCGTTTGATTCGGCACAATCTGGCAACTTTTCCAAAGGAAAACGTCACGAATCGGGCAAGGTCTCGGCAAGATTCGTGCGCTAATCTGCTTAATACGTGCATGCTTCGTAGGGAATTGTGGCGCACGCGTGGAGTTGAGGCAAAGGCGCAAAACAACAATTGCCCCGATTGGATTTGGCTGTTATCATAGCCAAGTTTCCTGTCCCGGGCAGCGCCTTCATATGCCCCGGGACCGTTAAGTCCAGAGGAGGTGACACAATGAAGGCTTATGAATTGCTGTTCTTCGTCGCGCCCACCATCAGCGACGAAACCCGTCTCGCCGTTATGAAGCGTATCGAGGCTACCATCGCCGAGGGCGAAGGCAAGATCGACAACGTTGAGGATTGGGGCAAGCGCAAGCTCGCCTACGAGATCAACGGCCTGACCGAGGGCGACTACACCCTCATCGATTTCCACGCAGACCCCGCCAACATCGCGGAGCTCGATCGCGTGCTGCGCATCACCGACGCGGTGGTCCGCCACAAGATCGTTGTTCGCACCGACCGCGAGTAATCTCGGTCAACCAGTAGGCAGGGAGCAGCTGCTCTCAAACTTCAAGAATTGAGGATTTTGTCATGAGCATCAACAAAGTGGTTATCACGGGCAATCTTACGCGCGATCCCGAGCTTCGCGAAACCCCGAGCGGTTTCCAGGTCCTTTCGTTCGGCGTGGCTGTCAATGACCGTCGCCGCAATCCTCAGACCCAGCAGTGGGAAGATTACGCGAACTTCGTAGATTGCACGATGTTCGGCAACCGCGCCGCAAGCGTGTCTCGCTTCTTGAGCAAGGGCAGCAAGGTCGCTATCGAGGGTAAATTGCGCTGGTCCCAGTGGCAGGCGCAAGATGGCAGCAAGCGCAGCAAGC
>OLPT01002324.1_pt1 | contig 10239 bp, 8 predicted proteins | sample 1673051 | NCBI WGS metagenome assembly OLPT01 (sample SAMEA3136750, study PRJEB25190) | human gut metagenome | biome: human gut; feature: human-associated habitat; material: faeces | place: Austria | collected 2013
CCTGCCATTATCCGTCTTCTTTATAATAAAGATATATGCAAGTGCTCTTCCTGTGGTGGTAAGATTATTCCTCTGCCTACAGAACAACATTTTATAAAACCAAAACCACATATGCTCTGTTAACGTATCATAACTGTATATTTTTTTAGCTTCCTTAGGGAGGCTTATTTCTGGTGTCATAATACAGGACTGAATTATAAATTCTATGTGTTTCTATGTGTACATGCTATCCTATTATAAATAGAGTGTCAGAATTAAAAGTCCATATAGAGTTGACGCGCTTTGTTCAACCAGAAAAAATCGAAATTGATGCAAACGAAAGGGCAGTTAATGAAAAGTCTCAATACTGCTTTTTCGTTTGCACCACCTTCGATTCTTTTCTTAACGATTTGTATAGATTTTTTGTATAAAATATATTATCATGAAGTCATTCGTAAAAATGAGGTAAAGACATGAAAAAAGAAGAATTATACAGATTTGTGGATCACACTGCGTTAAAGGCAGTCACAACCTGGAAAGAAATCCAGCAGTTGTGTCAGGAAGCACGTTTTTTCAGAATGGCTTCTGTGTGCATCCCAAGCAGCTATGTAAAGCGTGCACATGAATATTTTCCGGAATTAAACATTTGCACAGTAGTCGGTTTCCCGCTTGGTAATGCAAGTACAGAGGCGAAACTGGCAGAGACACGTCAGGCACTGGAAGACGGTGCGAATGAGATCGATATGGTTATCAATCTTGGTATGGTAAAGAATCAGGAGTATTCGCAGGTAACAGAGGAGATTCGTCTGCTCAAGGAAGCAACCGGTGATAAGATCTTAAAAGTGATTATTGAAAACTGTTATCTGACGGAAGAAGAGAAAATCCGGATGTGCGAAGCAGTGACAGAAGCCGGAGCGGATTTTATCAAGACCTCAACCGGATTCGGAACCGGCGGTGCTACATTGGAGGATGTGATACTGATGAAGCAGCATGTGGGACCGAATGTAAAGATCAAAGCGGCAGGCGGTATCCGTTCCAAAGAAGATATGGAACTGTATATCGGTGCAGGATGCAGCCGGATCGGTACAAGCAGTGCAATTGCAATGTTGCAGGACGGAGAATAAGATGGAGTTTGCAGAACTGATTCAGAAGGCAAAGGAAGCAAAAGAACAGGCCTATGCTCCTTACTCCGGTTTTCATGTAGGAGCGGCACTGCGGTGCAAAGACGGTACGATATTTACCGGGTGCAATATCGAAAATTCAGCGTATGGTCCTACAAATTGTGCAGAACGTACCGCAATATTCAAAGCGGTTTCGGAAGGATTTCGTGAATTTGAAGCAATCGCTATTATCAGTGACAGCAAACAGCCGACAGCGCCCTGCGGTGTCTGCCGCCAGGTGATGGCGGAGTTTTGTTCCCGGGATTTTCAGGTGCTCATGCTGGGATGCGAAGGAATTCAGCGCACAGCATCCTTAGGTGAACTTTTACCTTATGCTTTTTCTCTGGAAAAATAAGGAATATGGCAAAACGAACGTGAAGTCGGAATCCAGAATTTTCTAAAAAAAATTTGAATTTTTTATTGCCAGGATGCACATAGTAAAGTATAATCAGATGTAGCGGAAGTGATTCCTGGGGTGTGCGAGAACCCTGTTATTTTGAACCTACATTTTCTTTTTGGGAATCTTAAATTGTCGGCTGGATGCCAGGCCACCGAATTCGCAGTGGAAGGCAGAAGACCGATTGCGGAATCCCCCCTAGCTTTGCTAGGAGTCAAAATTGCAGGAACGGCACTCTGGGATCACAAAAGAGAAAACTGAAAAATGTTACAAAAGATAAAGGCATAGAGATATGTCTGCGTTACAAAAGATGAAAGAACTGAATCACAAAAGATAAAGCCGGACATGGTGTGAATAACATCATGTCCGGTTCTTTTTTCCCTTTTACAGCCATATGATGTTGCGTGGAGGGGACAGGTGTATGAGAACAGAAACAGATTGCAGACAGCCAGGACGAAGATATCTGGAAAAACAGAAAAAACGAAGAAAGCGTCGAAAGGTGCTTCTGTTGTGTTTCCTTAGTATGGCTGTGATTGCAGGAATCTTTTTGATAGCAGCGGAAGAAAAAGAAAAGCAGGAGCAGACAACGGAGCTTCATCAGGAGGTTTATGCGTCGGAACTGGCAGGGTATCTGCAGGCAGCATATCTGACGCCGGAGGAAACACGGAAGTTGGTGATTCCAAAAGTCCGGGATGTTCTGACTGTGGCTGATCTGCAACAAATTTGCAGTGTGCTGGGGGTAGAAGGATGTTATGAGGAAGCAGTGATGCAGCTGCAGAACCATTTTAGTACAACTGATAGTACCTCTGTGAAAAAGAATGAAACGATAGTAAGCAGAGCGCAATGGTGTATGTACTATGAACTGCTTCTGGATACTCTTCAGGTGAAAGATACCGTAACTGAAGCGGAAGTACAATATCTGGGAAAAGTTCCCGGAGAACAGCGTATCATAGCAGACAATGGAAATTATGATTGTGATCTGCAAAGCTGTCGGATGGAGTATGGAAAACACTATGTGGCGTATGTGCAGGGGAAGGTACTGCTGGGAATCAAACAGGAAGTGGGACAGACGGATGCAGAAGCGGGAAAAACACCGGAAAAAACAGCTTCCGGGAACAGCGCAGGCACGAAAGTGGGACTGATTACAATTCCGGAGACGGTGCGGGTTCTACTGACGCAGGATCATGGACAGAAGCCGGAACGTGCTGGAGTGTATGTATTGGGAAGTACCACATGGAAAGCATCTGCTTCCGGTGTGGAGGCGGTTGTTGCGGCCCAAACAGCAGCAGACTGTGGTACGTGGATGGCACAGAACGGGGTCAATGAAGCTGTTGTGGAAGCGACAGACGGCGGTACATTAAGTCTGACAGATGCCGGTGGAGCAGTTCAGGGGACCTATGCCGGAAAACTGCATATATATCGAAAGGCAGATGGCAATACATATTGGATTGTGAATGAACTTGGGATGGAAGATTATCTCTGCGGTGTGGTGCCTGGGGAGATGCCTGCATCCTTTGCACCGGAAGCATTGAAAGCCCAGGCAGTCTGTGCCAGGACTTATGCGTATACCCAGATGAAAGAAGGGCGTTTGCGAGAATGGGAACCGCTTATGAAATGTATCATGCGGATGTGGACGATACCACTGACTGTCAGGTATACCTTCCGGAAAATGCAAATGCGGCGGCAACGGAGGCCGTGTATGCTACCGCCGGACAAATTCTTACCTGGCAGGGGATGATCGCCTCGGTTTATTATTTTTCTACGTCCTGTGGTTATACTACCGGTCTGGAAGTATGGCAGCAGGAGGCACTTCCTTATCTGGGGGTTCACAGTCTTGTACAGAATGAAGGAATGGGATCATCTGCAGATATATTTTTGCGGGATGGCCAGGTGACAGCATACGACAGTGAAAGTCGCTTTTTTCGCTGGCGGGCTGTGTTGCAAATAGCAGGAAATGAGCAGAAACTGCGGCACGCATTGCAGAGCGCAGTCAGCCATAAAGATGGAAAAATAGTACTGACAGATGGAGCAGGTGTGCAGACGGAGAATTTGACATCTTTTGGAACGCTAGTTGATCTTGGCATTGATGCAAGATCGGAATCCGGCTGTGTCACAGATCTGCGTCTGACTTTTGAAAACGGGATTGCACATGTATACAATGAAAATGCAATCCGGAATATTTTGTGGAGCATTTGTACCACTCTGACAGATAAAAACGGAAATTCTGCACATAATTTCCACATGCTTCCCAGTGCATTTTTTTCGGTTGATACAGAAGAACACGGAATCTATGTGCTCTATGGAGGCGGTTTGGGACACGGGATCGGTATGAGCCAGTATGGTGCGGATGGCATGGCAAAAAGCGGCAAGGGATATGTGGAAATACTTGGAACATTTTTCCCGGGAACAGAACTGTATACAGGAACTGGTAAATAAAAAACTTGATGAAATGTAAAAAATCTGATATTCTATCGGAATGTGAATATTCAAAAGACAATTGTTTTGGATACAAAAGGGGAGAACTTATGGATTATAAGCATTTGATAAGGTTCTTTTTACAAAAACTGAAAAAAGATAATATTGGTGCCTACGCAGCGCAGGCAGCGCTGTTTATCATAATGTCAGCCATCCCGTTTTTACTGGTATTTCTGTCGCTGCTGCGGTTCACACCAGTGAGTGAGAGTACAGTACTGTCGGTGATTCAGATGGTACTTCCGGGACAAATCAAGATCACGCCGATGCTGATCAATGTGGTAAATGAAGTGTATACAAATTCGGCCAAAATGCTTCCAATCGCAGTGATCTTTGCGGTGTATTCTGCTGCAAAGTCGATTCAGAGTCTTCGTTACGGTCTGAATATTGTATACGATACCGATGAGACCCGAAACTGGTTTGTACTGCGTTTCCGGGCAATGATCGAGACATTGATCCTCGTGCTTGTCATCATTTTACTGATGGTATTTCTGGTATTTGGCCGGAAAATCCAGAATATGCTCGTACAGTATGCACCAATTCTGTCCATAGTAACGGATATCATTTTAAAACTGCGGCTGCTGATCCTGTTTTTTGTATTGATCGTATTCTTTATGTTTATTTATAAAGTATTGCCGAACCGGACTGCAACGTTTAAAAGCCAGCTTATTGGAGCGGTGGGATGTTCTGCCGCATGGTATGTATTTTCCTTTGGACTGTCTGTATATGTTGATTATTTTAACGGATTTTCCTTATATGGCAGTCTGACTACGATCTTCCTGTTGATGTTCTGGCTGTACATCAGTATGTACATTTTTCTGGTGTGTGCAGAAGTGAATAATCTGTTTGAAATTCTTCTGGTGGAGATCCAGGAAGCGCGACAGAGAAAAAAAGAACGGGAACAGGATAAAAACGCTTGATGTTTTAAAAAAGCTATGCTAGAATAAATTTTAGTTTTGATTTGGAGATATGTATATTTTCAAATCTTTCTGTTTTTGATTTATTGTCCGGATGCTGTATATAGTATGCTGTACCGGAGAAATAGAATCCAGGTTACAAAAGCTGAGAAGATGTCAGTAGGCAGATGATCGGATTACAGAGAGAATGTATGTTGGCTGAGAGTACATTTAAGGAAAGACATTTGCTGAATTTCCCATCGGAGCTGCTGTTTTGAACAGGGAATGTACGGTTTGCAATGCCGTACGGGTCCAGTAGAGACAGACGGGTCATGCACGTTACGCATCAGAGTGTCCGATGTATGTCGGAAAGTCGGGTGGTACCGCGGAATTATTTCGTCCCTTTCTTTGTGAAGGGACGTTTTTTTATGGGATTGTGGAAGTGCAAAGCACGGAACAATCCGTGTAATCAATATTTCTCAAAATGATAAAACAGAACAATCTGATACATTTATGAATAAGTAAAAGGAGATAAGAGATGAAAGACAAGTTAAAGCAAATCAGAGAAAAAGCGCTTGCTTCTATCGAAAGTTCAGAAGGATTAAACGGATTAAATGATGTCCGTGTTGCATTCCTCGGGAAAAAAGGTGAGCTTACTGCAGTATTAAAAGGAATGAAAGATGTCAGCCCGGAAGAGCGTCCATTGGTTGGTCAGATGGTAAATGAGACAAGAGCAGCCATCGAACAGAAATTAGAAGAAACCAAAAAGAAAATGGAAGCGTTGGAGTTGGAACATAAACTGAAAAAAGAAGTCATTGACGTAACACTTCCGGCAAAGAAAAACCGTGTAGGTCATGGTCATCCGAACACCATCGCCCTGGAAGAAGTTGAGCGTATCTTTGTTGGTATGGGATATGAAGTCGTAGAAGGACCGGAAGTAGAGTACGATTACTACAACTTCGAGGCACTGAATATTCCGGCAAATCATCCGGCCAAAGATGAACAGGATACATTCTATATCAATGACAAAATTGTACTTCGTACACAGACATCTCCGGTACAGGTTCGAGTGATGGAACAGGGCAAACTGCCGATCCGTATGATCGCACCGGGACGTGTATTCCGTGCCGATGAAGTAGATGCAACTCATTCTCCGTCCTTCCATCAGATTGAGGGACTGGTTATCGATAAAGGTGTTACATTTGCAGATCTGAAAGGAACACTGCAGGAGTTTGCAAAAGAGCTGTTCGGACCTGAGACAAAAGTAAAATTCCGTCCACATCATTTCCCATTCACAGAGCCGAGTGCTGAGGTAGACGTGACTTGCTTCAAATGTGGTGGAAAAGGATGCCGTTTCTGTAAAGGTGAAGGATGGATTGAGATTCTTGGCTGTGGAATGGTTCACCCGCACGTACTTGAGATGAGCGGCATTGATCCAAAGGAATATTCCGGATTTGCGTTCGGTGTAGGCCTGGAGCGTATCGCACTGTTAAAATATGAAATCGACGATATGCGTCTGCTTTACGAAAATGACGACAGATTTTTGAAACAGTTTTAGCGTTAGCTTTGAGAAGTGCAGATAGGAAGTGATTCGGACATGCGTTGAAAGCTTGCTTGCAAAAGCATGTATGAAGCACTGACGGATTGTACGGCGAATGCCGGACAATGAGAAAATCGCAGATTTTCGAATCTGCACGAAAGAAGTGCATAGGAAAAATTTTGAGGGAAAGATTTTCGAATCTGCACGAAAGAAGTGCATAGGAAAAACTTTGCAGGAATAATTTTCGAATCTGCACGAAAAATTATGAAAGAATTAATATAGGAGAAAGAAACATGACAACTTCATTATCTTGGATAAAAGCATATGTTCCGGAATTAGAAGTAGAGCCGCAGGAATACATGGATGCGATGACACTTTCCGGTTCAAAAGTAGAAGGATATAAAAAATTAGATGAGGATCTGGAAAAAATCGTGATCGGTCAGGTATTAAAAATCGAAAAACACCCGGATGCAGATAAACTGGTAATCTGCCAGGTGGATATCGGCGGAGAGACCACACAGATTGTAACCGGCGCACCAAACGTATTTGAAGGCGCAAAAGTCCCGGTTGTATTAGACGGTGGACGTGTTGCAGGCGGTCATGACGGAAAAGTCGTAGAAGGCGGTATCAAAATCAAAAAAGGTAAATTAAGAGGTATAGAGTCCAATGGTATGATGTGCTCCATTGAAGAACTTGGCTCTACTACCGATATGTATCCGGATGCAGCTGAGGACGGACTTTACATTTTACCGGAAGACGCTCCGGTTGGTGAGAGTGCAGTTGCTTATCTTGGATTAGATGACGTAGTTGTAGAGTACGAGATTACATCTAACCGTGTAGACTGCTTTTCCATTCTTGGTATTGCCCGTGAGGCAGCAGCTACTTTCGGGAAAGAATTTATTCCGCCGGTAGTAACAGAAACAGGAAATACAGAGGACGTAAACGACTACATTAAAGTATCAGTAGAAGATGCGGATCTTTGCCCGCGTTATACTGCCCGTGTAGTAAAAAATATTAAGATCGCACCGTCACCGAAGTGGATGCAGCACAGACTGGCTTCCCACGGTATCCGTCCGATCAACAATATCGTAGATATCACAAACTATGTCATGGAAGAGTTTGGACAGCCAATGCATGCTTATGATATGGATACAATCTCCGGCCATGAGATTCGGGTACGCCGTGCTGCTAAAGGAGAGAAATTTGTTACGTTAGATGGCCAGGAGCGTACCTTGGATGACAGTATTTTGATGATCTGCGATGGCGAAAAAGCAATCGGACTTGCCGGTATCATGGGTGGCGAAAACTCCATGATCACAGACAATGTTCAGACAATGCTTTTTGAGGCGGCTTGCTTTGATGGAACAAACATCCGTCTGTCCAGCAAAAAAGTAGGTCTTCGTACTGACGCTTCCTCCAAATTTGAAAAAGGCCTGGATCCAAACAATGCGATTGAGGCTATGAACCGTGCCTGCCAGCTCATCGAAGAACTTGGTGCAGGTGAAGTTGTTGGCGGTGTCGTTGATGTATACCAGAAAGAAATGACAGGAAGAAGAATTGCATTTGATCCGGATTGGATCAATGGTCTGCTCGGAACTGATATTTCTGCAGAGACAATGATCGGATATTTCAAAAAAATCGACCTTGGTTTTGATGAGGAGACACAGGAAGTCATCGTTCCATCCTGGAGACAGGATCTGCTCCGTGATGCAGACATCGCAGAGGAAGTAGCACGTTTCTACGGATATGACAATATCCCGACCACACTTCCATCCGGAGAATCCACAACAGGTAAACTTTCCTTTAAACTTCGTGTAGAGGAAGTGGCAAGAGAAGTTGCCCAGTTCTGCGGATTTTCACAGGGAATGACATACTCCTTCGAGAGTCCGAAGGTATTTGATAAATTATTACTTCCGGCAGACAGTCAGTTGCGTAATACCGTAACGATTTCCAATCCGCTTGGCGAGGACTTCAGTATTATGCGTACCGTTTCCTTAAACGGAATGCTGACATCTCTTTCTACCAACTTCAATCGTAGAAACAAAGATGTGCGTCTGTATGAATTAGGAAATATTTATCTGCCAAAACAGGAGCCTGTTACAGAGCTTCCGGAAGAGCGCATGCAGTTTACATTGGGATTCTACGGTGATGGCGATTTCTATACTATGAAAGGTGTTATTGAGGAGTTCCTGTATAAAGTAGGTATGAATCTGAAACCGGAGTATGATCCGGAGTCGGAACTGTCCTTCTTACATCCTGGACGTCAGGCAAATGTTATTTATGATGGTCAGGTAATCGGCTACCTCGGTGAGGTTCATCCGACGGTTGCCGCAAATTACTCCATTAAAGATCGCGTATATGTTGCTGTCATTGATATGCCGGAAATCGTTTCCCGTGCAACTTTTGACCGCAAATACGAAGGCATTGCAAAATATCCGGCTGTCAGCCGCGACCTCAGTATGGTTGTTCCGAAACATGTACTTGTAGGTGATATTGAGAAGGTATTTGACGAGAGAGGCGGCAAGATTCTTGAGTCTTATGAATTATTTGATATTTATGAGGGCGCACAGATTAAAGCAGGATTCAAATCTCTGGCTTATAAACTGACCTTCCGTGCAAAAGACCGTACGTTAGAGGAAGCAGATATCGCAGCTGCCATGAAGAAAATCATGAATGGTCTGGAGCGTCTGGGCATAGAGCTGCGCCAGTAGAAAGTTGGTGTCTGTATTGAACGAAAACGAAATGAAGGTAACAGATTATTATTTTGATCTGCCACAGGAGCAGATTGCGCAGGACCCGCTGGAGGATCGGTCATCCTCCAGACTTCTGGTCCTGGATAAAGAGACTGGCGAGTATTCTCATCATGTATTCCGGGAAATCACAGAATTCCTGAAACCAGGTGACTGCCTTGTCTTAAACAATACAAAAGTAATTCCTGCCCGTCTGTTTGGTGAAAAAGAGGGGACTCAGGCAAAAATCGAGATTCTTCTGCTGAAACGCAGGGAAAACGATGTCTGGGAAACACTGGTAAAACCGGGTAAAAAGGCAAAAGTCGGCACAAAGATCATTTTTGGTGGTGGACTTTTAGTCGGTGAAGTGATTGATATCGTGGAAGAGGGCAACCGTCTGATCCAATTTACTTATGAAGGAATTTTTGAAGAAATTCTGGATCAGTTAGGTCAGATGCCGTTACCGCCATATATCACACATCAGTTAAAGGACAAGAACCGTTATCAGACTGTTTACGCAAAATATGACGGTTCTGCTGCAGCTCCGACTGCAGGGTTGCATTTTACACCGGAACTGCTTCAGCAGGTAAAAGATATGGGCGTTGATATTGCAGAGGTAACACTGCATGTCGGACTTGGTACTTTCCGTCCGGTAAAAGTGGACAATATCCTGGAACACCATATGCATTCAGAATTCTATATGGTGACACAGGAAGCCGCTGACAAGATTAACAATGCGAAGAAAAACGGTCATCGTGTAATTTGTGTTGGAACCACAAGCTGCCGTACCATTGAGTCTGCAGCGGATGAAAACGGTATGTTGAAAGAGAGCAGCGGATGGACAGAGATTTTCATCTATCCAGGTTATCAATTCAAAGTGCTGGATTGTCTGATTACAAACTTCCATCTGCCGGAGTCAACGTTGCTGATGCTTGTTTCTGCACTTGCAGGAAGAGAGCATGTGCTGGCGGCTTATGAGGAAGCGGTGAAGGAAGGATACAGATTTTTCTCTTTCGGGGATGCCATGTTTATCGAATAACACCGTTTTCTTACTTTTGTAAGGAAA
>OLPT01002325.1_pt1 | contig 10239 bp, 10 predicted proteins | sample 1673051 | NCBI WGS metagenome assembly OLPT01 (sample SAMEA3136750, study PRJEB25190) | human gut metagenome | biome: human gut; feature: human-associated habitat; material: faeces | place: Austria | collected 2013
AGCAGCTGATCCGGTCGGTGCTGTGATAATGACAGATAAAAACAAAAGAACGAAGTCCTCAGTAGTGCGAATACTGAGGGCTTTTTTGTATGTTACACGTTGACGCATTTTCCCTCACCCGATATAATTAAAAAAGAACCAAAACCGAATGAAAACGGAATAAATAATATAGAGGAGACCACAAAAAATGGCAGAAAATTTACAGATCAGACTGGCAGATCCAAAGGAGGCAGACCGTCTGGCAGAAATCGAGGCAATCTGTTTCCCACCTGCGGAAGCAGCAAGCCATGAGGACGTTGTGAACCGTATGGGAGCATTCCCGGAGAACTTTGTAGTAGCGGTAAAGAACGATCAGATCGTAGGATTTATCAACGGAGGAACCACAGATAAACCGGTACTTCCGGACGAATTTTATCATGATATCACTCTTCACAAAAAAGACGGAGAGATCCAGACCGTATTCGGACTGAACGTGATCCCAGAATACCGTCATCAGGGAATCGCCGGAGAACTTGTGGAATACTTCAAGAACCTTGCGAAAGAGCGTGGAAAAAAAGCCCTGATCCTTACCTGTAAGGAGCATATGATTCCATTCTATGAGAGCCACGGACTGAAGAAACTGGGCGTTGCAGATTCCTGCCACGGCGGAGCAACCTGGTATGATATGCAGATCTGGTTCTGAGAGAGGAAAAACAAATGAGAATACGAATGTACAATGTAGGATTCGGGGACTGTTTCTGCATTCGTGACAGAAAAAGCAGCCTGCTTGTGGATTTCGGGGCAGCCAACAGCAAGATCGAAGGACGGCCGCGCAGAGAAGTTTTTGACGTGATCATCTCAGACCTTACCACCATCCGCAAAAAAAATCTTCTTCTGACACATTTTCATCCGGATCATGTTTCCGGACTTCTTTATATGATGCGTTATCGGAGAGATGCCTACGAATTTGAAAAAATCTATCTTCCTGATGTGTTTTCCGGTCCGGAAATGAAATACACACTGGCACTTCTGCTCCTTGCGGATGTGACAAAAAAAGCCAGCCTTCCGGGAAGACGTGTGAGCCTTTTTGCCCTGGCAGAAGCCCTTTGCGCCAGAAAAGTAAAGATCGACCTGTTATCCAGAGGCTCTGAGTTTGAGGGAAAGTATACAGCACTCTGGCCGGATGTCAGTGAAGTCAGCCGGGAGACTGAGGAGGTATTTAATTCCCTGATCGAGAATCACGAAAACGCGATGACAGAGCTTGTGAACATTGCGGAGGAAGTGAGAGAGCTGTTTCTGTCCATGACAGAGGAGACACTGGAAGCAGAGGAGAAATCGGAGCCACTGTCTGTGCCAGAAGATACAGATGGGCCAGAGAGCTCTTTGAAAGACCCGAGAGAGTACAGCGGGGAAAACGAAGAATATACACAGGAAAAACTGGTGCTTGCAAATGAAGATGCAGGCGCAGCAATAGAAGATACAGCAGAAGATCCGGAAGAAACCGAAAAAGAGAGAGTACGTCGTCTCAACCCGGAAAAACTGGAAAAGAAATTTCGTGAATTACAGGCAACAGAAGAATTTCAGGCACTTCTGGAGAGTGCGGAAAAACAGGGCCATTCCCTGCGACAGTTCCGCCACAAGATCAGCCTGGCATTCCAGAACACCATTGACGGCGAACTGAACCTTCTGTTCACCGGAGATGTACAGCCACAGTATATGAAGATGATCGCAGAGAATTATGACGGAAAGATCCAGCTTCACGAACATTACTGGTGCATCAAGGTACCTCATCATGGAACAGAATCTCATTTCTTCGATTTCAGCGGTTTTTTCCCGGAAAACATGATGATCCCCAACGGGGCGTACTACGATAACAGCAAGAAGAAATCCAAGAACCAGAGAACTTCCATGCAGTATGGCGGCCTGTTTTATATTAATGATGCTCATATGTACTGTTCCAACTGTGACTGCTGCGACAGTTATGAAAATGGATGTTCCTGCAGAGAGTACGATGTAATTTCACCATCATATTATAAAGATATCTGATCTGTAAAAAAAAGGGGGCACACTAGGTGTCACATATTGAAAGAATTGTGTAAATGTAATAAAATTTTTGGAAAAGAAAAGATTTATCGCAATACCAGATAAATTCAAACAAATTGGACAATTAAGATCTAATATCAATCCAGAGGAAGGAGCGGGAATGTATGTATTGCGGAAGATGCGGTGCAGAAATAAAAGATAAAACAGCCAGATTCTGCGACAACTGCGGAGCGCCGCTGGAAACGGGCGGCGGTCAGAATGACTATGGCAGTGAAGATACATATAATGGAAGAGGTAATCGCAGAAACGGTACTTACAGTGGAACGGGTACCTATAATGATGGCGGAAATGGGACATACGGAACTTATGATCAGCCGTATAATAACGGAGGAAACGGAACCTATAACCGCTCACATAATAACAGAGGAAACGGAACTTATAATGGGACTTACAACAGGCGCACTGGTCAGAACCAGCAGGATGATAATCTGATCTGGGATGACGGACTGCCGGAAGTGCCAGATAACAGAGGAAACAAGGGCGATCAGAAAAAATGGCTGATCAGTATTGGATGTACAGTTGGAATCCTCGTGATAACAGTTGTCGTACTTGCTCTTCTCCTCGGAAAAAATTCCGGAGGAAGCGCCTCGGATATTGTAGTGAATATCACACAGGCACCAAAGGCTGAAATCTCACAGAACAGCACCAAAACAGCAAAAGCTGATACAGAAGAGAAACAGAATACAAAAGAAGAAATTTACAAGAAGTTAACATGGATGGCGCAGAATTTACCATGGGCCATATGCAGGAACACAGAAAAGTGTAAAAATTGCGACACCTACACCGTCAGCTGCAACAGATGCACAGGAGCTGCAGATCACAAATGAGCAGAAACCCCAGAGCTCATCTGCACAGAAAAAACAGTCAACGGTGCAGCCATCAAAAAAAAGTACACAGAAAAACACACAGTCTGCGAATACACAAAGTCAGCAGTCCCAGCAGACACAGCAGTCTGCTTCCCAGAGCCAGGCAGATAAAGATCTGGAGGCACTTCGAAATGCGCCGGTACAGGAATATACCATGCCGGAAGAAAGCACAAACAGCAGTACACAGAGTTCTCAGAACTCTACAGCAGGTACAACATCCGGATCTTCTTCAACGGCAACAACTGCAGGCTCAGGAGATTATATTTTTCCGGAGAGCAATTCCGCATATCTGACCAGGGATCAGCTGGAAGGCCTTTCCAAAGACCAGCTGGCGTATGCAAGAAATGAGATTTACGCGAGACATGGAAGAAGATTCCAAGACCAGATGTTCCAGGATTATTTCAATGCGAAATCATGGTATGTACCGCAATACGATCCAGACCAGTTCGATGCCATGCAGGATACGATCTTTAATGAATATGAAAAAGCAAACGCCAAGTTGATCCTTGAGGTAGAACAGGAACATGGATACACATACTGATCCGGTGAAAATGAGGTGATATTATGCTTTCAGAAGAGATGACAGGACGTCTTGTCAATGAGATCCGGCGTTTTCTTATAGCAGATGCGGCGACTTTGAGTAAGGCAAACGATGAACAGCTGCGAAGAAGAATTGCGGATATTATAGACCATAAGCTGGTGAATTACAGGATAAGCCCTCAGGAGCGCTCCAGGATCGTACGTCTGGTATTCAGTTCCATCCGTGGAATGGGAATCCTGGATGAGATCCTTGCAGATGACAGTATTACAGAGATCATGATCAACGGACCATTCCACATTTTTGTGGAGCGTGCAGGAAGACTGGAAGCTCTGAACAAAAAATTTGCCAGCGAAAATGAGCTGAGAAATATCATTCAAAAGATGGTAGGGTCTGTTGGAAAAGAGGTCAATGAAGCCAATCCGATCGTAGATACACGACTGGCAGACGGCTCCCGTGTAAACGTGGTCCTGCCGCCGCTTTCCCTGTCGGGCCCCATTGTGACCATCCGAAAGTTTTCCAGAACTCCGATGACGGTAGACCAGCTTTTGAAATATGGTTCCATTACACCGGAAGCAGCGGATTTTCTGGGAAAACTGGTAAGAGCCAAGTATAATATCTTTATCAGTGGGGGTACAGGCTCCGGAAAAACAACGTTTCTCAACGCCATGTCGAATTTCATTCCACGGGATGAACGTATCATAACGATCGAGGACTCTGCGGAGCTTCAGATCGTAAATATTGATAATATCGTAAGTCTGGAAACAAGAAATGCCAACACTTCCGGAAAAGGTGAGGTAACCATCCGTGATCTTATCAAATCCGCACTGCGAATGCGACCGGAGAGGATCATTGTTGGAGAGGTTCGAGGCGCGGAAGCACTGGATATGCTGCAGGCAATGAACACAGGCCATGACGGAAGTCTTTCTACGGGCCATGCCAACTCGACCAGAGATATGCTGAGCCGTCTGGAAACCATGGTGCTGCAGGGAAATGCAGGCCTGCCGCTTCCGGCTATCCGCCAGCAGATTTCCTCCGCACTGGATATCATCATCCATCTTTCCAGACTGCGTGATAAATCCAGACGAACCATGGAGATCACAGAAGTTCTGGGCTGTAAAAACGGAGAAATTCAGCTGAATCCATTATTTGTATTCAAGGAAACCCAGGGAAGTACGCTGGAAAAAGTGCAGGGACGACTGGTACGCACAGGAAATCCTCTGTATAATGATTATAAACTGCGGCTTTCCGGAATGCATTCAGGCCTGTAGATCATCAGGCCAAAAGGAAGATTATGAAAAAAGAAAAAAAACCAAAAACAAAAACTGTAAAACAAAAGAAAGTAAAACCTCAGAAAATAAAACAGAAGAAGGTTAAAGCTCCCAAATATATACCTGTAAAACCTGTTTTCGGAACAGCGGAGGATTATTATATTTATCGTCTGAATCCGGTGGAAACCGCAACAGGTGCGCTATTGGGCGGAATCGTGGGATTTTTCTTCAGTATGGTATTTTTCAGAAATGTGATTTTTTCCCTGATCGTAGGGCTGCTCCTTGTTGTTCCGGGAATCCGGAAATACCGGGATTATCTGAAAGACAAAAGAATGAAAAATCTTCTGTACCAGTTCCGTGATATGATGGAATCTCTTTCCGCATCCTATTCCGCAGGTAAAAATACCCAGGGAGCTTTTTTGGATGCCTGCGGAGATCTGATCGGAATCTATGGAGAAAAAGCAGATATTGTAAAAGAACTGAAACTGATCGTAGATGGTATTTACAACGGACAGAGCGTTGAAGAGATGCTGAGTAATTTTGCGGCACGAAGCCATCTGGACGATATCGAAAGTTTTGCCACGATCTTTGAGGTGACCAACCGCTATGGTGGTGATATGAGACGAGTGGTTGGTGAGACCAGAGAGATCATTAATGATAAGATCGAAACAGAACTGGAGATTCAGACTTTGCTTACAGCAAACAAAAATGACCTGAACATTATGATCGTCATGCCGGTGCTGATCATGCTAATGCTCAACGGAATGGGCAATATGTCTATTGTGCAGAATACACCATTAAATGTACTGGTAAAGATTGGAGCACTTGCTCTTTTCGGAACTGCCTATTACATGGGAAGAAAAATTGTAGATATCAAGATATAGGGAGAAAAAAGCAGTGGATTATTTTCAGTTGATTTTACTTACACTGGCAACGCCATTTACTCTGATCTGGATATATCTGGCCATAGCCGGTGGAAAAAAATATCAGAAATATACAGACAGTTCTTTCGCAAAAGAATTTCAGATGAGCGAGCTTTTGTGTGTGGGATTTTCGGTTATGAGAATTCTGCATATCAGTACAAAGACAAGATCTGCTCAGGCAAAGATCCGGGAGATCGCTGAGATCAAAGGAAAAAAATATGCAGAGTATTATTACTATATGCTTCTTGGAGCTAAGACAACTTACATATATACCATTATTATATTTGTAATACTTCTCTCAGCATTGGCAGACAGCAAGAGTCTGTTGCTTCTGGGATTGGTCATGGGAGGACTTCTGATTCTGTATCTGGATCTTACTCTGCAGGATAAGCTGACAGCAAGAAGACAGGAGATCGTTCTGGATCTTCCACAGGTCTTATCCAAACTGACCTTGCTTGTTAACTCAGGAATGGTACTCCGTGATGCTTGGAAAAAAGTTTCCATAACAGGAGAGCGGGCACTTTATCAGGAGATGCAGAATGCCAATCTTGAGATGGAAAACGGTGTCATGGAGATTGATGCATACCGGAACTTTGCAGAACGATGCAATGTGAAGGAAGTACGGAAGTTTACTTCCCTGATCATACAGAATCTGAATAAAGGTAATGAAGAACTCGCCTATTTCATGAAAGATCTTTCTGATGAAATGTGGGAAGTTAAGAAAAATGAGGTAAAGCAGAAGGGAGAAAAAGCAAACTCTAAGTTGCTTCTGCCAATGATGATGATCTTTATCGGAATCCTGCTTATGGTCATGGTTCCGGTAATGCAGCAGATGTGATAGTAAACGGCATCAGCCGGTTATTATAAAAAATATTGCATAAGGCAAACAAAAATGGAGGATAAGAGCATGACTAGAAAACTTAATTTACTTTGGATCAGCGCAGAAAACAAAATCCGCAGCTTAGTTGAGGATTTTAAAACAGAAGAAGCAGGAGCTGCAGAGATCGTTGCAATCATTCTGATCATTGTTGCTGTCATTGCGGCAGCAGCCATTTTTAAAGACAGAATTGTAGAACTGGTAAATAATATCTTTGATAAGATCAGCCTTGATTAATGAATGAACAGGGAAAACAATAACTCCGAAACAGGCGCCATCATGGTAGAAGCCGCCATCTATTTTCCCATCACCATTGGCATTGTTATGGTGGTGCTCTATTTCGGATTATTCAAATTGCAGGAAAGCTACTTTTTCTTTCAGGTAGAAAGAGCAGCTACAGAGCTGGCGAGAGAAGCGTCTTACCCTGGCTATGACAGTTTTACAGATGAAAATCCTCTGAAAAACAGCAAGGTGGATTTTGACTGGGAAAACGGTCCGTCGGAATCACAGACGAAATCTTACTATGCTGCATATAAAGGCAGTGCTTCGAAGATCTACCGATGGGGAGTGGACAGTAAGCTTGCCAGGCGGGCAGCAGATTACCAGCAGGCGCTTCAGAAAAACAGTGCATTGTTTTCCATGGGGCGCACAGAAGCCTATGTAAAGGTCAACAGTTCCTTTTTGTCCAAGTCGGTACAGGCAGAACTCAGGTATGTTGTTTCCACGCCCGGGATACTGAAGTATCTGGGACTACGGGACAGCCTGACGATCTATACGGCGGCATATCAGCCGGCAATCAACAGCACGGACTTTGTGAGAAATGTGGATCTGGCCTGGGACATGGGAAACTTTTTCCTGAAAAAGCTGGGACTGGACGGAAAGGCTCAGAAACTGGGAGAAACCTTTGATAAGGTGAAAAATTTTTTGTTTTAACTGGGGAGGGAAGTGTATGCAGTTATTTTGCGGGAAACAGAGAGGATCGATCTGCGTACTTCTGACGTTGATATTGGTACCGGTCTTGATGTTTAGCGGAATTATTGTAGATGCTTCCCGCCTTTTTGCGTCAAAGACAGTAGTATCCGGTGCCGGAGATCTGACCATGAATGCGGCACTGGCACAGTATGATAAGAAACTGAAGGATACATATGGACTGACAGCCATGGCAAAAACTCCGGATTCACCGGACGAACAGCAGAAGCTGGAGCAGATGTTCAAAGAATCCATCAACGCAAAAAATCTGACAGGTGAAAGCAGCGATGGCTTAAGTTCACTGATACAGCTGGAAGAAACTGGCTTTGAGGCAAAAGGGGTGGCATCTTCATCCCTGGCAGAAAACGATGTTTTCCGTCAGCAGGTTATGGAATATATGAAATTCCGAGGACCTGTCTATATGGCGGATGATATTGTGGGGAAGATCAAGAAGCTTCCTTTCAACAATGTAAAAAAACAGCAGAAATATGTAAAAGCAAAGTCAGAATACGCCCTGAAAGCGTCAGAACTCAGCGAGCCTATACAGGAGGCAAAGGAAGCTGTGGAAGCACAGACGGGTGCGGTAGATCAGTTGTCAAATACAGATACTGGTTTTGCGGAGGAATATCAGAAAAAAACAGTATTTCGTCTGGCTGCGAAATCACTGCAGAAATATCTGAACGAAGAGATTGATGCACCGTTTCCGGAGGAAGCACCTGATCAGTTGACGTATGATGTGATTGAAGAATATCTGAATTATCCATTCAGCTGGGACAGCGGGAATACTACATTTGATGATCAGATGTATAAAAATATGGTAACTTTACTTGCTGTGTATCAGGTAGCAGAAGCTGATCCGGAAGTGAGAGCTGAAATCAGTGAAAGATTTACTTCAGAAGAAATACAGACATTTAATTCCATCAAATCTGTGATCAACGGAAATATCAGCAGTATGAATAAAATCTATTCTGATGCGGCCAAAACATATCAGGCCTGCATTAAGGCTTTGGAGAAAAAAGCGGATGAGATCATAGATAATGGGAAAAAAGCCAACTCAGCGCTGGATGACGTGCTGAAATGCTGGAGGAAGGTTGCTTCTAAAAAAGAAGCATATAACAAGGCAAAAGAAGATCTGATCGCAGCCGGAGAAACGGTTGAGGAAAGTGCCGGAGAAGATATTGAAATTAATGAAACAGATCTTAAAGAACTGAAAGAAACGATTCAGAATAATATAGATACAGCGAAAGCCTTTAAAGAAATGATAAAGAAATTCAAAAAGGTAACGAGAAATTTTGAAAAACTTTCTGTGGATGAGGAAGAGGCATCATATATAAGAAGTATGGGCGGCACAGCAGCTACAGAAACATTCTGGGCCCAGCATGAGGAGGAAATCGGTGGAAGTCTGTTAAATGAACAGTTCAGGGGAGGATCTTTTTATAATCCTGAGGATACAACCTTTTATCAGACCACCCTTTCCGGTGTAAAAAATGAAGACAGTGACACGACGCAGGAAGATACCAGAGCGCAGAACAGAGAAGCGGCAAAAGAGGCCAGCGGAAATTATACACAGACGAAAGACTCTCTGAATAATTCCGGAAAAGAGCAAAACCTTTCAGAAAAAGAAGGGTATCCTTCCAAGTATCCGAGCGGAATCGCCAAAACATCAGCAAGTGCAACGGGAAACAGTCCGGCAGAAGTAGATGTAAGTGCAGATAAAAAAGCAGTAGAAAGTTCCAAGGATAATGTGGATCTTCTAAACAGTGTTCTGACCTGCCTGGACAATCTGTCCGGCGGGATAATGGAACAGGCATATCTCATGGAATACACCACAGAAATGTTTAACTGTATCACGACCAAAGACGAAGATACGTCGCTCAGCAATGACAAACTTTCCGAACATGTGATCTGGAATGGGGAAATTGAATATATCCTTTATGGAAATGCTTTTACCGGCAAGAACAAAACACTGGCAGTAGCACAGCTCTATGGAACAAGGCTTGCCATTGACAGTTTATATGTTTTTATGGATTCAACTCTGAATGTAGAAGCAGATACAGTGGCAACGGTTGTATGCGGAGCAACCGGGCAGCCATGGCTTTATCCGGTTGTAAAATATGGATATCTTTTCTGTAATGCGCTGAGAATGGCAGCAACGGAAACCGTAGCGCTGGTTAACGGAGAAGAGTCGGCAGTATGGCCGGGAAAAGCGGATGGCCTTAAGTTCACTTACAAAGATTACATGAAATTATTTGTTCTGGTTAAGCTTGCAGATGAGAATGGTAAAAAGGATCTCTCCGTCCGTGCGGCAGACTGTATCCAGCTGAACACCGGCTCAACGCTAAGTCAGAAATATACCATGCTGACGCTGAACGCGAAGGTACAGACATCAACCACATTCCTTCCGAAAGTTCCGGAATTTCTGGGAAAAGGAAAGAGTACAGATGATGGCAGGAGAATCATAGATTACAAGAGTGTTTTGGCTTATTAACAGGAGGGGCAATGTCAGACAGAAAAGAAAATGGTTCGATCACTGTGGAGGCAGCACTGTTTATTCCCATGTTCCTGTTCGCGTTTATGTGCATATTCAGTCTGATCTCCTGTGTGAGGGCACAGGTACTGATCCAGTATTCTGTGGATCAGGCAGCGAAAGAGGTTGCGGAATACAGTTACATACTGGAAAAGACAGGCGTTCTGGACGCATATAAAGGACTTA
>OLPT01002329.1_pt1 | contig 10232 bp, 12 predicted proteins | sample 1673051 | NCBI WGS metagenome assembly OLPT01 (sample SAMEA3136750, study PRJEB25190) | human gut metagenome | biome: human gut; feature: human-associated habitat; material: faeces | place: Austria | collected 2013
ATAGTATCATAGGAAATATCATTAGTAAAATTAATATATCTTATATTTTTTATTATCTAAGCTTATTAATATTTTTTTCTGTATGCTACCTACAGAAGATGTTACTGTTGGCAATAACCAGGAGGTCATTATGGATATTAGTCTAGAACTGTACAAAGTATTTTATTATGTTGCTACTACTCTGAGCTTCTCTGAGGCATCCCGGCAACTTTTTATTTCCCAGTCTGCGGTCAGCCAGTCTATCAAAACTCTTGAAAAACGTCTGAACCATACACTTTTTATCCGCAGCACCAAAAAAGTTCTCCTTACACCGGAAGGGGAGCTTCTTCTGCAACATGTCAAACCTGCTCTGGAAATGCTGGATGAAGGTGAGGCTCTCCTCTCCGGTGATACCATGCTGAAAGGACAGCTTCGTATCGGTGCCAGCGATACCATCTGCCGGTATTTTCTTATTGATTATTTTCAGAAATATCACCAGAACTATCCGGATGTGCGGATCAAGATCACCAACAGTACCTCCATCGGCTGTGTGGATCTTCTGGAAAAAGGACAGGTGGACCTGATTGTCTGCAACTTTCCCAACTCCCGGCTGGGAAATCACATGAATGTCCGTCCCCTGAAAGAATTCCGTGATGTTTTTGCGGCAGACCCGGAAAGTTTTCCTGTAAGGGACCGGATCTTTCAGCTGAAAGAACTTCTGAATTTTCCTATTCTTATGCTGTCTTCCAAAACTACTACCAGTGAATATCTCCACAGGACATTTACCTCCAGAGGACTGAAACTTCTGCCGGAAGTAGAACTGAACAGCAATGATCTTCTTATGGATCTGGCAGGAATCGGTCTGGGAGTTGCCTGCATCCCGGACTATATGCTGGAATCTCACAGAACCCTTGTCCCCATCCGGCTGGATACTCCACTGCCGCCCCGTCAGCTGGTGCTGGTACAGCATGATAACCTGCCTGTTTCCCAGGCCGGAGAACGATTCGTGGAAATGTTCTGAAAAAAGAAATAAAAGCTCCCTGGCAAGTCCTGCTTTTCAAGACCTGCCGGAAAGCTCTTATAGGATTACTCAGGCATTACTTCTACCGCTGCTTTAATATACTGATTATCAATTTCCGCGAAAGTACCACTGTCTGCCTTGGCTGCATAAGACACATCAATCGGCATCTTGCCAAGTACCGGAACTTTCAGTTCTGCTGCGATCTCATCGATATGGCTCTCACCAAATACCTTAATCTCAGTGCCGCAGTCCGGACATTTGACGAAGCTGTAGTTCTCTACAATACCAAGTACCGGGATCTTCATCATCTCAGCCATGTTATAAGCTTTGCGAACGATCATACGAACCAGATCCTGCGGAGAACTTACGATGACGATTCCGTCAACAGGAAGTGACTGGAATACGGTCAGCGGTACATCACCTGTTCCTGGCGGCATATCTACAAAAAGATAGTCAATCTGATCCCAGACAACATCTGTCCAGAATTGTTTTACCATGTTGGCAAGAACCGGACCTCTCCAGATAACCGGAGTCTCTTCTGTAGGAAGAAGAAGGTTGATGGACATAACCTTGATACCGTTCTCTGTGACCATAGGATAAATACCATTGTCATCTGCCTGTGCTGCACCTTTCAATCCATACATCTTTGGAATGGAAGGTCCTGTGATATCTGCATCCAGGATACCTACTTTGAATCCTTTGGCTGCCATTGCATTAGCCAGAGAAGCGGTTACAAAGGACTTACCTACTCCACCTTTACCACTGACTACCCCTATTACATGTTTTACGTCAGAAAAAATATTCTGCTCTGCCTGAAAATTCTGCGGCTGGCTGTTTCCCTTGCTTGCACAGCCTTCACAACTGGATTTGTCGCAAGAGCTGTTACTACATTCTTTTGCCATTTTGCTACTCCTTTTTACTGTTATGAAAACAGTTATTCTTTATTTCATGAAGCGGTCGATTGCACGCTCAAGTTCCTTGATGGCATCCCGGTCTCCATGTTCTACTGCATCTACAATACAGTGTTCAATATGATCCTGGAGAATAATCTTGCCTGTGTTGTTAATGGCAGACTTCACAGCAGAAAGCTGGATCAGGACCTCCGAACAGTCTCTTCCATCCTCTACCATCCTCTTGATGGATTCCATATGACCGATTGCCCTAGAAAGCCGGTTCAGCACTGCCTTTGTCTGCGCGTGGCTGTGATGATGACCATGCCCTTCATGGGAATGCTCCACAACGGTGCCATCTTCCAGAACATGTACATGGGTTTCTTTTGTCTCACTCATGTCCCCTTGTGTCTCCTTTCTGCTGTTCCACGATCTCTCCACGGAACTGTATTGATCAGACTATCAGTAACTGTTCAGTACCCTCACAGTTACGACCATCGTTAAATTATATCACATCTGTCAGATCTCTGTAAAGGAACATCTCTGTTTTATCTGGGATGTAAGAATATCAAAGATGATGGTTCCATCCGAAAGTACAGTCTTTTCGTAGGATACCTCTTTTCCCTTAAATTTCTCTTGTACATATTCTTCCGGATCCCGGATCTCCACCTCTTCCACAAAAACATCCCTCATCTGATTTCTGGGGCATTTGTTAAAAATCTCCCAGATCACTTCATATTCTTTCATAAAATATCTCCATTCTCAGATACTTTCTCACTTTATGGCGGCTTCGTTTCTGTCTGTTACAGTTTCAGCTGCCATCGGCCCTCAATATCCTCTGCAAATTCTGTTTCCACAGAACGCAATGCCTCTTTTTGTTCTGCTGGCACTGCCCAGCAGAGTCCACAGCTGGCGGATATCTCCCTTGGTACAGGAAGCAGTCTTCCCGGTACTGCATTTTCTTTGCAGAATCGCTCTACTGCAATGGCACCGCTAGTACTGTAAAAAGTCAAAATATACCGATCAATCTTCCGGATCATGGTTTCACTACTTTGCCGGCTTTGGAAAGAGTCTCTGCAATGTCATACATATTTGTAACTTCACCTACCTGAAGTTTCTCTGTAAGTCCATAATAATTCAGACATGTTCCGCAGGTTTTGATGGTAACGCCCTGTGCTTCCAGACTCTTAATGTCTTCCAGGGAATCTGAGCCTTCTGTTGTAAGCGTAGCTCCACCATTATAAAAAAGCATGGTCTCTGGCAGAGTTTCCATCTGGGTCACTGCAAAGATAAATCCTTTCATAAGGACCTTACCCAGTTCCTCGTTGCCTCTTCCCATGGTAGCTGTGTCTACTGCGATCACAAAATCACCTTTTACATCTGGAATGCAGGTTACTTTTTCCTGTACTTCTGCCGGTTTTCCCTGTCCGTCTGTGACTTTTAGTACAACCTGGAATTCTTTGTCTGATTTTTTCTCAGAAGTTACTGCTGCACCTGCATGCTGTCCCATTCTGGTAAGATTCTGTACGGCTGTCTCATTGTCCACCAGTACTGTGATCTCTGCATTTCCCTGAATGCTGTCCAGAACTTTTTTGGTTTTGACTACAGGAATCGGACACTGCTCACCTCTTGCATCTACGGTATATTTCTGTTCACTCATAATAGATTCTCCTTTGCTGTTATAATCATAATCCAAATAAATTAACTGAATTTATTGTATCAGAGACAGAATTTTTTTTCAATGTCAGTTATATACTCATTTTTTTATTATTTTCTTTTGATAAAAAGATTTGACGAAGCAGCAAACTTTTTGTCGAAAGTAATTGAACTTCTTTCCAGAATAGAGTATCATAAATATAATTTCATTAAAAATAATTAAATGACCACAAGAAACAAAGGAGAGAAATCATGAAGCTTTTAAAGGACCGTATACTGAAAGATGGAATTGTAAAACCAGGAAATATTTTAAAGGTAGACAGTTTTTTGAATCATCAGATGGATATTACTCTCATCAACGAAATCGGCAAAGAATTTAAAAGACGTTTTGCTGACTGTCCTATCACCAAAATTCTTACCATCGAAGCATCCGGTATTGGAATCGCATGTATTGCTGCACAGTATTTTGATGTGCCTGTTATCTTCGCAAAAAAAGCACAGAGTCTGAACCTGGACGGTGAAATGTACTGTTCTAAAGTGGAATCCTTTACCCACAAAAAAGTTTATGACGTAATTTTATCCAAAAAATTCCTTGGACCGGAAGACCACGTACTTCTTATTGATGATTTCCTTGCCAACGGATGTGCCCTTCTGGGACTGATTGACATTGTCAACGAATCCGGTGCTACTCTGGAGGGAGCCGGAATCGTCATCGAAAAAGGTTTCCAAAACGGTGGACAAAAAATCCGCGATATGGGCGTTCGTCTGGAATCCCTTGCTATTGTCGATTCCATGACTGATGATTCCCTGACTTTCCGGGAATAAATCCATTTCAACCAAAAAGCAGACTGATGATCAGCCTGCTTTTTTTAGTCCTGTAGTGGGTTTCGGTGTAGTTGTAACTGTAGCCTCCGGTGTGGAAGACGGTGTTTCTGTAGGTTCTGTTGTTGGTGTAACCGAAGGAGTCTCATCTGCTGTCTCAGTCACTGTCGGTGTCACCGTAGCCTCCGGTGTTTGGCTTGGTTCCGGTGCAGGTGTTGGTGTAGAAGTAGGCGTTGCTTCCGGCTCTACTTCTTTTTTTGTGTAATAACCACTGTCAATAAGAATCTCATAGTTGTCCTTATCGATCATCTGTGGCTCACAGAGATAACTGCCAATGATCTTTGTTCCATTATCATACTGTTCGTAATCATTTACCTCTGGATCATCTTCTCCATGAAGATATACGTTGACCATTTCTTCACACTGATCTGCCAGTTCTTTTCTATCTGCAAAAATACTGAAGCTGATCCTGCCTTCTGCAATTTTTTTGACTGCTTCTGCTTTACATCCATATCCGCTGATCAGCGGCCAGCTTTCTGTTCCAGTTGCAATTCCGTTTTCTTCCAGTGCCTCCGTTACAGCAACCGCAGCATTGTCAAATCCGGTACAGATAATATCCGGTGTCTCTCCTTCCGGATATACCTCTGTAAGCAGTTCTTCAGCCCTTGCCTTTGCCTGTTCTGTACTCCAGCGGAGAATTCCTGTATCATCAAAAGAAATCCGTCCGGACTTGCATACCAGCGTTCCGTCATCCAGATAAGGCTGCAGAGTTTCCATAACACCATTATAAAGAAACAGTGCCTGTACATTATCCTGAGACCCCATAATAAATTCTATGGTTCTGAATTCTTTATCTTCTTTTACTTTACCCAGATCTTCTTTTTTGATGATCTCTTCTCCGATCATCTGGCCGATCTGTCTGCCACCATAAGTCACATAATATTTCACTGCATCGGTATCCATGATCAGCTCATCGTAGGAAAAAACAGGAATCTCCGCTTCTTTGACTGTGGAAAGCACATCTTTCAGTCCATAAGTGTCCACTGGTGCGATCACCATGGCAGATACTTCCTGGGCAGTCATATCCTGAATCTGCGAAACCTGTCTGGACACATCATTATCTGCATAAAGAAGCACCGGCTCATATCCATCCTCTTCCAGTCTGGTCTTTAATTCGTCGCCGTCTGTTTCCCAGCTGGTTTCCTCCGGCAAAAGTACTGCGATCTTTTCTCTGTCTTCCTGAACTGCTTCTTTGCTGTCCTGGCTGTCTGTATCTTTTTCGGAGACTTCTTCTGTGGAAGAACTTTCCTTATTCTTTTTTTTGGAATCCTCTTTTTGGCTGTCAGAAGTTTCTTCTGTATCAGTGATACCGGAATCTTCCGGTATTGCCTCCCCGGTTCCTTCTTTTTCTGTCTGTGCACTCTCACTGGCCGCTTCTGTGGCTTTGTTATTGCCACAACCAGCGATCAGAGATGCTGTCAGCATAATTCCCAGCATTATTCCGGCTGTTCTTTTTTTCATGCTTCCATCCTTTCTGTCTGAATCGTCCTAAATTCCTTTATATTCTTTTGCCAGAGATTTCAGATAATCACGATATGCAGCGGCTGTTTTCTTCGGTTTCAGTATGTAGACATCTTTTCCCATGGAAGTCAGCCATCCAAAAAACTCTGGTCCGGCTATGGATGGCAAATTCACAGTCATATGATCTTCTTTTTCTTTGTATTCACCAAGTTTGCCAAAATAAGACTGCACATCCTTTTTTCTACTGGCTGAAAAATACAGTTTCATAGTTTTTTCCGTATCCCGGATTTCTTTCTTACTGTATCCATGGTAAACTTTTTCTTCTATGATCCTGGTCTGTACAGGTGTTTCTTTTTTTGGTTTTGCCGGAAGAGTTTTCTGATCTTTCCCAGCTTGTCCTCCAACAACATAATATCCGCCTGGGCGTCCCCTGTGATATTTTATGTCCAGTCCGAAAACTCTCAGTGCTTCCATATCATCGTAAATGCTTTTGCGCTCTGCAGGTATTTCATATTCTGCAAGACTATCCAGAATCTCCTGCATGGTCACAACATGGTTTTCATCTGTATTTTGCAGCATTTTTTCAAGAAGCAGTATTTTTATTTTTTGATTATGTGATCTTGCCATTTTATCCCCTCGTATTTCTGATATAGTTTCGCCCATTTGTGGCTTTATTATAACGTCACCCTGTTTCTGCTGCAAGCAGTTATTTCGTTATAGCGAAAGTCGTGAACCGCGATATTATTTCAGGAAACGCTGGCAGATATAGTCATTGGCTTCTTTTTCCTGACTGTCATCCAGCAGTGCCAGTTCTACCTGCTCTCCGTATTTTCTTCTCAGTGCCCTGAGGATCAGAAGATCTGCAAGCTGTGGATTCTTTGGAAGAAGAGGGCCATGAAGATAAGTGCCGATAACATTTTTGTAGGTAACTCCCTCATATCCGGTCTTTCCGTCATTTCCTGCTCCATAAAGGACCTTTCCAAGAGGTTTGTTCTCGTTAATACAGGTCCTGCCACCATGATTTTCAAATCCAACCACAGGCATCTCAAACAAATCACTCTGAAGGATAATATTACTGATCAGTCGTCCTTCTCCCTGTTCTGTATACATATCTACCAGTTCCAGACCTTTGATCATTCCCTGGTCTGTCTTATAATAATTGCCAAGAAGCTGATAACCTCCACAGATGGCGATCACAACTCCATTATCTTCTACATATGCCTTAAAATCTCCCTGGATCTCTTTCAGTTTCTCACAGACCAGCATCTGCTCTCTGTCAGAACCACCTCCAAGAAGTACAATATCCAGCCTGGAAAAATCAATCTTGTCATTAAACTCAAAGGCAATGGTCTCTGCCTCAATACCTCTCCACTGACACCGCTTCATAAGACACTGGATATTGCCTCTGTCACCGTAAAGATTCAGAAGATCCGGGTATAAATGTCCTATGGTTATTTTCATGACTGTTCTCCCTCCATCTTCTTGAGAATATTCCTGGTGCTAAAAAGTGCAGTATAGTTAACCAGTACATAAAGGTTGCCTGTTCCCTCTTCGATCCGGCTGCGGATTGCCTTTTCCACATCAGCTTCCAGAACAGACGGAATATCCACGTATTTCAGCCTCAGACGCATATCCTGACAACGGATACCGCTTACTGTGATAGAGGAAATACTTTCTTCCCGGAATCTGTCAAAATCCACATCCCACAGCCAGGAAATATCAATCCCATCCTGTGCATTGTCATTAATGGCAATCACTACATCCTTTGGGGTGGTATCCTGCATAACAGCGGAAATATTCTGGTTAAAACCGGCCGGGTTTTTGGCAAGGTTCAGAGTTACGCTGGTTCCTTTGATCCGAAACTGTTCCATACGTCCATTCTCCGGATTAAACTTCTTCAGCATGTCACTGAAATGACTGCCCTCAAATCCCGCTGACCGTACTCCTGCATAGGCAGCCAGAATATTATATACATTATAAAAGCCCTTATAATTGGCAGAAAGAAGTCTGTTCTCAACTCTGAAAGAAAGCTGATCTCCCACTTTTACATCGGTTGCATCGTAATCCGGTACCGGTCTCTGGAATCCACATTTCGGACACTTGTAGTCTCCCAGCTGACTGTAATGATAAAAACTGTACTGGAGTCTTTCGCCGCAGCGTTTGCAGAAGCGTCCTTCCCGAATCTCATTGGTATCATTCTTAACTACCGGGCGGCTGATGCCATAATAGACCGTAGGATGTCCGGTATCCATAGCAAGGTAAGCAGAAAGTGCGTCATCACCATTTACGATAAGTTTCAGCCCTGGTACTTTGCCTATCATTTCTTCCAGAATATTCATGGTAATATCAATCTCTCCATATCTGTCCAGCTGATCCCGGAACAGATTAGTCATTACCATATACTGGGGCATGATCTGTGGAAAAATATATTTTGTGGATGCCTCGTCTGCCTCAATACATGCGTAATCTGCATCAATATGACCGTTCAGTCCTGCTCCCAGAACGAAAGCAGCCACAACACCATTAAGCATGTTTGAACCGGTGTGGTTGCAGATGACTTTTTGTCCTTCTGCCTCCAGTGCAGCACAGAGCATGTTGTTGGTAGTAGTCTTACCGTTGGTTCCGCAGACAACGAAAATGTCTTTTCTGACTTCACCGGAAAGTTCTTTCAGAATTGGCGGGTATATCTTGAGAGCGATCTTGCCTGCCCAGGTAACGCCCTGTCTGCCCATTTTTTTGCAGATGTAGCCAGCAGCCTTTGCGGACCAGATCGCAGCGATTCTTCTTATGTTCATAATCTACGTCCTTTTTCTTTATTAGATATACGATATGTCGTATGTGAATAATTTTACGCTAAAAAACGAAAATTATCAACCTAATTGTTCTGTTCAGGAACCACACATAGGAGAATTTCCAGAATTTACGTCAGAATGCTGGGGAAAGATATAATGATTACATAGGGACGCTTGGAGATTAATATAGAACAACAAATCTCGCAAATAGTGCTGGATTCCTAATTCGGTGCAATCTGGGATAAAAGAAGAACTCCAGGAGAAGGATTTCCATGAGTATCTTCTGGTGCTGCTCCCCTGAAACGTTTCGTCCAGGTTCTTAATGGACAGGTTTTTGCGTTGATGCAGAAAACGGATTGTCTGAGTCGCAAAGCGACGAGTTTGACGTTTTCTGTATCGTTTTTAGCAAAGTTCTGTGCATTTTAGAACCCTAGAAACGATTCACCGGGAGTACAGCCAGAAGATGAATCACTGGAAATCACTAACACTGAAGTTCAGCTTTCATTCCCCGATCTACACCGGGAATTCTTTATTGAGATATTTTTGATATAACTCCTGTGCTTCCTTGATATATGTTCGTGAAATAGGAATCACATTATCTGCCAATATAAAACAATCCGACTTCATCCCCATGGTTTTTTTCATATTTACATAAAAACTCTGATGACACCGGAACAGATCTCCACCTTTCAACTGGTCTTCAAAATCACTGAGCTTTCCTCTGCACTGAACACGCTCCCCATCTTCCAGATGAAAATTCACTGTATGGAGACTACTTGATATATATAAAATGTCCTTTTGTTTCAATGTATAAATACGTGATCTATAACGGAAATAAACGATTTTTTCATCAGTTTCATCACTGGAATAATCCAGCATCTGAAAAATCTGCTGTATTTTCTTCTCTGTCACAGGCTTCAGTAAATACTGCATTGCAAAAAGATCAAATGCCTGCCTGTAGTAGGTTTCTTCCTTAGAAATCAATACTAATGGCACCTGTTTGTTAAACCAACGGATTTCTTCTGTAAGGTTTATTCCATTTCCATCTTTTTGGTCAATATCAATAAATATGATATCAAAGTTATTTCTGTTTTCACGTAAATCGGCAACAAGTAATTCTCCCTTCGTGTATTTTACAATTACTGCATCCGGAACTATCGTACATACATGTTCCTCCAATAGTAAGAAATCTCTGGTGTTTTCCCCACAGATTGCTACTGTTCTTTGTTTCATACATCCTCCCATCATCCTTTAAATATTTTCTTTCATCCTTCCCAAAATCATTGTTGCTTATCTGTTATATTATCAAGTGGATTTATTATATCATAAACCCGAATTTATTTTTACCCCCCCCCACTTTTTTTGAACTTTTTTATACAGTTTATGTCATTTTTACGAAATATGACGTGAAATATGATTAAAAGAAGCGATATTCTGTCATCCTAAAGAAAAACATAAAAAAAGAGATACCTTTTACGGTATCTCTTTAAAGCAATCAGATTATACTAACTCGATCAGTACTTCCATTGCAGCATCACCCTTACGTGGTCC
>OLPT01002337.1_pt1 | contig 10196 bp, 10 predicted proteins | sample 1673051 | NCBI WGS metagenome assembly OLPT01 (sample SAMEA3136750, study PRJEB25190) | human gut metagenome | biome: human gut; feature: human-associated habitat; material: faeces | place: Austria | collected 2013
GTTAAACTAAATTTAATGATCTAGTAGCAACAATTTTCTTAAATTGAGCGAAAAAAATCAAAAAAGAAAAGAATGTGGACGATGAACAGATTCTTAATTATCGCCTTGATTCTATGGAATATGAAGATATGACTACAAAAGAATTGTATCTAGAAATAAAATCGAAAATACTACAATCAAAAAAGGCAATATAGAAAAGGTACTATATTGCCTATTATTGATCAAATATGAATGACTCTTTCACAAAGCTTCGCAATATCTAGATCATGTGTCACAATCACTACAGTGGCACCATTATGATGATATTCTAATAATAGATTCATCATCATTTTTGTATTTGTTTCATCAAGTGAACCGGTAGGTTCATCACATAACACAATTTTTGGCTTTTTAAGAAGCAGCTTACAAAAGGCGATACGCTGGGCTTCTCCACCAGATAAAGAATATATTTTTCTATTCTCATATCCTTCTAGTCCAACAGTAGATAGTGCTTGTTTTACCGCATTCACTTTTTCTTTCTTATTGAATTTTGAATACTTCAACACAATATCAAGATTCTCTTTGACGGTATAATCATCTACTAGAGCATTGTTTTGAAACATATAGCCTATATCATATCTCATAAGTAATAATGCATCTTTCTTATTTGAGATTGAATGATGGTTAATGATAATTTCTCCATCGTCTACCTCTTCTAATAACCCTGTGATATTGAGTAGTGTAGATTTACCAGAACCACTATTTCCTACAATTGCGACAAGTTCATTTTTTTCTATAGTGAGATTAAAATGATCAAAGATTGTTTTTGTATCATAGTGTTTCGTTATGTTTTTTAATTCAATCATTTATAAAGTTCCTTTCAATAGATGAATGATATTCTTTCTCTCAAATTTCTTTATGGAAAGTACATAAGTCATACCCCATAGAATCATAAGAATCAGGTGAATAATAAGAGTGTAGATGAAATAAGAATGACATAATAAAGAAATCAAGAATGTCGATATAAATAAAACAACTGTTGATTTCACAAAATAGAAATACTTGCTAAGAGGTGTATAACCTTCCATTGTCTCTATCGCAAGAAGTGATGCATGATACTGGATGAATATATGAATATTCTGGTAAATCATTAATATCATTAAACTGATTAATGCGACAGAAATCATAATAACCGCAATAAAGAGTGTTTGTTCTTGATGATTTAGAAGAGACATTTCATCATATGCGGTAATGATTTTAGAAGCATATTGATTTAAACTATATTTCTTTAAAATGGACTGAATTCTCTTTTGAGAGCCTTTGATCTTATAAGGATTATATTTATATCCTAGAATGACATCATAATCTTCAGGTAATCCATTTTCATTTGTAAGAACCTGTACAACAGGATTTGTGATACTGTTTGAATAATCAGATACGATTAAAGAGTTATAAGTAAAGAATTTCTGATTGTCTTTATAATAGATAATCTTAATACCATGTGGTGTATCAAACATAGCCTGTGTCATCTTATATATCTTCTTTTTTGAATAGTTTTGAGGTGCTAAGACTACTCTTTTCTTTTCATCTTCACTGATGTGAATAGTATGGCCATGTATATCTTGGATCACTTGTTTCTTTAGATAGTTTGTATTGACATAGGCCATACTTGTATTTGTATATGTTTCCTTATCAAATTCATTAAAGTCTGCATAGAGACTACCAAGATGATTGAATTCTTGATAAAGTTCTTTTTGTTTGTTTAAAAAATTCTGACTAGTAAACAAGTCACTATTCTCTACATTGGAGACTTCACTCAAGATAGAATAATGTTTCATTGTATTCCACTCATTATGATTATTCATTCTACTTAATAGCGAATAACCAGTCTCTATTCCAATAGATGAGAGAAATAGAATAACTAAAACCATTATGAATAAGACAACTTGATTGAAATAAATGATTGTTTTAGATGGACCTTTGTTTTTGAGGAAGTCTATCGCTTTCACTTCTTTAAAGTGATTGATCATAAGAACACATATAATCAAAGTGAGTGATAGAAATAAGAATAGGATCAAGAAATGATCAATTAAAAAATGAATGACAGATTGATTTATATGCCTGCATACTAGTAACGTAAGGACAAAGAATCCTATGAAAGTAATAAGAAATTGTGATTGTATAATGGGACATATATAATCATACCCAATAGAAAATAAACTATATCCTTCAAGTCTCTTGATGCTGAAAAGTTTATAATTCTGCAGTAAGTCATAAATAATAACCAACACAAGAATGAAATAAAAAGCAGCTAAACAAATGATAATCCAAATCATATAATCTGCCTGTCCGCCTGAGTCATTGAGGTCTTTTATAGATATATGTAATATCGCATTCATCTCATTCTTAAATTGATTGAAAGACTGTTCATTTGGAAAGGTAACATATACTTCTCCCTCTAGCTGATATCCATCACTCAATAGTTTATCTAGCGTGTAAATATTAAAAGTGAATGTATGATCAAACATAGGAGTAGACTTTAAATATTGATTCTTATCATGAGTAAGATAAACATATTTCTTGTAATAGTTATCCTTATTCTTCGTGATAAACAAATTACCCTGATATTTATTTAAACAATTCTCTACAGTATGTAATATTTGAGTCGAATCATTATTCATAATATCATGAGGAATTTGAATAGAATAAAAGCCAGGTAATTCTTTTTCTGCATATACAATATGATTAAAGTATTCATGGCTTGTGAGAGTATAGCTTACAGAAAAGAAGTTACATGTAAGGATACAAAAGATGATAATAATAGCTTTTTTCATATCAATTCCTCAATTATTTAATAGGTACCGTAATAAGATCTATTAGTTTTCCATCCACCTAGATAGTAGTTTGTATAGGCATTTGCCCATTTACCTTTGGAAGCCTTAATTCTTCCAGTGTATTTATCATTCATCATTGCATTAGCATAATGCTTTTTCGTTTTATGATAATATTTGGACTCTTGTCTAAACATGATGTTGCCTATTGTGCCTACGCCATAAGACCATTTGCCACCACCGGCATTGACATTATTCATATAGGCGTGAACAGATGTGCTACAACATAAGATAGTGAGTACAGCAGTGAATGTTGCAATATGTTTTTTAAATTTGTTCCTCATTTTAATTCTCCTTATATAATCCTTACAGTTGAAATCTAACATAATAAAAACTGCACTTACATGGAATTGTTGTAAAGTGCAGTTAGGTGTTGTTTAGTGAATCACATCAAAGAGTATAATGTCATTCACTAAACATTGGTCTGTTTGCTGGTATTGATTGATTCCATGATATTCATCTATAATCTCATTAATGATTGTGAGTCCAATACCATGATCATTTTTATTTTCTTTACTTGTATAGCCTTCTTTAAGAGTGACAGGTCGATCAATTGAGTTCTTTATTTGTATATATAGATTGTTGTTTTTATTTTTTAAAGAGATAGAAACGTTTTTATCTGTTGTGTTAGAAGATGCTTCAAAGCTATTTTTAAATAGATTATATATTAACGATGATAGCTTTGAATCATCCATTGTGATAGTTCCTAGTACTTGATCATCTATTGAACAATGGACTTCAGGATATTCTTCTTTGAAATACTGATACAGCATATTAATGATATGGTTGCGTGAATCATTATTGGACTTATATAAGTGATGGCTGAGAGTATCTAAATAAGGAAGCAGCTGATCTTGTTGATTTAAATAATAGTCTTTAATCATAAGAATCTGTTTATTGTAATCATGCTTGAATTTTCTAAGTTCCTGATATTTGTGGGTATAAGAAGAAAGATATGACTGCTGCAACTGGATGATTGTTTCTAGATTCTGTTTTGATATGTCTTCTTTTTTCTTTTCATAATTCATTTTCAAACAGAAATATAGTAAGAGCATCAATAATAGTGATGTAATGAGAAATAAAATGATATTCCATTTTATACTCTTATTCATAGAAATGTAGAGATTAGTCAATAAGACAAGCTGTGCTGATAATAATATACAGACAGAAGATAGAATAATCAAAATAGAGTTATTAATGATTAAATGATTTCGCTTTGTGATAAAACAAAGGAGAGTTATAAGAATCAATGATACAAGTGCACTGATGAATGATAAGTTATTGATTTCATAGAATGACAAGAACGAATTGATACATATTTGAAAGAATACCATGACAATATAAGAAGAAATAAATTCTTTGGTAGATTCCAAGGATAAATCAAAAATAAAAATATAAGCAAGAAACATAAAGGCGATATTGATGATAGAGGGATTGATTTCTTTCTTTAATACAATCATAACTAATGAAGTTAAGAAACAAATTATTCCCTTAACACAATGGTGTTTATTGAACTCTTTATTGAATAATAAATAACTGATCATCAAAATATTCAACATGAGTAATATTTGTTCGCAAAATGAAATCATAGTGTACTCCTTATATAATCATAATAGCTTTGTTGGATATCTTTTAGTTTGCCTCTACTGATCTTGATTATTTCTGAAGTTGTGAGTGTAAGTTCTAAGTGATTGATATCTTTCAAATAATCAAAGTTAATAATGTATGACTTGTGAACACGATAGAAAGGGAAGTGAAGTTCTTTCTCCATATCTTTTAATGATTTGCGAATGAGATAATCTTTATTGTATGTATGGATTATTGTGTAAACATTATCTGCCTTTAAGTAGATGATCTCTTTATAATCAATCATCTGATTATCTAAATAGATACAATCTGTCTTTGATATTTGAATGAGATATCTTTCTAAGTCCTGTGACAAGGTATGACTATTTTTTAATAAATAAGCAATTACATGATTACCAAATGCTTCTATCATTCTATCCTGGTATGAAGAGAGAAAGATGATAGGAGTATGAACTTCTAATGAGTTCTTAGTTAAAATACCATCCCCATCATTCATTTCTATATCTAATATAATAAGAGAAAATATATCTTTGTTGTTGAGAAACTCATTACCAGAAAAGAAGTGAGATACTGTAAAAAGTATAGGATATTTGAATAATATAGAAGTAATCATTTCTTCTAACTTTTGATGAATCGATTGATCATCATCTACAATCGCAATATGAAACATAATGGCCTCCCTGTTTAGAGTGATAATAAAAAATATATTATATTTTGTCAATGACAGTATCTAATCCCTAAGATGACTAGGATTTATTATTACATTGTTTGACCATCAAATGATAAATCCTTATAATAGGGAAAAAGGAGTGGGGAGAATGGCGAAAACTATTGTTGGTGCAGTATTAGAAAATGATCCAGCATCACGTAACTGGTTCAATGTCATATTGAACTATCCAGGTGTACATGCTATCTTTTTTTATCGCATCAATCATTTCTTATGGACAAAATGTCATATGAAATTAATTGCACGTTTCCTGTCACAAGTAGCACGCTTTTTTACAGGGATTGAAATACATCCGGGTGCAACGATTGGTAAGCGATTATTTATTGACCATGGTATGGGAGTTGTAATTGGGGAAACAACCATTATTGGTGATGATTGTTTATTATATCAAGGTGTGACTCTTGGAGGGGTAGGTACAGGAGAACATACATGCAAAAGACATCCAACCTTACACAATAATGTAATGATTTCTGCTGGTGCAAAAATCATTGGGGATATTACTATAGGAGATAACAGTATTGTAGGTGCGAATTCAGTTGTATTAAAAGATGTACCGCCAAACTGTACAGTAGTAGGTGTTCCTGGTATGATTGTGAAAGAGAATGGTGTCAAAGTACATCGCGAATTATAAAAAGGGGCATAAGCCCCCTTGTAAGTGTCTCAGTAGCTCAGCTGGATAGAGCATTCGCCTCCTAAGCAGGAGGTCATTTTCCTAAGCAAGAGGCAAAAACTTGTGGTATTATCTTTTATATATTTCGGTAGCTCAGCTGGATAGAGCATCCGCCTCCTAAGCGGAAGGTCGTGGGTCCGAATCCCATCCGGAATACCATTTTAGCCTTTATTTAAGCGGTTTTTCCGCTTTTTTATTTTTTTGTAATGACCTTTTATAGTATTCAGAATTTTCAGCTCAGATGGTAAAAATGATTAAAATTTCTCTGCATCAGATTCGTTCGGATGACCTGTTTTAATCCGAACTTTTTTACATCATTTTTGGAGTCGTCTAATGGATTTCTAATGCTATCTAATAAAACCCTACGGCACTAGGCGCACCAGGCGATATGTCACGAATTCTAATATAGTGTTTAATCACCTCCCAAAGTAGCAATTAATAGCTGCAATAATTCGGGATCCTGCTTGATTTTTTCCAAGACCTGATCTATATCAACTTTCTTACTTGCCTGGGGAACTTCGACATAGTTTTCCATGTTTTGTTTATAGAAACTATCTTCAAACTTTTGCGCATTTACTCTTCGATCTTCATCTAAAATATGACTATATAAATCCATAACCATATCAGCTTGAGAATGGCCGGTGTCTCCTTGTGTTGCTTTTATATCTCCATTATTCAATTTTAATTTATAGGTTGTACTTGTATGACGTAAGGAATGAAATACAACATGGGGAAGTCCGGCTTCTTTTTCTAATTTAGATAAGCCTTTACGAATAACACTTCCTTCACATGGAATACCGTTTGGCTGACATATCACAAGATTATAATTATGATATTTATCCCCGTAAGCTTCTTTGTATTTATTTTGTTCTTCTTTCCACTGTTTCAAAAAACAAGCCAATGTGTTTGGTAACCAGATTTTTCGAACACTACTATCTGTTTTAGGAGTTTTTAAAACCAGTCTTGTTGCGTTTTTTCTTTCTTCGAATTGTGGAAAGATGAATAGTACATCTTTGTTATTCAGTTTTTCCAGGGCATCTGTACGTGCTCTTTCTAACTGCTGCTTTATATAAATATGTGTATCGTTATTTGAAAAATCATCATCACTGATATGCACATTATCCCAAGTAAGACCGAGCACTTCTCCAATTCTTAAAGAACAGGCAAATGCAAGTTGAATGGCAATCGAAAGTTTTGGATCTTCACAAACTTCAAGAGCTTTGGCAATCTGATTAGCTGTCCATATTTCACGCTTTTCATATTCATGTTTGGGTGTGTCAACTTTTAAGAATGGATTATTTTGAATATATTCCCATTTAACAGCTACATTAAATGTGCAACGCAAAACTCTATGAATCTCTGCGATAACCCTGCTAGATACTTTTCCGGTTTTCATTGTATTTTCACTTTCTTTAAGATTTGCATAATATTGTTCAATCGTTATTGGACGAATTTCATCTAATTTATAGTGCCCTAGATACGGTGAAATATAAGCTTTAAATAATGCTGTATTCTTTTCCATAGTGGATATTGACCATTTGTTACATCCATAAAGATCTACATACGTTGGCCAAAACTCATTTAAAGTCGTTGTACTTGGTGCAATGAATGTTCGATCCACTTGTTGAAGTTCAACTTCGGCTTTTCTCTTTCTAGCTTCTCTTAACGTCCTGAAAGATTCCCACTTTTGCTTTACTTTTCCATATTTATCTGTGTAATAGTAAATTACATTGTATTTATCCTTTCGTTTTTGTATCGATGCCATCTTATTCACCACTTTCAATTTCTAATAGTTTCATCAATAACTTTTTACGGATATTTTTGTCCTCACTAAGCTGTCTGACTAAATCTACTGCATCTTTTTTATCTTTATCAGGCAATTCTTTTTTCATTTGATTTGAAAATTCGGAGTTGATTTTCGCTGTTTTTTCTTTGGCAGTTAAACCAGAATAGCTAAAGGAAATATCATTGTGTTCATAATAATAAATATCCCTATAAGATCTTCCATCTGGTGCAACTTTCCCAGAAAAGAATTTCAATCCTGCTAGTGTATGTCTTGGAAGATCCAAAGCGCATGTTGTTTGATCTAAATGTTTAAGCAATAAACGATCATCATATGGACTGATTCCAAAAGTTGTAAACATCAATGCATCAGGACTTGTTTCAAACTGGAATATGTCTTTAGAACGCTTTTTCCAGTTTTGTAACAATTCATACAGAGTACGTGGAATAGAATATATATTTTCTTTATCCACATAATGATGAACAACCTGGGTTTTAGATTTGATCTTTTTATCATGAACATATTTTTTGATTACGTAGGATTCAGGAAGGAAGAATAATTCTTTTTCATACATGCGTTCCATCATTTTATTTGTTCGAATATAGTACTTATCCTTTTCATGATAAAAATCTGACCATACTAGACCAAGTACATCCGTCACATTCATTCCGGTTGCAAATACGATTTGCATAATGACATATAGTTTTTCCTCTTTGCAGCCATCAAAAATCTGAAGCATGGTTTCATAAGTCCAATCTGTATATTTCTTTGGTCTTTTTTTAAAATCATTCGGATCTGAAATATGAATCTCATTAAATGGATTTTCATCCATGATTCCCATCTTAATTGCATGATCACACGTACTTATAAGCAATAGCTTACTGGCTCGAATCGTCTTTACAGACAATGTACTATTCCTTCCTATACTTTTGATTGTGCAGAGCTGGTTAATAATAGAATTTGCAAAGGCTGAATTAACATCTTTAACTTTAGTTGTTTCTACAAGGCTACGAAGATACACATCATAGTTTTTTTGAGCCTCGTGATATTTTTTTAAATGATCTCTGAAATATGGATCAGCAAGCCAATCTTCCATTACATCCACAAATAAACTATCTGGTGAAAACATACATGTCTCACCATCTAATAATTCTTTTCGTTTAGCTGCATCTTCATAGTTATCGAATAATTCCTTAATCATTTTTATTTCTTTTGCAGGTGTGACTACCTCGTAAGTTACTTGAAATTTCTTTCCCAATTTTAAAATCACAGCCATCCCTCATTCCTCCTTTATTGTTGACTGTCAAACCATTGATCAAAGGATTCCTTGTTAATACGAAGAATTTTTCCAACACGAATGACTTTGAATAATCCTTTTCTTGTTAAGTCATAGGCTGCTGTCCTTCCAATACCAAGTATTTGCATAATTTCAGCAACCGTATATGTTTTCTTTTCGCACATAACAGGTTTCATCTCTTTGTTCCTCCTTACTATAAAATCTTTGAAATTTAAATTCTCACCTACAAAATAAAAGGAAGCAGCTGGGAAAGGACTGCTTCCATAAGGAAAGGGAGCATAACCAAAGCTATTTTCTTTGGTTATGTAAACATAGATCTAGACTAATTTTGATTTTTCGATCAATCGCCATCATATCTAATCTACCCACTGTAGCAATTTTCTTTAACAATCTACTTTTATCAATGACACGAATCTGTTCACACATGACCATAGATTTATATTTCAATCCAATACCTTCTGGTAAAAGATGATGTGTTGGTAAATGATGTTTTGTATAAATCTTGGAAGATAAACAAGCAACAATGGTTGTTGGACTATATTTATTACCACGATTGTTTTGAATAATCACAACAGGTCTTACTTTTCCTTGTTCGGATCCGGATGCATCACTTAAATCCGCTAAATAGACTTCTCCTCTTTTAACTTTCATATATACTCACTCCTTATGTAAAACCAGGAACTAGTCCTGGTTGATGGTTAAAAATAAAATATTTATCGTGTTTTCTATTTATCACCTGATTACCCGAAAACAAAGGAATCCTATTAGACAAGATAGTTGCTATTTATCTTTCATTGGCATCGCACCAACCCATATCACGCTTGAGCCTGTCGCTAGAAGTATCATTATCTTATATATTGTCATGGCACAATCAGCAAAATTGTTTATCAATCTAAAGTATCATCGCTCGTTAAAAAACATCATCGCGCAGTAGTGAAATAGCTCGAATATATAAGTGTTGTATCTAATAGTTGTTATGCTGTTTTCAAAGAGCTACTAGGAAGATATGTATATCCCCCTTCACTAGATAGTCCTTGAAATCGTCAATTATTAGCCTCTCTTTTTACATTTTTTTGAGAATTTTTCGATTCTTTTATAAACTGCGTTGGTCGTCATATGTAAATCTTCAGCAATTTCCCGTACACAATACTTGTTTTTCAACATTACAATGATTTTCTGCATGACAGGATCACACTTTTTCAAATGTTTACGCTCAATTTAAGAAAATTGTTGCTACTAGATCATTAAATTTAGTTTAACGC
>OLPT01002338.1_pt1 | contig 10195 bp, 9 predicted proteins | sample 1673051 | NCBI WGS metagenome assembly OLPT01 (sample SAMEA3136750, study PRJEB25190) | human gut metagenome | biome: human gut; feature: human-associated habitat; material: faeces | place: Austria | collected 2013
TCAATTATACAGACAGAGAGACTCCGTGGACAAGGATCATTGAGCATAAATGGTTTGAATTTGGAAAAGATGATGAAGGAAATGATCTTCCGAAGACAGTGATCAGCCGTGAGTATAGTTCTGAGTGGAAACCGGGAGATGAACCGTATTATCCGGTGAATGATGAGAAGAACGGTGCTCTTTACAGCAAATACAGAGAGCTTGCCCAAAAAGAGAAAAAGGTTGTATTTGGCGGCCGTCTGGGAGAGTATAAGTATTATGACATGGATGCGGTGATCGCATCAGCACTGGACATGTGCGAAAAGGAACTTGGCTAAGGATTGATTTGTCAAAATGTGACAAAAATGTAAAATTTGATTTAAAAATACATTGCATCGCAGGAAGAAAACTGTTATAGTGGACTCACAGAGCGTTTGTGCTCTGTGAGTTGTTATTATGCAGAAACAAAATGGAGAGTTTAAATACGAGGAGTATCTTTATGAAAAGAATTACAGCAATCTGGAAACATGCCTTTCTTCTGATCGTGATATTGTCAGCTGTCTGTCTTTTGGGGAACACGCAGAAAGTATCAGCTGCATCTTACAGTGGAACGACCTGTAAAGTGATTTTTGCAAATGCAAAAGGACAGACCGCAGGTTTTTATCATAACCTTGCCAAAACTGTTGAGGAAGGAACCGTAATTCAGCTTCCGGAGATAAACAGGGATGGTTATCAGGCTTACTGGGTAACAAAGATTGAAGGAAAAGAATATAAATATAAAGCCGGACAGACAGTGACGATCAATCAGACAACAAAGTTCTGCCTGAATTTATATAAAGAATATACGGTCCGATTCTACACGGCAAATGGCAGAAATGAATATACAAGTCTTCGCAAGACGGTTGTAGCGGGCAGCAGAATCAAGATGCCAACTGGTAATTCAAATGGAAACTACAGCTTTGCCGGATGGGCAACCAAAGTTGGAGGAGAGGTTGCGAAGAAACAGCGTGCAACAGTAAAAGTTAAAAGCAACCTGAAATTTTATGCAGTGCAGCAGAAAACAGATAGATCAGGTATAAGATTATATAAATATGATGGAAGCTACTGGAAGACGATCAAAAATACAAATGGTAAAGCAACTTTTCCGGCAGTAAATCTGGGCTCAGCTAATATGGTTCTTGGGTGGTCGAAGACACAGGGAAAGAATGCACTGTCCAGTTCCGATTACAAAGCCGGAGACCGTATTCCATCCAAAAACGGCAGATATTATATGGTTGTTTTTGGAACATCCATGGATCGCGCACCGGCTACGATTACAACACCGACAAAATTTGACAGGGTTTATTGTGTGGGAGATTCCAGAACTGTTTATACACGAGTTGCTTTAGGTGCATCAGCGCCGTCAAATGTTGAGTTTATTGCAAAAGCAGGAGAAGGATTAGACTGGTTTAAGAGCTCAGGTTATAAAACTCTGTATCGCTCTGTGGCCAAGCGTCCACGGACAGAAAAAAAGGCAGTTATTATTAATCTTGGAGTCAATGATTTAAAGAACAGTGCTTCTTATGTCAAATATATGAAGAAAGTGGCAGCTAAGCTGAAAAAATATAACTGTAAAATGTATTATCTTTCTGTAAATCCAGTAAACAGTGCAATGATCAAAAGCGTTAATGGAAAGGCAAGAACAGAAGCACAGGTCGCAGCTTTTAATAAAGCAATCTACAGGGGACTGTGTTCTGGCAGAAAAAGAAGCTTTACTTACATCAATACATGTACGAACCTGCAGATGAAGGGTTGGATCAGTAAGAAGTCTGGAATAGATATTTATGATGGAGTGCATTATTCAAATCAGACATATCTGAGGATATTTGATTATTGTATGAGATATCTGAATCGCTGAAATGTGGAGTATTCAGAATAAAGAGAGGAACTATGTAAATGAAACGTGTTATCACATATGGAACGTTTGACCTGCTTCATTACGGACATATCAATCTTTTGAGACGGGCACGCCAGATGGGCGATTATCTGATCGTGGGGCTTTCAACAGATGAATTCAACTGGAATGAAAAACAGAAGAAGTGTTATTTTTCTTACGAAAAACGTAAACAGCTCCTGGAAGCTATACGTTATGTCGATCTGGTGATTCCGGAAGAAAACTGGGAGCAGAAGAGAACGGATGTGAAAGAGTATCATGTGGATACTTTTGTAATGGGAGATGACTGGAAGGGAAAATTTGATTTCCTGAAAGAAGAAGGATGCGAGGTGGTATATCTGCCACGTACTCCGGAGATTTCCAGCTCACAGATTAAAGAAGATCTCCATACAAAAGAAAGCAAAAACGATTGATAAACTGGCCGGGGTATTACGCCCCGGTCAGTTCCTTTAATGAGCAAAAGCGATAGCCCATTTCTTCCCACTTTGTAAGCAGGTCATCCAGGATCAGGCCATTTGTAGAGGAAGTATTGTGCAGAAGGACAATGGCACCAGGATGAATGCGCCCGAGAAGTTTTTGAAAGGCTTCTTCCCTGGAAGGCTGCTGATCCTGAATCCAGTCTACATATGCAAGGCTCCAGAAAAAGGTGGAATATCCCAGCTCTTTGGCCATGGCCAAGTTTGAGGTACTGTAGATTCCCTGCGGTGGACGGTAAAATTTTGTCATCTGTTCACCGGTGACAGATTCATACAGCTTTTCTACGCCGTCCAATTGTTTCTGAAAATCATCTTTTGAAGAAATGCCTGACATATCAGGGTGCGTCATTGTGTGATTGCCAACTGTATGCCCTTCAGAAACCATGCGCCGGATCAGATCAGGATTATCTGAAATGAAATTACCTACAACAAAAAATGTGGCAGGGGCCTGATGCTTTTTCAGTGCATTGAGGATACGTGGAGTGTTCCCGTTTTCGTATCCGGCATCAAAAGTGAGGTAGATTTTTTTTTCATTGGTATCTTCAGCATAGTAGGCATGATACTTGCCGAGATCGTTGATCGTGGCATTCCCGACAGGGCGTTCTCCTTCCTTTTGGAAACTGAGTCCCCAACTGGTGGATTCGGATAAGAGAGAAGCAGATGCTGCCTGAGATTTCTGCCAGGAATGCAATTTACCTGCCTGCCCACCCAGAATAAAGGCGCCGGCAAGAAGGAAGAGCAATTTGGGAATGAGTGGATAATGATGAGAAGAAGACATAGTATCTCCAATAGAAGATCTTGAAAGAATATATGCGAAAAGGCAAAAATTTAGAGCCATCAGATGATTATTTTCTGGTGGCTCTTTTAATGTTCATTGTCCAATGGAACTTACCTCCTGAGTTAATTTAAAACATTTGGAATTAAATGATTACGTTCTTGGTGGTCCGTACCTCTCTTTCATAAATTATAAAGGAAATTCATTTCGTTTCTGGTGGTCTGTACCTCGCTTTCCTGAATTATGGGAAATCACTTATGTTTTCGGTGGTTTCACGCTCCTTTTATTTATTTTGTAGTTCCTTTTGTTTTATGAATTTAATATAACAGATAATAAACCATATGTCAATAAGAAAATTGAAAAAATAAAAATATTAAATAATAAATTGCAAAGTTGCATAATAATATAAAAATTTGCAGAAAATAATGAAAAAGAAAGTATGGTATAGAAACAGACGAAAGGGAGAAAATAAAGAGTATCAGTTGGTGTGAAGATACTGAGGAATGATAACAATAATCAAATATGAAGGAGGTAAGTGCATGTTTCGTTATCTGCCTGTTCGAAAGATTCAAGCAAGACAAGTGTTGGATTCCAGAGGAAATCCGACTGTAGAGGTAGAAGTTACTGTAGGAGAAGGAATTGTTGGGATAAATGGATATACAGCGAGAGCGATAGTGCCGTCAGGTGCATCGACCGGGAAATTTGAGGCAGTGGAACTTCGCGATGGAAAAAAAGGCTATTATACAGGTTTGAGTGTGGAGAAGGCGGTAGAAAATGTAAATACGAAACTGGCAGAAGCAGTTATTGGAGAAAATGCACTGGATCAGAATCGGATTGATCAGATTCTGATTGATACGGATGGCACAGACAATAAGAGTAATGTAGGAGCAAATGCAGCACTTGGCGTTTCGATGGCGGTTGCAAGAGCGGCTGCGATGGCACTCAGAATTCCGCTTTATCAGTATCTGGGAGGCTGCCACAGTAAAAAAATGCCGGTACCGATGATGAATATTTTGAATGGGGGAAAACATGCAGATAATACAGTAGACCTTCAGGAATTTATGATCATGCCGGTGGGCGCGGAAAAGTTTGAGGAGGGAATTCGCATGTGTGTGGAAATCTACCAGATACTGCGAATTATTTTGAAAGAAAGGTCCCTGTCTACTGCGGTAGGAGATGAAGGCGGATTTGCACCGGATCTGGCAGACAGTCAGGAGGTTCTGGCATTAATTGTCCAGGCTGTGGAAAAAGCAGGATATAAACCGGGAGAAGATATTCTGATTGCGATAGATGCAGCGGCAAGTGAATTGTATGACGAGAATCTGAACTGCTATTATTTTCCGGGTGAGAGCCAGATGAAAGGAAAAGAGGTTTTAAGAGACAGCGGTGAAATGATTGCATATTATGAAGAACTTGTCAGGAAATTCCCGATAATCTCCATTGAAGACGGACTTCATGAGGATGACTGGGAAGGCTGGAAAGAGATGACCGAACGGCTGGGAAAAACGGTACAGCTTGTAGGCGATGATCTTTTTGTTACAAATATCAAACGACTGAAATGTGGGATACAGCTTCATGCGGCGAATGCAATTCTTGTCAAGGTGAACCAGATTGGCACGTTGAGTGAAGCTATGGATGCAGTAGAAATGGCACAGAATGCAGGCTATCGTGCAGTAATCTCACACAGATCCGGTGAGACAGAAGATGCATTTATCGCAGATCTGGCAGTTGCAACCGGTGCAGGCCAGATCAAAACCGGAGCACCCTGCAGATCGGATCGAAATGCAAAATACAATCAACTGCTCAGGATTGCAGAACAGCTTGAAAAACAGGCAGTTTATGAGAATCCGTTTGGCAGGGAAGGGTGAAAGAGCGGGCTGTTTACATGCAGCCCGCAAATTGTTTTTTGAAATGGAAATTTGAAATGGAAATGACTAAAAACAGTTGAAATCGAAGAATGGTTATGATAGAATGAATTCTAGTTGATTAGGAGGTGTAACCGAAGTGCAGATTTTAAGAACTATTCTCACTGTTATTTTTGCCATAGATTGTATTGCGCTTACCGTTGTTGTACTTATGCAGGAAGGAAAGCAGCAGGGACTTGGTGGAGCGATTTCCGGAGCAGCGGATTCCTACTGGGGAAAGAACAAAGGTCGTTCTATGGAGGGTGGACTTGTGAAAGCTACCACAATTATGGCAGTGTTATTTTTTGTACTGGCAGCAGTTTTGAATATGAATTTTTAAGAATTGTCAGAAGGAAACACTCTTGTATAAACACAAGAGTGCTTTTTTTTCTCATAGCAAAGGAGTATACGTGAGTAAGAAGAAAATCTGGGAAAAGAAAAAAAAGAAAAAATTTTCCAAAGAGAAAATATCTGTAAAACCAAAGAAAAGGGATATAAAAGCCCTCAGTAAGCTGGGACTGATCAAAGAAGGAACTTTTATCGGTAATCATAAGGGCTTTGGTTTTGTAGAACTGGAAGAGGAAGAAGATGATATCTTTATCCCGGCAGATCATACAGGGACTGCAATGCATATGGACCGTGTCCGGGTACTCCTCAAAAATGAAGCCAAAACAGGAAAACGCAGAGAAGGTACTGTAATAGAGATTCTGGAACGTGTAAATAAAGAAATCGTTGGTACATTCCAGAGGGAGAGGGATTACGGTTTTATTCTGTGCGATAATCAGAAGTTCTCAAAGGATATCTACATTTCGCCTAAGAATTCCAAAGGGGTTCGCGATGGAGACAAAGTTGTTGCAGAGATTATAGATTATGGGAACGACAGGAGAAAACCGGAAGGTAAGATCGCAGAGAATCTTGGAAGTATGAATGCACCGGGAACGGACATTCTTGCAATCGTTAAAAGCTTCAATATTCCGTCAGAGTTTCCTGTAAAAGTTAAGAATCAGGCCATGCGGGTACCGGATCATGTGCAGGAGGCTGACCGGGATGGCAGAACGGATCTGACACAGCTTATGACAGTTACAATCGATGGTGAAGATGCAAAAGATCTGGATGATGCAGTTTCTCTTACAAAAGAGGGAAATATATATCATCTGGGTGTGCATATTGCAGATGTGAGTAATTATGTACAGGGAGGAAGTGCACTGGACAAAGAAGCACTGAAAAGGGGCACCAGTGTATATCTTGCTGACAGAGTCATTCCAATGCTTCCGGAACGGCTGTCTAACGGAATCTGTTCATTGAATCAGGGGCAGGACCGCCTGACTTTAAGCTGCCTTATGGATATTGATGAGAATGGTACAGTAGTTGCTCATCGGATTGCAGAGACGGTTATTCGAGTGGATCGTCGTATGAGTTATAATCAGGTCAGATGTATTCTTGAAGATGGAGACACTGAGACAAGCAGAGAGTATAAGGAATTTGTGCCAATGTTTTTCCTTATGAAAGAATTATCGGCACTTTTGAGAAGCAAGAGACATAACAGAGGTTCTATTGATTTCGATTTTCCTGAAAGCAAGATCATTCTGAACGGGGCAGGACGGGCGATTGATGTGAAGCCATACGAACAGAATGTTGCTACACAGATCATAGAAGATTTTATGCTGATGGCAAATGAAACAGTGGCAAAAGAATACTGCCAGGGAGAATATCCGTTTGTTTACCGTACGCATGACAATCCGGATCCGGAAAGAGTGGAAAGCCTTCTTACGCTTCTGAGACACCAGGGGATTCAGGTGCAGAAAGCATGTGAGGAAATCACACCAAAGGAAATTCAGGAGATTCTTGAGCAGATTCAGGGAATGCCGAATGAAATGATGATCAGCAGACTGATGTTGAGAACGATGAAACAGGCACGATATACAACAGAGTGCAGCGGACACTTTGGGCTTGCGGCGAAATATTACTGTCATTTTACCTCTCCGATCAGAAGATATCCGGATTTACAGATCCACCGTATCATTCGTGATAATATAAGAGGCAGATTACAGCGAGAAGGAAAAACAGAACATTACAGAGAAATACTGGAATATGTGGCAGAACAGTCCAGCGTATGCGAAAGACGTGCACAGGAGGCGGAGAGAGAGTCTGACCGTCTGAAAAAAGCAGAGTATATGTCCTATCATCTGGGAGAAATTTTCGAGGGAATTATTTCGGGAGTTACTGCTTATGGATTTTATGTGGAACTTCCGAATACAGTGGAAGGCCTCGTTCATATTACGGCACTGTCAGATGATTATTATGAATTCGATGAGGAAAACTATGAACTTCGCGGAGAGCTTACGAAGAAAGTTTACCATCTGGGGCAGAAAGTTACGGTCAGAGTGGCAGATGCAGATGCACTGAAACGAACGGTGGATTTTTCGGTAGTTGAAAACACTGTAGATGAGATGAGTCTGAACGAATAAAGGAGGTGTTTTTCATGGCAAAAAAATTTGGAATGAAATTGATAGCAAATAATAAAAAAGCTTTTCATGACTATTTTATAGAGGATACTTATGAAGCAGGGATTGCACTTGTCGGCACTGAGGTGAAGTCGCTCAGAGCAGGTAAATGCAGTGTGAAGGAATCGTTTATTCGTGTGGAAAACGGGGAAGTATACATTTACGGGATGCATATCAGTCCTTATGAGAAGGGAAACATTTTTAACAAAGATCCTATGAGAGTCCGTAAATTACTTCTTCACAGATATGAGATCAACAAAATCGAAGGAAGTCTTCAGGAAAAAGGCCTGACTCTTGTACCACTGAAAGTATATTTCAAGGACAGTCTTGTGAAACTTGAAATAGGAGTTGCACGCGGTAAAAAGTTGTATGACAAGAGACAGGATATTGCGAAGAAAGACCAGCGGAGAGAGGCAGAAAGAGAATTCAAAGTCAAAAATCTGTAACTTTAAAAAAAGTATGAATTCGCAGACAATTAGTTGACAAGAATTTGATACTCTGTATAATTAAACTAAAAGATGACTATTCTGGTTACTGTGAACGGAGTGAACAGTAACCTATTCCGCGACTAGAATTAGGAGGAAATATATATGATCAGGAAAAGATATCTGGCAGCAGCCGGACTGTTGACACTGGCTGTTGTGGCAGCAGGATGCGGTAAGAAAAATGATGCAGGTTCTGTAGTACAGGCAACACCAACTCCGACCGAAGAAACTTCAGTATCCCCGACTCCGACGCCGGAGATGGTAAATATGGAAGAAACTGTTGAAAAGAATATCATGGGTGAGAAGACATCCACAGCATCAAAGGTGACTATTGTAAATCAGACAGGATCTGAGATCGCAGCGATCTATATCAGAGAGACTCCGTCTGATGACGCAGATGAAGACATCGCAGATGAGTGGGGTGATGATCTGGTAAACGGTATGTTTACACTGAAGAGTGGAGACAATGCAGTTTATTATTATGAGAAACCACAGTCAGCGTCAACCATATATGATATCAGAATTACGTACACAGATGAAGAAAAAAATGAATGTTTCTTCAGAAAACTGCCGCTTACAACGATTAAACAGATCACACTTCGTATGGATGGAAAAGATGAAGATGCGATTCCGTATGCAACCTATATGACGGCAAACAGTACGAAGGAAATCTCAACACTGAATGATGTTAAGAAAAGACTCGGTCTGGAAACAGATGAGGACAGTGATTCTGTGACACCGACTCCGACAGAGGCACCGGATGATTCCGATAATTCCAATAATTCCAATACAGATAATCCGGATCCGACGACAGCACCATCGGATAATAGTAACAGCAGCAATAATAATCCAAGCAGCGATGATCCTACAAATTCCACGATTCAGACAGCAGAGAAATATATTGGCATGTCTATTGATGATCTCGCCGGAGCTGTAGGGGATTCCCAGTCTTCCGAATATGATGATGACTCTGCTACCGGAACAACTGGATATTACTATTATCCGAATTTCACAGTTTCCACATCTGTAGATGAAGAAGGAAATGAAATCGTTACAGGAGTTTGGTAAAGATAAACAATGCTGTGGCATTGCAGGAAAGGATAAATGATCTATGAAAAGAATATTACTGAAATTAAGTGGAGAAGCTCTTGCCGGTGCCGAAAAAAAAGGATTTGACGAGGCAACGGTTATTGCTGTTGCAAAACAGATCCGTGCGGTTGCGGAAGAAGGAACACAGATTGGTATTGTGATCGGTGGAGGCAACTTCTGGAGAGGCCGTACAAGCGAGACGATCAATCGTAACAAAGCAGATCAGATCGGTATGCTTGCCACTGTGATGAATTGTATTTATGTATCTGACATCTGCAGATATTTGGGACTTAAGACAGAAATCTTTACACCATTTGTATGTGGCGCATTCACAAAACTTTACTCAAAAGATGCAGTAGAAGAGGCATTTGCAGAAGGCAAGATTCTTTTCTTTGCAGGAGGAACAGGCCATCCGTATTTCTCAACAGATACAGCTACAGTTCTGCGTGCTGTTGAGATCGAAGCAGAAGCAATCCTTCTTGCAAAGGCAGTAGATGGTATTTATGACAGTGATCCGAAACTGAATCCGAATGCTGTGAAATACGATGAGATTTCTATTGAAGAAGTTGTCGATAAAAAACTTGCGGCAATGGATCTTACTGCATCTATTATGTGTCTTGAGCAGAAGATGCCGATGCTGGTATTTGGTCTTGAAGAAGAAAATAGTATTGTAAATGCTGTACATGGTAAATTTACAGGAACAAAAGTAACTGTATAAGAGAATTCTAAAAAATAAAATATAACCGGAGAAGGAGAATTCGACAAATGGATGAAAGAGTTCAGAAATATGAGCAGAAAATGACAAAAACACTGGAAGGCTTTGAGACAGAGCTGACCACGATCCGTGCAGGACGTGCCAATCCGCATATCCTTGACAAGATCACAGTAGATTATTATGGCAGCCCGACACCACTTCAGCAGGTTGCGAACATTACTGTACCGGAAGCAAGAATGATTCAGATCCAGCCATGGGAATCCAGTCTGATCAAAGGCATTGAGAAAGCAATCCTTACTTCAGATCTGGGACTGAATCCGAGCAATGATGGTAAG
>OLPT01002351.1_pt1 | contig 10162 bp, 8 predicted proteins | sample 1673051 | NCBI WGS metagenome assembly OLPT01 (sample SAMEA3136750, study PRJEB25190) | human gut metagenome | biome: human gut; feature: human-associated habitat; material: faeces | place: Austria | collected 2013
CGACAAGACCCGCCACAAGAACTTGGTGCCCAGGATCACTGCCGTAGGCAAGTTCGACGTCAAGACCCGCTACATCGTGCCGCCCATCTTTGCGGTGGTCATCATCGCGGCAGCTGTTTTTGCGAACCTGTGCCCCTACTGCTACACCTACACCGACCTGGTCACCGCCAAGCAGAGTGAGCGTCAGGCCGCCTACCAGAAGATCAAGGGTGAGTTTGGCACCAGCAACATGGTGGCCATCATCGTACCGGCGGGCGATTACGAGTCCGAGGGCAAGATTTTGGCCGAGCTGGACAGCTGCCCCGAGGTCGACTCTACTCAAGGTCTGGCCAACATCGAAGCCATGGACGGCTACATGCTGACCGACGCCCTGACCCCGCGCCAGCTCTCCGAGTTGGCCAACCTGGACTACGAGATTGCCAAGGCTCTGTATGGTGCCTACGCCGTCGAGCACAACGAGTATGGCGAGATCATCAACGGCCTGAGCGACTACAAAGTTCCGCTGTACGATATGTTTATGTTCCTCAAACAGGAGATGGAGGACGGCAACATCACCCTGGGCGGCGATGTGCAGGACACGCTGGACGACCTGTTCGCCCAGTTGGACAAGGCTCAGGTCCAGCTGCAGAGTGACAAGTACAGCCGCTTGGTCGCCTACCTGAACGTGCCCGAGGAAAGCGACGAGACTTTCGCCTTTGTGGACAAGATCCATGACATCGTGGGCAAGTATTATGACAGTGACTACTACGTGGTAGGCAATACCACCAGCGCCATGGACCTGTCCAGCTCCTTCGGCCAGGACAACCTGCTCATCAGCGTGCTGTCTGCGTTGTTCGTTATTCTGGTTTTGCTGTTCACCTTCAAGTCTGCCGGTCTGCCGGTGCTGCTCATCATCGTCATTCAGGGCAGTATCTGGATCAACTTTGCGTTCCCGTATCTGCAGCACTCGCAGCTGTACTTCCTGGGTTACCTCATCGTCAACTCTATCCAGATGGGCGCGAACATTGACTACGCCATCGTTATCTCCAGCCACTACACCGACCTGAAGAAAGTCATGCACCACAAAGAGGCCATTGTAGCGGCTTTGAACGAATCCTTCCCGACCATCTTCACCTCCGGCTCCATCCTGGCATCCGCGGGTGTGCTGATCAGCGTGCTGACCACCAACCCCGTTATCGCCGCTATCGGCGAGTGCCTGGGCCGCGGCACCATCATTTCCATCATCCTGGTACTGTTTGTTCTGCCGCAGATCCTGGTGCTGGGCGACTCCATCATCGAGCGCACCAGCTTTGAGATGAAGGGCATCGGCGTGACCACCCGCACTGCCAGCGGCACGATGCACGTCAACGGCCGCGTCCGCGGTTACATCAACGGCGTGGTAGATGCCGAGATCAAGGGCGTGCTGCATGGCCAGTTCAACGCCAGCATCTCCACCGGCACCGAAGTCACGGTGGATGAACCCGATATGTACCTGCCGGAGGGCGACGTGACCGCCACCGACGAATCCCCGAATGAACCTGCCGACACCACGAAAGGGGGCGATGCTGAATGAACACCGAGCTGAACTTCCCGCGCCGCCTGCTGGCCGGGTTGACTGCCCTGGCGCTGCTGCTGATGCTGGCCCTGCCCGTCTGGGCAGAAGGGGAGGAGACCGAGAAGCTGCCGGTCTCCATCAACAGTGTGGAAGACCTTTTGCAGCTGGTCACCGACTGCCGTCTCGACTCCTGGAGTGAGGACCGCACGGTGGACCTGAACACCGACCTGGACCTGACCGGCGTTGACTTTGCCGGTATCCCCACCTTCAGCGGCACCTTTGACGGCAACGGCCACACCATCAGCGGCCTGAGCCTGGTGGACGACGGCTCGGTGACGGGCTTCTTCCGCTACATCCAGGCCGACGGCGTGGTACATGATCTGACCATCCGAGGCCGCTCGATGCCCTCCGGCAGCCGCACCACCGTAGGCGGCATCGTAGGCAGCAACGCCGGTACACTCATCAACTGCCGGTTCGAGGGCGTTGCCTCCGGCGCATCCATTGTGGGCGGCATCGCCGGTACCAACCTGAGCAGCGGCACCATCAACAACTGCACCACCACCGGCAGCGTCTACGGTGCCCACTTCATCGGCGGCATCGTGGGTGAAAACCACGGCGCGGTCATCAACTGCGGCAACGACGCCAACGTCAACACCACCGTCGACCAGAACGAAGTCGACCTCTCGGAGCTGACGCTGAACGATCTGATTGGCACCGAGAATGCCGCTGACATCACCGACATTGGCGGTATTGCCGGTACTTCCTCCGGCGTGGTCCGCGCCTGCCTCAACCACAGCACCGTGGGCTACCTGCACATCGGTTATAACATCGGCGGCATCGTGGGCAGCCAGACCGGCTATGTCGAGGGCTGCGTCAACTACGGCCCCGTCTACGCCCGCAAAGAGGGCGGCGGCATCGTGGGCCAGATGGAGCCCAGCAGCACACTGCTTTACTCCCAGGACACCCTGCAGGAGTTGGGCGGTGAGCTGGAGACCCTGCAAACGCTGGTCAATCGCGCCTGCGATGACGCCAGCGCGGCAGGCAGCAGCCTGAGCAACCAGCTCAACGACCTGCAAAGCCGCATCACCGGTGCCCGCAACGCCGTGGACACCCTGCTGGACCAAACCAAAAACGGTGTTTCGCTAAGCACCCAGACCATCAAGACCGACCTGAGCGCCCTGATCAACGGCAGCCTTTCCGGCTCTGAAAACAATCAGGGCAATCAGCATTGGGACCTGGATGTCACGATCCCCACACCGACACCGACCCCACTGCCGGATGACGACACGCCGGTCGAGACCCCCACCCCCGAGGAACCGTCCCAGCCGAATACCCCCGCCACGCCGGCACCCGCACCCGATCCGGTCGTCCCGGAGCCGGAAGCGCCCGCTGAAACACAGCCCGACACCAACGCCGAGGCCGACTATTCTACTGACACCCAGGCCATGGACGAGACCGGGCGCGTCGTGCACGGCCAGCCTGATCTCTCCATCGACATCAATCACAACGGTTCCGGCAGTCTGGATGCCAGCGCCGTGGCTGGCGCGGATGGTTCGCTCTCGCTGACCATCCCCAGTATTGCGGTGGATTCCGACCGCATCACCGCCGCCAAGAATGACTTGAGCGGTAGCCTGACCAGCATCACCGATACAGTCAGCGGCCTGAGCAGCGACACCAACAACAACCTGCAGGCCCTCATCAACGACATCCGCGCCATCACGGCCCAGATGAACAAGATTGGCCAGACGCTTTCCGGCGCCAGCCAGAACGTCACCACCGACACGGACGACCTCATCAACGATGTCTCGGACGAGGACACCGAGGAGGACGTGGAGGGAAAGGTCACCAACTGCATCAACGAGGGCAATGTCAACGCCGACATCAACGCCGGCGGCATCACCGGTGCCATGGCCCGCGAGAACGACCTGGACCCCGAGGATGACTTTACCATCGATGGCAGCCAATCGCTGAACTTTACCTTTAAATCCCGTGTGGTCGTGCGTGACTGCACCAACTACGGCACCGTGACCGCCAAGAAGGAAAACGCAGGCGGCATTGTGGGCAGCATGGAGATGGGCTCTGCCATCAGCTGCTACGGCTTTGGCGCCGTAGACGCCGTGGACGCCAAGTGTGTGGGCGGCGTGGCTGGTTCCAGCAAGTCAGTCGTGCGCGAAAGCAGTGCCAAGTGCCGCCTTTCCGGCTCGAAACAGGTCGGCGGCATCGTAGGCAGCGGTAAGACCGTGGAAAACTGCCGCGCAATGGTCGTCATCGACACTGCCACCGAGCAGATGGGTGCCATCGCCGGCTATGTGGAGGACCCGCTGGGCGGCGATGTAACCGGCAACACCTTCGTGGACGAGGGCTCCGCCGGCATCGACGGCGTGAGTTACGCCGGCATCGCCGAGCCGATGAGCTATGATGACTTCTTGGCACAGGGCGATGTGCCGCTGGCCTTCTCGAACCTGACGCTGCGCTTTATGGACGGCGACACGCTGGTGGCCCAGTGTGACGTACCCTACGGCGGTAGCCTGGCCGACGAGGATGTCCCCGTTGTGCCCGCCAAAGAGGGTAGCTACGGCGAGTGGGACACCACCGATTTCAGCAGCATCACCTTTGATATGACCATCAACGCCGAGTATTCGCAGCTGAACACCACCCGCGAGAGCAGCGCCGAGCGCGACGGCCGTGCCATCCTGCTGGTGGAAGGCACCTTTGCCACCACTGAAGCCCTGGACCTGACCGAGAGCAGCGACGCACCGGCAGCGGTGGGCAGCCATCTGGAGAGCTGGAGCTTCGACATTGACGGCGATACCAGCCATACGATGCGCTACTTGGCCCCGGATGGCCCGGACAATGTGGAAGTGTACCTGCAGACCGCGGACGGCTGGCAGAGGGTGGACACCACCGTGGACGGCAGCTACCTGAAGTTCACCGCTCCCGCCGGTACCACCGGCCTGGCCGCTTTCCGCCTGCCGGAAAGCAAGGTGCCGCTGATCGCTGCCTGCGCAGGCGGTGCCGTAGCGTTGATCCTAGTATTGGCGCTGATCCACAAAAAGCGCAAAGCCCGCAAGGCCAAGAAAGCCGCCAAAAAGGCAGAAGCGGAAGCAAAAGAATAATTAAGCAATAAGTAGCAGGGGAGCCGCACATTCGTGCGGCTCCCTTTTTAATTTTGTGTATACGTTCTGTAGGGGCGGATGCTGGCATCGACCCATACATGCAGCCAAATCATTTATAAACAAAAATCGAGCAGCCCGCCGAAACGGGCTGCTCGGATTTTTTGTGCTTGTGAATACCAGACGCGCGAATTAGTCGCTCACGTAGGGCATCAGAGCCATATAACGGGCACGCTTGATGGCAACCGTCAGCTCACGCTGATGGAAAGCGCAGGTACCGGTCACACGGCGGGGAATGATCTTAGCGCGCTCGCTTACGTACTTGCGCAGGCGGGGCAGATCCTTGTAATCAATGTGCTCAACGCGATCGACGCAGAAGCTGCAGACCTTTTTACGGCCGCGATGCATCGGGCGGGAAGAACGATCCATAGCCATTGTGGTAACCTCCTTATAGATTGATACTTTCGATTCTTAGAAGGGCAGGTCGCCTTCGTCCTCGATCAGGGCAAAGTCATCGTTGCTGCCAGCGGAATAGCTGGGCGCCGGTGCCTGCTGCGCTGCCGGGCGGGCGGGGGCTGCCATGGGTGCGGCATAGCCGTTATCACCCATCGGTGCGGGGTTCGAGGATTTGGGGCCCGCGAAATTGATGTTGTTTGCCACGACCTCAACAGCCGTGCGGTTTGCGCCGGTCTTATCCTGGTAGGAGCGGCTCTGCAAACGGCCGTCCACTACGATCAGGGAACCCTTCTGGAAATACTTGCAGACAAATTCTGCCTGGCGATCCCACGCGACCACATCGATCCAGTCTGCCTGGCTCTGGCCGTTGGCGTCACGGCGTCCGCGATCGCAAGCGATGCGGAAAGAAGCGACGTTTTTGCCGGTCGTGGTCTGGCGCAGTTCCGGGTCACGCGCAAGGCGGCCCATAATTGCAACAACATTCAGCATTTCGGTTTCTCCTTACTCCTCAACAGCAAGAGTCATGCTGCGAAGAACGCCCTCAGTGATCTTGAAAACGCGATCCAGCTCGGCCGGGAAATCGGGCTCGCTGGTGAAGTTGATCACAGTGTACACACCCTCGGTCTCATCGTTGATGGGGTAAGCAAGACGCTTCTTGCCCCAATCATCAACAGAATCGATCGTACCATTCGCTGCGATCAGGTTCTTGAACTTGTTGATCAGAGCGTTGGAAGCCTCTTCGTCGAGGTTCGCGGTGGTAACCATCATGGTTTCGTACTTTGCCATATTCTGTAGCACCTCCTTTTGGACTTTTGGCCTTCCGACTTATGCGAAAGGCAAGGATAACTGTGCTGTTCTCAGCACAGCAATTTATTATATCAATTTTCATGCACTTTGTCAAGGCACAAATCCTGCGTTTTCGGCCCTGTCGCGCAGATTTTTTGCGCTTGTCAAACGCGGGCGCGGGTGTTAGAATTTTGTCTATAGGGAAACAAAAGGGGAGATACCTGTGCAAAATTTAATCTTCAGCTTAAACGCCACCCTGCCGGTGTTTTTGACCATGGTGGCGGGCTGGCTGCTGCGGCAGTGGGGCTTTCTGCCCAAGGAGTTCTGTAAGGCGGCGGACAGGCTGACCTTTAAAATTACACTGCCCATCATGCTGTTTTTGGACATGTCGGCGGTGGATATCCTGCATGATTTCCAGCCGAAGTTTGTGCTGTTCTGCTTTGCGGCCACGCTGGCCGGTATTTTAGTGGTCTGGGGCGCAGCGCATGTCCTGATTCGGGATAAGTCCATCGTAGGCGAGTTCGTGCAGGCCAGCTACCGCAGCAGTGCGGCTGTGCTGGGCGTGGCGTTCATCCAGAACATCTACGGCACGGCGGGCATGGCCCCGCTGATGATGCTGGGCAGCGTACCGCTGTTCAACATTTTTGCTGTGCTGATTCTGATGCTGGAATCGCCCGAACAGAAAGGTATCCCCTCGCTGAAGCAATTGCTGAAAGGCGTGGCCACCAACCCGATCTTGCTGGGCATTATCACCGGTACGGTGTTTGCGCTGCTGCCGGTCAGCCTGCCTGCTGTTGCCACCAAAACGTTGAACAATCTGGCCTCCGTCACCACCCCGCTGGCGCTGCTGTCCATCGGTGCAAGTTTTGAGGGGGCCAAGGCTATCAAAAAGCTGGTGCCCACGCTGGTAGCAGCCCTGCTGAAGACCGTGGGGCTGGCGGCGGTGTTTGTGCCGGTGGCTGTGGTGCTGGGGTTCCGGAATGAGGAATTGATCGCGCTGCTCATTATGCTGGGCAGCCCCACGACGCCCAGCTCTTACGTCATGGCGAAGAATATGGGCCATGAGGGTGTGCTGACGTCAAGCTGCATTGCCACCACGACACTGCTCTCGGCGCTAACGCTAACGGGGTGGATCTTTTTGCTGCGCAGCGGGGGGTATTTGTAACGCAAATCTGTGGCAGGTTGTAGGGGACGGCCATACATGCTTAATCACAAAAAATCGGTGCCTCGCTTCTACGGGGCACCGTGTTTTTATTTCTCTTTTTTCGCGTAGACGCGGGTGCAAATCGTGTAGCTAATGGCGTAGAGGATTGCTGTTGCCAGCAGGGATACGGCGATAGCGGCAACCGCAAGGGCGGTTTCGGACCGGAACATGGCATCCATGCCGACGGAGACCGCCTGTGGCTGGCTTTGGAGAACTTCCTGCGCGGCAAAACACGCCCCGAAAACGATAGCAAACACAATGACCATTAAATATGCGCGGGATTTGGCTGCCCCGAAGCGGTAGGTGATGGGCATGAGCAGAGCGTTCGTCAGCACCGAGACTTCGGCGCAGGCCAGAATGCCGAGGGCGTACTCGGCCCCACCAACGCCTGCCAGCAAAACCAGCGCCAGCGAAAGCGCCGCGCCGATGGCCGTGCTGGCCGCGCATAGAAGATATTTGCTGGCGATGACCTGCCCCGGCGTCACCGGCAGGGTAGCGGCGTAGGCGTCCCAATGGGCCTGCTCGTCGTAGTTGATGGTCGAGGCCACGTAGATGCCCCATACCGCTGTCATGGCATAGGCCAGGTAAGCCTCTCTTGTGACCAAAATGAGCACTCCGTACAGCGCCACCAGCAGCAGGATGTTGCCCTTGAAGCTGCGGGTCATAATGCTGATGTCTTTATACAAAAGTCCTTTCATTGTGCATCCCTCCCGCTATAAAAGCGCATGATGTCATCGATGCTGGCACTATCGCAAACGGCATCGGGCAGGGCGGTGTGGGCGGCGGTGCGGTCCTTGACCAGCGTTTCGCAGCCGAACGCCCCGCGTCGGGTGTAGATAGCACAGCCCTCGGGCAGGCAGGCAAGGTCGGTCTCGGCGCAGCGCAGCAGGCCGTATTCCTGCAGCAGATCGTCCTTATTTTCGCAGAACAACAGCTGGCCGTGATGCAGGTAGGCGATGGCATCGGCGACCTGTTCCAAATCGCTGGTAATGTGGCTGCTCATCAGTACGCTGTGCTGCTCGTCCTGGATGAAGTCCAGCAGCAGGTCCAGCAGTTCGCCGCGCACCACAGGGTCCAGCCCTGCGGTGGCTTCGTCCAGGATCAGCAGCTCCGGGTCGTGGGCCAGGGCGGTGGCAAGGCTCAGTTTCATCCGCATGCCGCGGCTGCACTCTTTGATCTTTTTGCTGCCGTCCAGTTCAAAACGACGCACCAGCGCGTCAAATTTTGCAGTGTCCCAGCGCTTGCCAAAGATGCCCGCCATGCTTTTGCCCACGCAGGCAGCGTTGAAGCAATCAGGGAAATAGGCATCCTCAAACACCACGCCGATGCGGGCGCGGATGGCGGGGTCGGCAGGTGAGCCGCCCAGCAGTTCCACGCTGCCGCCGTCCGGCCGGATGGCCCCGCACAGCAGTTTCAGCGCAGTGGTCTTGCCTGCACCGTTCTCACCGATCAGGCCCAGGATACTGCCCGACGGGACCGCAAGGTCGACGGGGCCCAGGGCAAATGTTTTATAATGTTTCGTAGCACCGCGCAAAGCGGCGGCTGTGGTAAGCATAGTTCAGCCCTCCCATAAAAGGCGCAAGGTCTCGGCGACCTCCTCATAGCCGATGCCGCCCAGCCGCGCAGCGTCCACCGCGCCTTGCAGGCAGTCTTCGACTTTTTTCAGGTGTTGTTCATGCAGCAGGGCGGGATTTTGGGGTGCCACAAAGCTGCCGCGGCCCGGCTGGGTCACGAGGAAGCCCTCGGCCTCGAGGTCCTCATAGGCGCGCTTGGTGGTAATAACGCTGATACGCAGTTCTTTTGCCAGCAGGCGGATACTGGGCAGAGCGTCCCCCTCATGCAGTTGGCCGGACAAGATCTGCTGCTTGATCTGCCGCGTGATCTGCGCGTAGATCGGCTCCTGTCCGCTGTTGGATAGGTAAATTTCCATTTGTGAGTACTCCTTGCGGTCGAACTGTACACATTCGATATATACAGTATATACGCGATATGCACAGTTGTCAATGGGGTAGGCAAAATAAAAAAGGCTCCCCTTGCGGAGAGCCTTTATTCGTTTTAAATCTTAGAACGCCACTTTCTTGGCGATGTAGTCCTTCAGCTCACTGATGGGCATACGGATCTGCTCCATGGTGTCGCGGTCGCGGACGGTCACGCAGCCGTCGGCCTCGACCTTGTCGTCGCCGACGGTCTGGAAGTCCACGGTGATGCACAGCGGGGTGCCGATTTCATCCTGGCGGCGGTAACGCTTGCCGATGGAGCCGGCGTCGTCGTAGTCGACCATAAAGTCCTTGGCCAACTCGTTACGGATCTCCATGGCCTTGTCGCCCAGCTTCTTGGACAGGGGCAGCACGGCGCACTTGAAGGGAGCCAGGAACGGATGCAGATGCAGGACGGTGCGGACATCCTCCTTGCCCTTGCTGTCGGTCAGGTGCTGTTCGTCGTAGGCTTCGCACAGGAAGGCCAGGGCCACACGGTCGCAGCCCAGGGAGGGCTCGATGACGTAGGGGATGTAGTGCTCGTTGGTCTCGGGGTCGAAGTACTCCAGGCTCTTGCCGGAAGCCTCCTGGTGGCGGCTCAGGTCGTAGTTGGTACGGTCGGCAATGCCCCACAGCTCGCCCCAATCAGTAAACGGGAAGGCATATTCAATATCGGTGGTGGCGCGGCTGTAGAAAGCCAGCTCAGCGGCTTCGTGGTCACGCAGGCGCAGGTTTTCTTCCTTGATGCCCAGGGACAGCAGCCAGTTCTTGCAGAAATCTTTCCAGTAGGCGAACCACTCCAGGTCAGTGTCGGGCTTGCAGAAGAACTCGCACTCCATCTGCTCGAACTCGCGGGTACGGAAGGTGAAGTTGCCCGGGGTGATCTCGTTACGGAAAGCCTTGCCCACCTGGCAGACGCCGAAGGGCAGCTTGCGGCGGGTGGTGCGCTGGATGTTGGCAAAGTTCACGAAGATGCCCTGTGCGGTCTCGGGGCGCAGATAGCAGGTGGAGGAGGAATCCTCGGTAACGCCGATGGCGGTCTTGAACATCAGGTTGAACTTGCGGATGGGGGTAAAGTCATGCTTGCCGCAGA